>JAANMT010000229.1_pt1 | contig 60924 bp, 50 predicted proteins | sample 7279711 | NCBI WGS metagenome assembly JAANMT01 (sample SAMN14094538, study PRJNA606508) | bioreactor metagenome | isolation source: A lab-scale SPAN reactor treating ammonium-rich wastewater day 1 | place: Ireland: Galway | collected 2017-01-16
CAACCGCCCGCGGAACGTACCCTCAGCGCCGATCCCCCGCGGCTCGCCCGCCAACCCCAAAATCCCTCGAACCCAATCCCGCTTTGTGAGAAATGCGGGCTAATACCGCGAGGGTTTGGCTCCTGCCCGTCCCGTGAAAATCAGGGCCGATGGGTTGCTTCACAGTCTGGTTGCATTGGGCCGCTTACAGGTCGCCTCCCCGCGTATCGATGCCGGCGTCGCGCAAAAACCAGGTTTCGTTGAGCGTGACCAACTTGACCAGGGGAGAGTCGGGCGAGGGCCACGTCAACTGCGAGATCGAGGCGTTCATCAGGCTGAAGGGATTGCTGTCGATCGGCACTTGCAATAGCGCCCTGAGGGTCGCCGTGAGCAGGCCACCGTGCGATACCACAATCGCCCGCTGCACGCCGCTTTTGCGGATGGTATCGAGCGCTGCCCGACCGCGGTGCATTAGTTGTCGCCGGGATTCGCCGCCGGGGATAACAAAGTCGGGTTCGAGCGACTTCCAGGCGACCGCTTCGTTTGGGTATTTCTCCAGAATTTCGTCCCACGTCTTCCCTTGGAAGATTCCGGCATTTAGCTCCTTCAATCGATCGTCGGTTTGAATCGGCAAACCGACTGCGTCGGCGACGGGGACCGCGGTTTGCATCGCTCGTTGTAGCGGGCTGGCAAACACCGCCTGAACGGGGGGGAGTTTCTTGACGCCGGCCGCGAGCGCCGCGGCCTGGCGGAATCCGGCCTCCGACAGCGGAGGGTCGGCTTGGCCTTGAATGCGGCCCTCGCCGTTGTAAACGCTCTCCGCGTGACGGATACAATACAAAATCATCGGCAGAAATCTCCCGGAGGATCGTGGGGTGCCATCGCTGGGCGGCGGGCGACGTAAATTATGCGGGTTTGGCCGGTTTTGGGAACAGGCCAGCTGGGAAGTTGCCTCCGTGTCTTCCACAGTGCAATGGATTTGTGGTGCCGGCGACTTTCCTACCAAAGCCCGACAACAACCAAGGGACCGCAGCGCGGAGCGGTAGCATCGTAGGCAGCCTCGAAAACGGTGAAAAGGCTCGCTTGATTCCCTTCTGACAGTCCATATGGTTTAATAGAACTGATCTCGAGGGCAGCGAACCGGCCGCTCCCCATGAGTTTGGCGGCTCGTCGCGCGCTCGCGGTCAATACCCGCCAGGCCTGTCGATCACTCCAAGAAAAAAGGTTCGTCCCGCCTAAGATTGGAATCCAGCCACAACTTATGCCCGTAGGAGTCTGGACTGCGGCGGGTTGTACTCGGTTCCGCTGGGAACGATGGAAAAAGACCTTGCCGGTTGGGAGACCGACTGAATTGTTTGGGGTGCGCGCGTGCGTCATTCCACCAACGCTGTCGAGGTTCCTGAAGGCTCCACTCACGCTGCAAGCTGCACATGGCTACCGAAACCAAAACTGAAGTTGGCAATTACTTCATCTCCAATTATCCGCCATTTTCGCAATGGACCGCGGAAGGATTGGCGGATGTGAAAGCCGCGATGGCTTCGCCGCCCGCCGACGTGCCGCTGGGCCTGTACTTGCATATTCCCTTCTGCCGGAAACGCTGCAAGTTTTGTTATTTTCGAGTTTACACCGATCGCAACGCCACCGACGTCGAGCGATACGTGGCCGGCCTGAGCCGCGAGATCGAGCTTGTCAGCAAACTGCCGGTGATGGGTGGTCGGCCGTTCCGCTTTGTGTACTTTGGCGGCGGCACCCCCAGTTTCTTAAGCGCGAAACAATTGACCTCGCTGGTCGATCGCCTGAGGGCGAACATCAATTGGGACCAGGCTGAAGAAGTGACGTTTGAGTGCGAGCCCGGCACGCTGAGCGAGACCAAGGTTCATACCCTCAAGGAACTGGGGGTAACTCGACTCAGCCTGGGGGTCGAAAACTTTAGCGACGCCATCTTGGAAGAGAATGGGCGAGCCCACCTTTCGGGCGAAGTTTACAAAGCCTGGGAATGGATCACGGCGGCAGCGTTTCCCAACGTGAACATCGACCTGATTGCCGGCATGGTAGGCGAAACCTGGGAAAACTGGCAGGAAAATCTTGCCAAGACGCTCGAATTGAGCCCCGACAGCGTGACCATCTACCAGATGGAATTGCCGTTCAACACCGTTTACTCGCAAGACATTCTCGGCAACAAGATCGAAACGCCGGTCGCTGACTGGCCCACCAAGAGGGCCTGGGTGCAATACGCGTTCGATCTGCTGGCTCAACATGGCTACCACGTGAGCAGTGCCTACACCATGGTGAAGAATCGCGCGCCCGGCGAGGGGCCGCAGGTAAGTTTCAGCTACCGCGATAATTTGTGGCGAGGCAGCGATTTGCTGGCGACTGGGGTGGCGAGTTTTGGGCACATTTCTGGAGTGCACTACCAGAACAACCCCGAGTGGGAAAGCTATTTGGAACCGTTGGAGCGGGGCGAGCTGCCGCTCAACCGCGGACTTAAACTCACCCCCGAGCGGCGGCTCATTCGCGAAATGGTGCTGCAACTGAAGACCGGCGACATCGACGCCGGCTATTTCCGCAACAAATTTGGCGTTGAAATTCTTGCCCAATGGCGCGACGTGTGGCAGGGATACGTCAACGAGGGGCTCATTGAAGTCGATGGCGACCGTATTCAGGTAACTCCCCCGGGTTTGCTGCGGGTGGATAGCCTGTTGCCGCCATTCTTTGAACCGCAGTTTCAGGGAGTGCGCTATACATGAGCGACTCGCTGGTCTTTATGATGGGCAAGTACGAAGCCCGCTTTCCCACCGACCGGCTGTACGCCAAAAACCATATGTGGGCGCAACGGCTCACCACTGCCGTCGATACCCTGGATCGTTATCGGTTTGGGTTTTCAGCCTACGCGGTGCGATTGTTGCAAGATGTGTATTTTTTGGAATGGGGAGTCGATGCCGGCTCGCAGTTGACCGCCCGACAAGAGTTTGGCGCCATCGAGAGTTCGAAGGCGGAGAGCGCCTTGTACGCACCGGTTGCGGGGCTACTAACCAATTTCAACGAACAGTTGCTCTCCGATCCGTCCATGATCAATGTAGATACTTACGGCAGCGGATGGCTGTTTGAATTTGCCTGCGAAGAAAGCGAACTGCTGACGCCTGCCGATTACCTGGTTCACCTGGAAGCGGCCTGGAAAGTGGCCGAGCGCACGATCAAAGGGCAGATCAACGAGGATTGAAGCGAACACCAAGTTGGACCGCCGCGCGCCGCTGGCGATTTTTCCGTCCACGACCATTTTCACCTCCGTCCCCAGTACACTCGCATGGCACGCCGATTAACCGTAGTTGTTTCGCAGGGCCAAAGCGCGAATCCCGCCAAGCGCAAGCTAGAGGAGGATATCGTGACGGCCCTGCTGTTTGAGAAAGGGATTGAGGTCACGGTAGTACCGCACCTGTACGACCTCAAACCCGATGGCACCGGAATGCTGGCCTTGCACAGCATTTCGGGGGACATGGTGTTTCTCTCGTGGCTGTTCCCCAGGGCGGCATTCTGGACGATGCATCGGGCCGGCGTGAAGGGGAAGTTGGGCACCACGATTATCGAGCCGGAGTTGGATGACGACGAGGCCGAGGAGGTTGAATCCACTGCAGCGGAAGAATCGGCGGCAGCGTCGCCGGACGCCGGCCGCGACGTCCCCAATCGCCGCATATATTGCCTCGATTTGCGCTGGCATTCCACGGCCGAACCGTACGTGCAAGAGATCAAACGCATTGCGTCCGAATCCGCGGTGCAAACATTCGACCTGCTCGGCTCGCTGCTGGGCAACGGCAATTCGAACGGAAACGGAAACAACTCCGCGCTGCCCATTGTTATGCCGCCGCGAGGTTCTGACGCCGATGCCAACGGAAACGGCACCCGGCCAGGGGATTTGTCCGAAGGTATTCGATCCGAGGCTCCCTCCAGCAACGGTCAAGCCAAACTGCAGCCCAATGCCGGGGGCGGCGCCAACGAAACTTCCGACGCAGAGGCAATCCAGGCGAAAGAGACTTCCGCTATCCAGCGTATCGAGGAATCGACCGGCCGCCGTTGGTACCCGGTGATCGATTTCTCTCGCTGCACCAATTGCATGGAGTGTCTCGACTTTTGCCTGTTTGGCGTTTACGGGGTGGATCGGTTCGAAAGCATTTTGGTGGAGCAGCCCGACAATTGCCGCAAGGGCTGCCCGGCGTGCAGTCGGGTGTGTCCGGAGAATGCGATTATTTTTCCGCAACACAAGTCGCCGACCATCGCTGGTTCGCCCGAAAAGGCCGAAGGCAGTTTCAAGATCGACCTTTCGAAGTTGTTCGGGGCTCCCGACGACGATCCCATGGCGACCGCGGTTGCCGAGCGCGATCGCGAGTTGTTGGCCGCCGGACGCGACGCTGTGGGAGCCACCGTCGGGATGCCCAAGCGGCAGGCAGGCAAGACCGACGAGCCCAAAGACGATCTCGACAGCCTGATGGATGAACTCGACGACCTGAACCTTTAGAGCGCCTACCTCAACTTGGCCTTCCGACAGTTTTTTGCGGATTGCCGTACCAATTGTCGGCGCCATTTAGAGTTACCAACATCCCTCGTTTCCTCGCGAAAATCCGGCGAAGAAAGCGGGGATGGCAAGTTGGGGTCGGCGTATCTCCAGCGCGGAATGCACTTTGGTTGACAATCCGCCACAAGCAATATTCATCGTCTCCCATGCAAATTTAAGGACAGGGCTGCGTAAGCGATGGCGACAGAAAACAACGGCAGCGACGATCCTCGGCTCGCCCGCTACGTTCGCCAATGGCGTTACGCCCCGTTGGGCGCCGGGGGGCAACGCAAGCTGTTGGATTCTCGGGTGCTGCTTTGTGGTTGCGGCGCGCTGGGCAGCGTATTGGCCAATACGCTCGCCCGAGCCGGCGTGGGATTCTTACGTATTGTTGATCGCGACTTTTTGGAATTGAACAACCTGCAGCGGCAAGTTCTTTTCGACGAGGCAGACGTGGCTGCCGGCACCCCCAAGGCCGCGGCCGCCGTTGAGAAACTGCGGCAGATCAACTCCGAGATCGAATACGAACCCATTGTGGCCGACGTCGACCACACCAATCTGGAGCGACTGGCAGCCGATGTCGATTTGCTCCTCGACGGCACCGACAATTTTGAAACGCGGTTCTTGCTCAACGACTATTCCCAAAAGCATCGCCGCCCCTGGGTGTATGGAGGTTGCCTGGGCGCCGAAGGGCAAACCCTGACCATCCTGCCCGGCGAAACCCCCTGCCTGCGATGCCTGATCGCCGAACCGCCGCCCCCAGGCGAGTCGCCCACCTGCGACACGGCTGGGATCCTCTCGCCAATCATCAACGTGATCGCCTCGATGCAGGCGGCCGAAGCCATCAAGATTCTCAGTGGCAATCGCGACGCCATCAATCGCAAGTGGACGATCATCAGCCTGTGGGACAACACGATTCGCCAAATGGATGTATCTGGCTTGCTTGCTGCTGGGGGGTGCGCCACTTGCCGCGATGGTGACTACCCCTGGCTTTCGGGCCAGCGCGGCAGCCATACGGCCGTGCTCTGTGGTCGCAATGCGGTCCAGTTGGCCCCACCGCAGCGACAAAAATTATCGCTCGAACAACTCGAAACCAAGCTGGCGGGCGTGGGCCGCGTGAGTCGCAATAGCTTCCTGCTAAGGCTCGAAGTCGGCGCGCATCAACTAACTGTCTTCCCGGACGGACGCGCCATCATCGGCGGCACCGATGATATTCCCACCGCCAAAACCTTGTACGCGCGATATATTGGAAGTTGACGCTGCGGGGTGTGGAGTTTGTCGGTGCCAGCGCCCCCCCCGCGCGGTCGATTGACATTTCGCCGGGCGGCGGCGCAGATGCTTGCCTCCCGCTCATCCATCAAGTCGAGGTCAGGTTCATGTCCGAACAATGGATGTATACCAAAGACGGCCAGGAAGCTGGTCCGGTGCCGATTTCCCAATTGCGAGCAATGCACGAAGCGGGAGAATTGTCGTCCTCTGCGCTGGTTCGGCCGGTCGACGAGGCGAATGCCGCCGCGCGCACGCTGGAAGAAATCCTGGCCTTCGATAGCTCGGCGGTGTCGCAAAGTGCTTCGGCCGAAGGCGGAACTGCCTCGTCGCCCTCTGTAAGACATGCAGAAGACCGTGCAAATGAACCCCAGCGGACCCGCGACTGGTTGCGAGACCGATGGGACGAGTTCGCCTCGGGCGCCAGCCTGGCGACGCACCGCAGCCTGCTGCAAGCCCGGCGGTTCCGTCTGACGAGCACCACGTTGCCCTCCGCCTACCTGGCGTTGGGGAAATCGGTGCGCGAGCAGGGCCGCTTTCGCGACGAATTCTCCGAACTGTACCAGGAACTGGATGACCTGGTGGACGAAATCGCGGAATTGGAGCCGGCCGAGTCCGGCACAAGCCGAGTGGAGTTCCCTTCGCTGGTCGATCAACTGCGGGAATGGGCTTCTAAGCTGGCCGGATTGCCCCAGCGTGAGCTGTTGGCCTCGCACGCACGCAGCCTGCTTCGCGAACTGGGACGCAAGGCCTATGATGCTCATGGTGACGACGCCGGCCCCGATCGACTGGTAGCCGACATTCGCCGTGCCCGCTCCAAGGTGGAAGTCGTGGATGCCGAGTTGGGCAAGCTGGAAGAGTCGGATATCCAAGCGGGCCACGACATGCGCGATGCCACCCGGCAGACATTCAAGAAGTTGGTTGACACCGGCGCTGCCCTGGCGGCGGAAGTACCCCGCGCTTGGTCGCGCGCCCGAGCGAAAGCAGAAGCGAACGCGCGTCGCGAAGACGAACCCTCCAATCCGCCCAAGGAATCCTGACTCGCTAGCAGCAAGAGCGGGTTATCGCTTGTTTGCAGGCTAAGCATGGGACGGTCCCTGCGAGCGTTCAACCGCTATTGCAAATTCACCCTCCGTTGTTTTCTGCCGTTATGCAATCCGTGCGTCCTAATATTGCCGCCATGAGTGGCTACGTGCCCGGGGAACAGCCCCGAGCAGGAAAATTCATCAAGCTCAACACCAACGAAAACCCGTATCGCATGTCCGAGTCGGTCGTGCGAGCGGTCGAGGATGTACTGGCGGCGGGCCTGTCTCGTTATCCCGATCCGTTGGCCACGGCCTTTCGCGCGCGGGCAGGCGAAATTCTCGGAGTCGATCCGGATTGGATTCTTTGCGGGAACGGCAGCGACGATATTTTAACCATCGTCACGCGGTCGTTTGTCGGGGAAGGCGACCTGCTACGGTTGCCCTACCCCAGTTACGTGCTCTACAAGGTGCTGGCCCAAATTCAAGATGCCGCCAGCGAAGAGGTGGAGTTTTCCGCCAATTGGCAACTTGGCGAGTCGTTCGTCGCCGCCAAGGATCGTTTGCGTTTGGCGTACCTGCCCAATCCAAATAGTCCTTCGGGAACATTCCTGGCCCCTGAAGCAGTAGCGTCGCTCGCGCAGCGCATTTCCTGTCCCCTGTTGGTGGACGAAGCCTACGTGGATTTTGCGCCGAGCCATTGCCTGGATTTGGTGAAACAGTATCCGCACGTAATGGTTTCCCGCACGCTCAGCAAATCGTACGCGCTGGCTGGTCTGCGATTTGGATTTGTCGTCGCTCAACCCCAGGTGATTCACGAATTGCAGAAGGTGAAGGATTCGTACAACTGCGATTCGTTGTCGATCGCGGCGGCCACAGCGGCCATTGACGATCAGGCATGGCTGGCCAGTACGCGAGAAAAGATCATCCGCACCCGAGGTCGATTGGAAGCCGGAATGCGGGAGTTGGGATTTGACGTTACCCCTTCGCAGGCCAACTTCGTGTGGAACACGCATCGCGAAGTTCCGGTGCGCGCGTTGTACGAGCAGCTCAAAGCACAAGGCGTGCTGGTGCGATACATGAGCTACCGGGGCTGGCCCGAAGGATTGCGAATCTCGGTCGGGAGCGACGACCAAATCGACGCTTGCCTGGCGCTGCTACGGCCCCTGGTGTAGCAGGCATCTGCTCGCCTCAAACAGGAGGCCAGCATCGTTTGCTACGATGGTTACTCCTCTTCCAAATGGCTGGCATGATCGCGAAGCTTGCGGGCCATTTGCTTGCCTTGATCGGGATCGCCTTGCCGAAGCACGTGCGCCACTTGCTCCAGAATTTCATTGGGAGGCTCGAAATGGGTGCCGACAAACAACCGCCGAGTCAGATCCCCCAAGATATAGGAAAGATGATCCTCTTCGCGAACACCGGGCCGATCCCTTTCCAAAACCTCAGCCAATAACCGGTAGGCGGCGGCGAAACGCGTACGGTCGAACTGGTCGGACATAAAAGTACCTTGGGGGAATGGGAAGGTCGGTGCGAGTTTAACGGCAAGGTTCCTGCGTGGCTCCCAACGTCGTTCTACTCCATCTGCTCCATGACGGCCAGCGCCTGGTGGAGCATGTCGGCGCCGGTGCGAATGGCCCAACGCCGCCACCGGGGCGACGCCGGACAAAACAATTCGCGCAGGCGGTCGCGAGCCTGCCGGCGGCGCGGATGGTCGTACGGCAAGTGACGACGGGCCGCGTTGTCTTCGCGCAGCCCGGACAGCATGGTCAAGGGGGGATAAGTGCCGTATTCCGGCCCGGCCGTGAGGTAGCGGCCTCCCGCCACATGGTGGTACCAGCGGCCAATACTGCCTCGAGCCGAATAATCCAGTTCTTCGCTGTCCGGCTCGCTGATCTTGTCTCGCCCGAAAATTCGCCGAAGTAATTCCCGATCGGCATCCCCGAATTTCTCGTCGCACAAAATGGCGTACTTGCCGCGGCGGCCCAACCCCGTATGGTAATCGATATGCAGCACGCATTTCGTGCCGGAGGTCCATTGCGGCAGTTGGGCCGCCAACAGCCGCTGCGTGGCGGCGGGGCCAGCGCCGCCATAGAACAAGCCATGAGGATATTCGTATTGCCCTCCGGCAATGGCCTGTTTGAGTGCCGCCATTCCGTGCCGCAACAGCACTCCCAGCATCTTCAGCCGAAACGGCTCCCATCGCGGCGGCAAGCGGTCGGGATTGAGCAAGGAATGGATTTGCCGGTACGTTTCGGGACAGCCGGCGAACTCCTCGCCCGGCAGCAGGAAGTTTCGGTTGGGATCGATGTTGTCTTCATTCACGCGCGTGGTCCAGGCAAACCCGTGCGGATTGAGTGCATGAAGCAACGTAACACGCACATTTCGCGGCCGCTGCTGGGATTGCTGTTCGAGATCGGCGAGCCAGGCAGTGAGTACCGCCGCGCCAAAAAAAGCCTCGACGCCGTGCAAACCGCACGAGGCAATGAGTCGCACCCTGGCGTTGGTCGGTCCCAAATGAACGGCATCCAGATACAGCGGCTCGCCGTCGGGACCGTGCGAGAACGAGTCCGCTCCGCTCGGAGTCCGATAACGTGACATCAGGGGGCTCGACAGTGAATCGCCAGTCGAATCCTCCGCCGACCCCGTGAGCACCTGCTGATACTCTGATAGCGGAAACGATTCCACCGCTGCTCCGATCGCTTGAGCGACCTGCAAAAACTGCTGCCGGCTCGAGTCGTAGTTTAGAGGCACGGCGTGCGCGAGGTCTTTGAACATGCTTGCTCCAACGAATTCTTGCAGCTTTTCCGCTGGGTGGTAAATCTATCCACACGAACCACGACAAGGTAACATCAGCAACAAAGGCTCGCTGCCGCCAGCGAATGTAACGCTGTTGCGCGTACCGTTGCCGCAAATCCAAGATTTAAAGAGGGAAAGCAGGTCGATGCGTGCCCAAATCTTCCGGTATTGCTTTTCTGGGTTTGTGCTGTTCGCGGTGGCCCTGTATTTGACGCACCCCGTTATTGCGGGGGAGGCCGACGACGACAAGGTCTGGCAACCACTGTTCAACGGCAAGGATCTTTCCGGCTGGCAGGGCTCGGGCGGCAAAGAACCCGGCGCGGGCTGGGAAGTGGAAGCTGGCGAGATGGTCCGCAAGGCGCGAGGCGGCGATATTTGGACGGCGAAACCGTATGGCGATTTCGTGCTCGAATTGGAGTTTTTCACTCGGGGCAACAGCGGAATCTTATTTCGCAAACCCGACCCCAAGACAACCGCCAAAGATCGGCTCGAAATCCAGATCCAGCCGCCGGCGGCCAAAGGTCCCACCAAGCACAGTTGTGGCGCTCTTTATGACTGCCATGCGGCAACGAAGGAAATGTGCCGCAAAGAGGAGTGGAACCAGCTTAGGCTGACTTCGGCCAACAACCGCGTGAAAGTCGTCCTCAATGGGGAAACGATTGTCGATGTTGACCTTGAAGAATGGACCGAAGCCGGCAAGAATCCCGACGGCACCCCGAACAAGTTTGCCAAACCTCTCCGCGAATTCAGCCGCACCGGTTACATTGGATTTCAGGATCATGGCGCCGAGATTCGATTCCGCAATATCCGATTCCAACCGCTCGACCGCAATTGACTCCGGGCGCCAAAAGCAGTTACCCGAATTGCCCCAGGGCCAATGCGAGGCCCCGTTCTAACCATGTATTCACCTTCCGAGGTTTGCCGGCATTATGGCCAAGGTTGAGATACCCGAAACGGTAGAGTGCAAGTTTTGCAAAGCCACCGTGGTGCAAAAGTCGTCGGTGTTTGGCCATGTGATGCATTGCCCTGGCTGCCAACAGCGATTCATCAGGGCACCGGGCGTGGCCGTACACGTTGAGACCATTTTTGCGTGTCCCATGTGCCGCACCGCGGTCCAGGGCAACATGGCGATCGGTTCGATCGTGGCTTGCCCCGAGTGCGGAGGACAGTTTCCCGGTCCGCCGCTGGTTCCGCCCGCGCCCGTCGTGGAAGAGAAGAAAGGCCACTGAGGAAACGCGGGACTGGAAATAGAAACGGAAAGGTTGGCATTGCAAGTCTGGCGAATGGCATCAGGTCGAATGCCCTCGCAGTGCCAATCGGCTCAGCCGGTTCCCCCGCGTTTCCTGCCGTTTTCCGGTCCATCGTAGGCAGGATCGGTGAGCACGGCCTTGAGATACTCGCGATTCATTTCCGCGATGAATTTGACGGGGATTTCCTTGGGGCAGGCCGCTTCGCACTCGTAATAATTGGTGCAGTTGCCGAAGCCCTCGCGGTCCATGGCGTCGACCATCGAAACCACGCGACGTCGATGCTCTGGCTCGCCCTGCGGAAGGTGCGCAAAGCGCGCAATAGCTGCCGAGGTGAACAGCATGGCGGAAGCATTCTTGCAGGCGGCCACGCAGGCGCCGCAACCGATGCAGGCTGCGGCGTCCATGGCAGTTTCGGCTTCGTCCTTGGGAACGGGGATGGAGTTGGCATCCACCGCCGCACCGGTATTGGCCGAAATGAATCCGCCGGCCTGAATGATGCGATCGAATGCGCTGCGATCCGTGACCAGATCGCGGATGATCGGGAATGCCTTGGCCCGAAACGGTTCGATGTAAATGGTGTCGTCATCCTGGAAATGCCGCATGTGCAGTTGGCAGGTGGTGGTGGCGAACTGCGGACCATGCGCCTCGCCGTTGATGACCAGCGAGCACATGCCGCAAATACCTTCGCGGCAATCGTGATCGAAGGCGACCGGTTCATCGCCTGTCTGATAAAGCTGCTCGTTGAGCAGGTCGAGCATTTCCAGGAACGACATGTCGGGGCTCACGCCCGCCAGATGGTACTTCACCATCTTCCCGTGCGATTTCTGGTCTCTCTGCCGCCAGATGTACAGGGTGAGGTTCATCGTCGCTCCTTAGGCCGCCGCGTCGCGAGGGGGTACCAGCAAGCCGGCGGATTTATCTCAGGCAACTACTCGGCGAGTTGCGAACAAGCTTTAAAGACGAATTTCGTCCCGGTTTCAAAACCGAACTTAGTGAACAAATTTCGCAACCGCTTGGCACGACCGTCGCGGTTTGGGGGCGGCACAGGGGTTATTTATAACTGCGTTTGGCGAGGTGCACCGCCTCAAACGTGAGCGGTTCTTTGTGCAAAGCCGGGGTCTTGCCCACTCCTTGATATTCCCAAGCAGCCACGTGCGAAAAATTCTCGTCGTCGCGCTGCGCTTCGCCTTCTTGATCATGGTGTTCTTCGCGGAAATGCCCACCGCACGATTCCTCTCGCATCAGGGCATCGTGGCAAAGCAACTCGGCAAATTCCAAGAAATCGGCCACTCGGCTGGCTTTTTCCAAAGCCACGTTGTACTCGTCATTGGTTCCGGGGACGCACACGTTTCGCCAGAACTCATCGCGCAATCCGGGAATAAGGCTCAGGGCCTGCTTGAGACCGGCCGCGTTACGAGCCATCCCGCAAAATTCCCAGACGATCGATCCCAATTCGCGATGGAAAGCATCGGGCGAGCGTTTGCCGCGGACCTGCAACAATCGCTGGAGTTTGTCGCGAACGGCGCCTTCCGCATCGGTAAAGGCCGCATGGTTGGTGTCCACCACGCTCGGCTTGGCGTCAGCGAGGTAGTTGCCCAAGGTGTCCGAAATGATGAAGAACCCGTCGGCCAATCCCTGCATCAGTGCGCTGGCGCCCAATCGGTTGGCGCCGTGGTCGGAGAAATTGGCTTCTCCCAGCACAAACAAACCCGGCAGATTGCTCATCAGGTTGTAATCAACCCAAAGTCCACCCATGGTGTAATGGCTGGCGGGGTAAATTCGCATCGGCACCGCATAGGGATCCTCGTCGGTGATGCGATTGTACATTTCGAACAGGTTGCCATACCGCTGCTCGATGACGTGCCGCCCCAAACGGTTGATGGCGTCGCGGAAATCCAGGTACACGCCACGGCCCAGGTGGCCGACGCCCCGTCCCTCGTCGCACACCTCCTTGGCGGCGCGCGAGGCGATGTCGCGAGGGCTCAAGTTGCCAAAGCTGGGATACTTGCGCTCCAGGTAATAATCGCGCTCATCTTCGGGGATTTGATTGGGCGAACGGTTGTCGCCCTGCTTTTTCGGCACCCACACGCGACCATCGTTGCGCAGCGACTCCGACATGAGGGTCAGCTTGGATTGATGTTCGCCGTGAACGGGAATGCAGGTTGGGTGAATTTGCGTATAGCAGGGATTGGCAAAATAGGCGCCCCGCTTGTAGGCCCGATACGTGGCGGTGACATTGCACCCCGCCGCGTTGGTCGAAAGATAGAATACCGGACCATAACCGCCAGTGGCCAGCAGCACGGCCGCGCCGGCGTGCCGTTGGATTTCGCCCGTCACCAGGTTCCGCGTGATGATTCCGCGGGCTTGGCCGTCCACCATCACCAAGTCGAGCATTTCCGTCCGCGGATGCATCCGGACCTGCCCCGCGGCTATCTGTCGTTCGAGGGCGGAATACGCTCCGAGGAGCAACTGCTGGCCCGTTTGTCCGCGGGCGTAAAACGTGCGAGAAACCTGCGCGCCGCCGAACGAACGGTTGGACAGCAACCCACCATATTCTCGGGCAAAGGGGACTCCCAGCGCGGCGCACTGGTCGATAATGGCCGTGCTGATTTCGGCCAGGCGATAAACGTTGCCTTCTCGAGCACGAAAATCGCCGCCTTTAATCGTGTCGTAAAACAGGCGAAAGACGCTGTCGCCGTCGTTTTGATAGTTTTTGGCGGCGTTGATGCCACCTTGTGCGGCAATGCTATGTGCCCGGCGCGGACTGTCCTGAAAACAGAAGCAATCCACGAAGTAGCCAAGTTGCCCGAGCGTTGCGGCGGCCGAAGCGCCGGCCAAGCCCGATCCCACGACAATGATTCGGTACTTCCGCTTATTGGCGGGAGAAACCAGCTTCATGTTGCGCCGGTAATTCGTCCACTTGGACTCCAGCGGCCCAGGAGGAACCTTTCCATCTAAGATCATGGTTTAGCTCCCGCTTCCTGGATAGAGTCCAAACAAAATCGACAGCGGAATGAAGCTGTTTCCGATCACGATCAACGCCACCAAAAAGGGCGCCCCCACTCGAACCATGTTGACTACCACTGGATTGTGGGCCCCCATCGTCTGGAAAATACTGCCCACCCCGTGAGCCAGGTGGGCTCCCAAAAACAACATCGCCACCACGTAGCTGAGTGCGATGAACGGGTTGCTGAAGCCGGCCAGGACCATCGCATGCACGTTATGCCGCTCGGTTCCATCCGGCAGGACCTCCATTTGGGAAAAGGCCTCGGGTTCGATATACCCGAGCGTGAAATGCGCCAAATGGAAGACCACAAAAGCCAGGATGACCATCCCGGTTTGAAGCATGTACATTGCAGCCCGGACTCGAGCTTGCTGCAGGGGCGAGGCCTGTTCGATCCTGTCGTAGTGGTAGCGAACATCGCGGGCCGCCCCATTGGCCAGCGAAAGCTTCAACCCGGCGTAAATGTGGAGCACGAACACGGCGAGCAGGACTGCTCGGGCGATCCACAAGCCAGGGCCAAGGCCTTTGAGCGTGGCTGCATAGGTGTTCATGGCCTCAGGGCCCTGAAAAACCAGCAAATTGCCGGCGAGGTGGCCGATCACAAACAGCACCAGGATCACGGCGGTGATGGCCATGACCTGTTTGCAGCCAATCGATGATTGGAACATCCGCGAGAAACGATTCATCCACGACTCCCGCCGCCATACCAGACGGCCTGCTGGGGCGCTGCGCCGCACGACGTCGCGGCATTCGGCGCCGCGGTAATCGGCGCTGCACTCAAGATGGTGGGGGTTGGCCGTATCTGCCTCACATCGCAAGTACTGCCACGCCTTCCATCCCCTGGCCGGCACAGATTGCGATCCGGCCGGAGTTGGTTGAAACGAGCGCAGGAGCAATGGCTGGGACCAGGCAAAGTCAGTCGTACGCGGAAACCCAAACGCGTCATCGTCCCCAAGGCCAGAGCGGTTGCAGGAATGAGGGTGAGCGGACCACGCCACGGCCCAAACTGGCCGCATCGAACGGACCCACAGTCCGCCTTCACCCGCAGGGTGTGCAGCGTTCTGACCGAAAGGTTTTCCACGGTGGCCCAATCGACCTACGCAATTGTGTCATCGAATCTCTCGCCGTCAATATGCCCCCTGCCGTGTATTTTTGCGCCCCGCCTCGCTTGTCGATCGTACCTGGCGTCGACAGCCGCTCGAGATCTTCGCTGATAGCGCTCCGCCAACGACAGCGTTAAATGTCCAATATGAGCGGTAAACGCTCTTCCCAGGCCACAAAGGCCGCGGCCAGCAGGGTGCGGGAGGGATCTTCGACGGTTGGCAGCGGGCCTAATGCTTGTAATTCGGCAATCAGCCGTGGCAGCGAACCGCACTCCAAATCGTCCCAATCGGCTGTCGACGATAACTCAAAGGGATCGGCAAAATCTGCCGGCAGAAACACCGCAGCCGAAGCCAAATGGGAAATTCTGGCCCGTTTGCCCCACAGTCGGGCGAACCAGCCGGGCCGCTGTTCCAAGGAAACCGCTGCTTGCCAGCGAAGTTCCAACAGCAGATCGTGGTCTAAACGCTGAAAATAGGTCGCTCCGGAAGGGCGTTCTCCCCACGGATAACCTTTCGCTGCTGGAATTTGTTGGAAAGCTTCCGCCAGAACGTGGTGGAACTGTTCAGCTCGCTGCGCTGCGTGAAGCCCTCCCAAAGGCACGCCCGGTGGTATTTCTTCAATAGCGCTCGGTGTGCCGAATGCGTAGCTGCCGTGTTCTCGCCACGCCTGCTCCATGGCCGGGGTTACGTAATTGCCGCTCAAATAGCGGGCGAGCGGCATTACCAGCACGTCAACGGCCATGACAAGACATTCCGGCTGAAGGCCGGGGGGCGTTTTCCCCGGAGACGAGAAACAGGTTGTGATCCGGGAGTGGAGGCGCTCGTGAGGGCCTCACGAACTGGCGTCTCCGCAAGCTGCGGGGAAGTTTTTACAATCAACGTCCCTTTAAGGCTAACCCCCGTTAAGCAGGGGGACGCGGCATGCGCCGCTGGTAAGGGGCAGTCTCACTCGCGGGCAACGGTCGCTCCGTGGTTTCTTGCCAAGTCCGCCGCTCCTCGTCGTTGGCGTAGTACCGAAGCCAAATTTCAGGATGGCCGCCCACGTCGGCACAATCCCAGTGGAGGTAATTGTCGGGTAGATCGAGCTTCTTTTCCCGCTCGGGCAGTATTTTGTTGCGAACGATGCGGTAAAGCTCGCGGTCGGTCAGGTGATCGGTAAAGTCCAATACGATCCGCTGAGCGTACAATTTGTAGATTGTGTCCCACAGAATAAAATGCAGATCCTGATCGTCCAGCGTTTCGGGAGCCGGCAGAGCCAGCGGCGGGTTAAACCACTCGGAGACGGGGATGGCCGGGGCTCGCTCCCAGACCAGCAGCGACTCCAGGTACGTATTTTCCTCGGGAGTTGACAGTACCGCCGTGTCTATGTGACTGATAGACTCGTCGAGATACGGTTCCAGCGCATCTCGCAACTCGGCGTTACGCAGCAAATGCTCTACTTCCTCAGGCGCTGGTTTATGAACGCGTGACATAGCGACAACTCGACTTTTCGCAACCACGGATCGTCCGCTGGTCATCCATTTGCATGCCCACCGGCGTAAACGCTTCCGGCAACCCTGGCGAACGCATCGCCAAAGCGGCGAGCATGCGGTGTCAAATGCTCAATTTAAGCCGGACATTTCGCGCTGCAAGTGATTTTGACCCACCTGGTAACGATTCCTGCCTGCCAGCAGTCCCACAATCCCTACAACCATGAATGTTCGCCAAACGATCTCGGAGCAACAGCAAGAGATCCTGAAAAAAGCGGTCGAAGGAAACGTTTACACGGATCCCTACCACCTGGCTCTCTACAGTACGGATGCCAGCCTGTACAAGATTCAGCCCTCGGCCGTCGTCGTTCCCAAATCGACGGCGGACGTGCAAGCCGCCATGAGTTGGGCCGCGGAGCAGGGCCTGGAGGTTATTCCCCGTGGCAGCGGTACCAGCCTTTCGGGACAGCCGATTGGCGCAGGGCTGGTATTGGATTTCAGCAAGTACATGAACCAGATTCTGAATCTGGATCCGGGGCAGGCCAAGGCCGCTGTCCAACCCGGCGTGGTGCTTGATCAATTGAACCGCGCGGCGGCCGCCCATCAGCTTCAGTTTGGTCCCGATGTCGCCACCAGCAGCCGGGCGAACATTGGCGGGATGCTGGGCAACAATTCGGCCGGGGCGCGCAGCATCCGCAACGGAAAAATGGTCGATCACGTGTTCGAGGTGGACACGGTTCTGGCCGATGGTTCGCCGGCGAAATTCGGTTTTGTCACCCCCGAGGAATTGGCCCAACTGCAGCAGGGCTCTGGGCGACAGGCCGAGATCTACCGCCAAATCCCCCGGATTATCGCCGAGAATCGCGACGAAATCTTGGCGCGATTTCCCCGCATATTGCGCCGAGTGAGCGGCTACAACCTCGATGAATTCGTCCCCGAAACTCGAGACTGGTTTCCGGCCCCGGCCAACGTCGCCCTGGTCCGCGGACGCGAGGCGGCGCAATTTCCCGGGGCCGCCTTCAATCTCGCCCGCCTGATCGTCGGCGCCGAGGGCACGCTGGCAACGGTTACCGAAGCCCAAGTGCATTTGATCCCGCTGCCGCGCGAACGTGGGATTGTGGTGCTGCATTTTGAGTCGCTGGATGATAGCTGCGCGGCGCTGGCCGCCACGCTCGAACTCCAGCCGTCGGCCGTCGAATTCATCGACAAGATGATTGTCGACATGGCCCGAAAGAGCCTCGAATATCGCAACTACCTCGACTTTGTGGTAGGCGAGCCCGAGAGCCTCATTATTGTGGAGTTCAGCGGCGATAGTCGGGAAGACGTTGAAGGCCGCTGCAATTCGCTTGTAAGCAGGCTGCAAGGCCAGCGAGGGTTGTATCATGTTTTGCCGGCCATGGAGCCAGGCCTCCGCGACCACATTTGGGCTTGCCGCAAAGCCTCGTTGCCGCTGCTGATGGCAATTCCAGGGCAGCGCAAGCCGGTGGCCTTTGTGGAAGATACGGCCGTCAATCCGGCGGTGCTGCCCGAGTTTGCGCGGCGGTTTCGCACCATCTTGCACAACAACGGCACCGACGGCGCCTTCTATGGCCACGCCTCGGTGGGCTGTTTACATATTCGCCCGCTGGTCGACGCCGCCAGCCGAAACGACCTGCAAATGCTCGAACGCATTTCCCATCAGGTGGCCGATCTGGTGCTCGAATTCGGCGGCGCCATGAGCGGAGAGCACGGCGATGGGCTCGCCCGAAGTTTTCTCAACGAGAAACTCTTTGGCCCGCAATTGTATGCCGCCTTCAAGCAGGTGAAAGCCGCGTTCGATCCCGAAAACCGCATGAACCCCGGCAAGGTGGTTGATGGCCCCAGCCCGATCGAAAATCTGCGATACGGGGCCGACTACCGCACGCTTCCCATCCAAACGGCACTCGATTTCAGCAATCAGGGAGGATTCGCCCGAGCCGTGGAACTGTGCAACGGGTCGGGCGTGTGTCGCAAAACGCAAACCGGCACCATGTGCCCCAGTTTCATGGTGACCGGCGACGAAGAACACAGCACTCGCGGCAGGGCCAACGCGTTAAGGCTGGTCCTCTCGGGCGCATTGCCGCCCGACGAACTAACGGGTGAAAAACTCTACCAAACCTTCGACCTGTGCTTGCAGTGCAAGGGCTGCAAGGGCGAGTGCCCTACCAACGTGGACGTTGCCCGGATGAAGGTCGAGTTTTTGCACCACTACTATCAAGAGCATGGAATTCCCCGCGGCGTGCGGATGATGGCCAACGTGGCGAAGCTCAATCGCTGGGGATCGCGACTGGCGCCGTTTTCGAACTGGGCAGCGAAAATTCCCGGCGTGTCATGGCTTCAAGAAAAGATGTTTGGCATCGACCGCCGGCGCTCGCTCCCGCGGTTTCACCGGCAGCATTTTGCCCGCTGGTTTCGCCAGCATCAGGCCCAAAAGTCCGGGCATGCCTTGCCGGCCCCGCGCGGCAAAATCGTGCTACTCGACGACTGCCTGACTAGCTATTGCGAACCCAACGTGAATCGCTCGGCGGTGCAAGTTTTGGAGGCCGCAGGGTACGACGTGGTATTGGCGGGGCTCCCCTGTTGCGGACGAGCCCACATTTCCAAGGGTCTGGTCAACGAAGCCAAGCAACTGGCCCGACAAAATCTGGCCACGCTCCGCCCTTATGTTCGCCAAGGTTATAGGATTGTAGGCGCCGAGCCGAGTTGCCTGTTGACGCTGGCCGACGATTACCTCGACCTGGTGCCCGGCGAAGAATCGCGCCGGGTTGCGCAGCAGGTCATGTTGATCGATTCGCTGCTCGCCAAGGAAGGCATCCAACTCAAGCTTCGCCGCGACGAACAACCGGTAATGCTGCACGGGCATTGTCACCAAAAGGCGCTGGTGGGCGCCGCCGACACGGTCCAAGCTTGCCGCCAGGTGTGCGAAAAGGTCGAACTGCTCGACTCGGGATGCTGCGGCATGGCTGGCTCGTTTGGCTACGAGCATTACAACATCAGCATGCAGATTGGCGAGCGCGTCCTGTTCCCGTCAATCAAGGGCGCCCCCGACGCGGCCATCGTCGCTCCCGGCTTCTCCTGTCGCCATCAAATCATGGAAGGAACAGGCCGCGTTGCCGAGCATCCCTTAGAATACTTGGCCAGGCATCTGGAACAATAGCCGTGGACACTTCGTGCAAGCGAACCCCGCGCGCCAGCGACCACTTGCCTCGGGCCGATTGTTCCAGACTGCGCAGCGATCGTCTTGCAGCGTCCGGCGTAGGCTAGTTGCGCCCTAACGATTCCAGATCGGTGTCGAATCGCACTGCCACCAAAACCCAACCTTCCGTATCGCGGGGCGTTTCGTTCGCCTTGAAAGTGCGATAGTACGTAAAGTACCAGATCACCGGATATCGTTCACACTCGTACAGGTACCGCATGAGCACCAGGTTGTCGCCCACCCGGCGGACGGGCAGCGGCGTCACCTTGCGATATTCGCCATATTTCGTTCGTAGCTCTTTCGTGCGGGCGACCATCATTTGCATTTTCTCTTGGTCGTTTTGCAACGGACTGCCCGTAAGAAGCACCTCGAACGACTTGTTGATTCCTTCCTCGCTGCCGATTCCCCCCAAAAAGTCCACCGCCTTGGTATTCAGGAACTCGGTGATTGGGTCGGTCGCCTGGGCTAGCAGCCTCGTCGCGTCGACAGCAATCAGCACGGTTGCTCCGAACATCAACGGCACAATTCGCTTCAACATGTCTCTCAACTACCTTTCCCAACTGGCCACCAAATCGTTTCCACCTCCATGCTAAGCTGTCGAGGCGTCCGGGGGAAGAAACCGCCATTCGGATCGCGGAGTGTCTTTCACGGTGGATTAGCCATCCGGCGGGGATCTCCCGCGACTCGCCCCCGACATTTTCCACGTCGTGCCTCCTCCTGTAGGAATGAACCCGATCGCCGCGTTAAAATCCCTACAGACGGCAGGGTCGCCGAGCAATTTGGGGCATGCAGTGTTTTTGAGATCGCCAGGCTCAAAATTCACTCAATGTTGCGACGAACGAGTAAGAGCGGATCGGTGAAGATGGCCGCAATGATGGTCGGGAGATTCGTGCTCAAGAACCAAGACGAGTGGCAGCACCGAATCCAGCATGCCGGCCTCCATTAGGCCCGTGAGCCAGATTCAACGAATGCTCGTTCTCAAGCAGCGGTAGGTTAAGGGAATGATGGTTCTCACCAAGCGCACTCTCTGGAGCGGAAGTTTTGTCGTGCTGCTCGGCGGCGCCGTGGCGACGGTCTATTTACTCGCAGGAGCCAACGCGCCTTCGGGAAACGGCATAGCGAAGGTGGCCATTTCCCCTGGGACGGTCCCCGAAACCTCTATCCAGCGGCAATCGCTCGGGCGAATCGAGCCCGGCACGGTGGTCGGCCCCAATGGCATCGAAGGCTGGTCGCACTTGGTGCTGTTGGTGCGGCCGAAACTGGCCGCCGGTGATGTCGACTCGCTCCATAGCTGGGCCAAGGATTACGCCAAAAGGTTCATGTTGACCATTGCCGCCGATACGGCCGTCGATGGGCACGGCGAGTATTACCTGTCACGACTGGGGGTGGGATTTAGCTGCGATGCCGGCGATCGAACCGTGGTGGTGGGCGCTGCCGATACCGGGGGCGTAGAACTGGGCTTCATTGAACGCCAGGTGCTCGACGGCAACGAAGGTACCCTGGCCGATGTTTATACCGTGGGTCGAACGCCGCGGATGGTCGTGTTCGACCAGGAGAAGTTGCAAATCCTCTTGGACGGCAAACCGCAGGTGCTCGTCATGCGGCATGCTGTGCTGGTGAACTCCCAAACCGGCGACGTTTCTACCTTGCTGTGGCTCTTGCGGCCAGAGGGGGGCAGATACCGCATTGCGACGGGGCAATTGCGAATACTGCGGCCCAATCTACGCGAAGATCGAGTCATTCACGTCGACAAATCGCATGTCAACGCCTTGGGGATACCAACCCCGCAGGCGTTTTCCATGACCCAACTTCCTCCTGGTGACACTTTTACATTCGTCCCAGACTGGGAACCGTTGGCCGTTGCCCGTACAATGAATCATGAGCAGTTGCGGGCACTTGAAGCCAAATTGTCCGCACTCCTGCAGCGATCCGCATCCAATCAATAGGGGCCAAGGGCGAGGCCCACAGCCAAAGTTTCCCTGCTACGCAAATTGTTTCGAGGCTGAGTCGGGTGTACCGTTACGAAGGAGGCAGTGGCAGACCGCTGCGCCGCTGGCGAGCGAGGTTGCACGCGCGATTGGTCCTTGCTGAAGGCGCTGTTTCGAGGTGGTCCGGAACAGGGATATTCGCAACGCTCAACTTAATCACCAACATCCGCTTGGGATGAGGAACGTATTCAATGCTTAGAAACGCCTTGTTTGTGCTGACGTTTGTCGTGTTGGGTTCGAGCCTGCTGGCGCAAGACCAGCAAACGCCTGCTGACACCATGCAAGCCAATACCTTGTTTGCCGATCTGGTTAGCAAGGGAGTGGCTGTCACTCCCCAGGTGACCGTGCAATTGCCTGCTCCGGCATTGGCCGATGGCCTGTCGGACGACGAGCAAAACAAGCAAATGGAAAAAGTTTCCAAGAAAGACGCCCAAACTTTTATCATCAATTCCAGTGTGAATCCCACCTGGTCCATCACTGCCATTCGCGATTCGGCTGGCAAGCAGATCGGCTCCGAGGTTCACTTTTATTTTGTGGCGCTGGGCGATCTGAAAACCATTTCCGACGCGGGTTTGCTCACCAAACTGGTGGAGATCAGCGATGCCAATCGCTCGCTGCCGCGCGAAGCCAAGGCGCTCGGCCCTAAAGAGCACCAGGCTCGAAATCTCGAAGAGACAAACCGTCCCGGCTACGAAGACTGGTACTATGGCTTGAACATCCCTGTAATGAACCTGATTCAGTTGAGCGGTATTGGCTTCGCCGTTCGAACCCGAACCGATGAAAGCATCTTGGCCGCGATCAACTACTTGCCCAAGTTCCAAGACGATCCCGAATATCCCTCCGTGTGGCGAAAAATAGTCAGTAAGGCCGGCGTGCCGACCGTGGACGACGTGAAGAACCCCTATGAAGGATTGGGCGGGTATCTTAAAGCCACACAACTCCAGGGCAGCAATGACAGAGTATTTGTGGAATGCCACCTGGTCTTTGCTCAGCCCGTGGAGTGGTTCGGAGGAAAAGATCCTCTCACCAGCAAGCTGGGCATCGGCATCCGCGACAACGTGCGGAAGTTTTCCCGCGATTTGAAGCGGGCGTCGGGCAAGTAACTGGCAGCGAGGCGAGGAGCACGATCCACTACCGGTGGACGCTCGCCACTGGATTCGCACTTGCGACGGATAGGCGTCCGTCTGGCACTAGCAATTCAACCGCTTCACGATGTCGGGCACCGAAAGCACGAGTGCCAGCCGGCCGCCGCCCAGTTGCGCCACGCCGGCGATCGACTCCACTTCGCAGTGGGTGCCTTGCAGTGAATTGATCACGGCCTGGCGATGGCCGATGACGTGATCGATCAGCAGGCAGGCCTGTCCTTCCCGGCAGCCGACCACCAGGCCGTAGCCTGGCAGTGGCTCGGGGCTGGAACAAGACAGATGCAACGCCTGATCGAGCTGGACCGCGTCGTATATCTGGTCGCGAATCTGAATGACGTTGGTCCCCTGCATCGGGCGAAGGTCTTGTTGGCCAACGGACGTGATTTCGCGAATGTATTCAAAGGGAACCACGAACGACTGCCCCTGGTGTCGCAGCAGCAGTCCATCAACCACCAACACGGCGTCGCGCAGCGGAACTTCCAGGTCAAAGCGAGTGCCCCGACCCACGGTGGAATGAACGATGATCCGGCCACCGAGCGACTCTAGGGCGGTGCGCACCACGTCCATGCCCACCCCGCGCCCCGATATCTCCGAGACTTGCTGCGCGGTTGAAAATCCAGGGGCGAAGATCAATTCGCGAGCTGCCTCGTCGGTCAGCGCTTCCGCGGCTTCCTCCGACACAATGCCGCGTTCCACGGCCTTGCGCTTCAGTGCCGCGGGATCGATGCCGCGTCCGTCATCCTCGATCGTGATCCGCACTCGCGATCGCTGCTGTTCCACCTTCAGGATCAGCTTGCCTGCCGCCGATTTGCCTGCGCGTTGCCGCGCTTCGGGAAGTTCGATGGCGTGATCGACAACGTTTCGCACCATGTGGGTGAGCGGAGCGTCGAGGGCCTCGAGCAGGTTCTTATCGATTTCGGTTTGCTCGCCTGCCAGTTGCACATCGACCTGCTTCCCCAAGTCGGCGGCCAGCGTGCGGGCCATGCGAGGGAATTTGCCAAGCAGCGATGCAGCAGGCACTCGGCGCAACGCGATCACACTCTTTTGCAGCGATGTGGATTGCCGCATGAATGCGCGATTGAGTTGCCGCAGTTCATCCACCAACGTATCACGCTGATGCCGTTCGGCGAGTCGAGAATGCAAATCCTTGAGCAGTTCGCCCGTAATGAACAAGCCAGAAACGTGTTCCAGGAATTCATCCAAATTTTCTTCACGGATTCGTAACTGGCGGGAGGCCGAACCTGACGAGGCAGCCCTTACTCCGCCCTCTTTGGCCGTCGTCGGCAGCAATGGGCCGGCAGGCCGCGATGGAGGGGAATTACTCGCGCCGTTGCTCGCATGTTGATCCGCAACGACAGAACTCGGTTCCGGTTGCCGGCAACGGTTCAGCACGGTAACCAACTGCTCCCAAACCAGCGACAATAGCGCGGAGTCGAACTCCAAAGGGCTCAGATGCACCGTACGAAAATCATTGGCCGCTTCGGCCAGGGCATGGGCGGTTGCGGCATCGCCTGCCTGTTGGGCCGCTTCGACCAGCGACGCTGCTTCTTTCAAGAATGCTTCTTCCTGATCGGGTCGAGGCAGATCCAATTCCCACTTCGCAAAGAATTGCACCAGCCCCGCCACGCGCTCGGTCGCATCCCATTCGCCAATGTAAAACTTGCATTGCATCAGATCGGCGGGCCGCAGGGCAATGACCGACGGCGAGCTTTCCGTGTTGGTCGATTCGCCCGTCACGGCATTGGATTGGCGATCGTCGTTGTCGAACGCGCATGGATTCGACTCCGCGGCCGATGGCAACACTTGCGCCAACGTTTCTCGCAATTGCCGGCCGCAATCGGCTTGCACGGGATCGGACGAAATTTCCCAGGCCTGCGCCAAGGCGGCGAAAGCCGCCCAAGGATCGCTGGGTTGAGTGGTTCGCGCGGCCGCCGCCAGTTCACCCACCTGGGCCAGCAACGTTTCTGCGTCGGCGTTGAGCTGCAACTCGCCTCCGCCCGACGCTTCGTGCAGCATGATTTCGAGCAGATCAAAACTCTGCACCAATCGCAATCGGAGGTCGTTGCCCAGCGCCACCTGGCCGGTACGAACCTGGTCAAGATGGTTCTCCAGCGCGTGGGCAAAGGTTTTAATGGCCGTGAGACCCAAGAACCCCGCGCATCCTTTGATCGAATGGATGGCGCGGAACACGCCATGGATGGGCTCCGCCGCCGATGAGTCGTTTTGATACGCCAGCAACTGTTCGGGCAAGCCGTGGAGCGAGCCGATCGCCTCGTCGACGAAATCAGCCAACAGCTCCTGACTGTCCTGTTGATCTACCGTAACCATGAATCACTTGGGCAGAAGTCCAAAACCGTGCGGAAGCCGTCAAGAGCCTCAGTTAATTCGAGACCGTGATTGTCGCGGACGCCCCGTCTGCGCGACGGTGATGCGCCAGCTCTGCCAGCGCCGCCCACCAGCGATCGCGTTTGCGAAACGCCGTCTGCAAGGCGTCGAGCAGCGGATCGAATTCCGTGAGCGGTTTGAAAATGCAGGCTTCCGCGCCCCAGCGCATCGATTGCAAGATCGTTCCCACGCCGATCAGGCTGGTCAGCATGATCACTTGAAGCCCGCCATCGGCACGCTTGATCTGCCGCAGCAAATCCAATCCGTTCATCTTGGGCATCTGAATGTCGAGTAGCACCACGTGGTATTCATGATTCGAAAGCTCCTCGAGCGCTTGAGCAGGGTCGTGTAAGACCTGCACCTGATACCCTTCCTGCGTCAGTCTCTGCTGGACCATGCGGGTAAACACATTGTCGTCGTCAATGTGTAAGATTTTGCGCTGGCTGGTAGTTTGCATGCGGTGCCCTCGGCGTAGGAGGTTTGTCGCGATTTTTTCAGTACGTCTCCCTCAGTCTGATGCCGCCAGGAGAGTTTTGCGTACATGGCTAGCAGCGCTCCCAGGGACACAAGAAGCCCAAGGGAGGACTACATCGCACTCCAACAGTAGCTCTTGGAATGGCTCGGCGCCGCCAACGGCAAACCGGGTTTCGTCGCTCTCATATCGTTTCGAGGCAGGGGAAACAAGATTGACAAGAAAGGAATCCATTCGCAAACACCTTGCCAGTCAGCGATCTCTAACAATAACCGTGGGAATGCTCATTTTTGTGCGCCCCGGGGGATCGGTGGAACCCGCTGAATCGTCACATCAGGTACTGCCGTGCAATGACTGCTGACGCTGTCGAATCGTGCTGTTATCAGGACCGTTCATCGAAATGGGCGCATCGTGTGAATTCTTAAGCTATTTTTGCTGGCCGCGACTGACACTGAGTGGATCCGGTGGGGCAGAAATACTTGCGGCCAGGCGTCATCGCGAAGCGATAGGAAGCTTTCGCTGTCGTTCCGAGTTTGCGGCCCGACCGCGTTTAGTACTTCCGATAACCTTTAGCACGTTGAGACCACTCATGCCCGCCTCCCTAATCGAGCCCATTTATTCTTCCTTGGCCGACGATCCCGATTTCGCCTGCCTGGTGGAGATGTATGTTGACGAGATGCCCGAGCGGATGGAGCAGTTGCGCAAGTTGTTCCAAGTCGGTGATTGGCGAGAATTGAACCGCATGGCTCACCAAATGAAGGGTTCGGCCGGTGGGTATGGCTTTGATCCAATCACCCCGTTCGCTGCCCGACTCGAACGCGCGACCCTCACGCCCGACGACGAGCCGGAACTCCACCAGGCCCTGACACAACTATTGGAAGTTTGTGCCCTGGTTCGAGCGGGTATACCCCGCCGTTAATGCCAAGAGGTTGGCCGAGGCTCCCTTGCTGCCTCCGCGATTGGAACCAAAATGCCGCACGACACCGTTGGAGTGCCAGGTAGATGGCAGCGGCGAAGCGAACGTGTTTTTTGTTCGCCTCGTCAATAATATTTCCGCGAATCAGGCATCGATCGAAAAGGACCCGCCTTCCGGCAATTCCGGCAACGGCGCCGATGATGCCGCTGGAAACGACGACTGCGTTCGTTCTCGTGGCACATGCGGCCCCGAAACGGCAGCCGCCGGTCCACTCTCGTTGGTTCGCTCCAGCAAGTGTTGATTGAGTTGTTGCCAGGTGGCCCGTTGTACTTCGAGCACGCGCAACGCTCCGCGGAGTTCCTCGGGATCTTGTCTCAGGTTGCCTTCGGAAAGCGCGCGAATCACGAACACGTATTCCCCGGCCACCCGCTTGACCAGCGATTCGTCGTGCGTGGGATTGAGTGCCCCCAACAGCTCGCTCATAATTTTCAAGGCGCGAACAATGGCATCGGTTGCACGATCGAAATCGCGATCGTTTTCCAAATGCACGATCGCCTGTTGGACGAAGCACGATGCGCCGTCCAGAAGCATCAAATGCAGCTTGGCCGGCGATGCGGTCAGAACTTGATGAGCGAAGTAACTCTGACTGGCGTGTTGCATGGGAGGGGTGAGCTCGTTGAGAGGGATGCGACTGGGCAGGGAAATCTTGAGGAAAAGTTGCCAGGCTTAAAGGCGAACCCGACGAGGGGTGCATCACACCGATAGCGGCTCGAATCGCGTAATGCTGTTAATCGACGCCAAGTCGCCTTGAAGTTTGGAAATCGCTTCTTCCAGCCGCATGAATTTCAGCAAGGTCCGCTGCCGGTAAACTTCCAATCGCTGGTTCATCGATTCAATTCGCTGTTCGTTCAGCTCAATTCTGCGATTCAGGGTTTCCAGTCCGTTCACCAGCAGCGAGCTATCTTCGCCCGCCGACTGCTGGAGTAGCGTGTCTAGCTTGGTGGAAAAACCGACATCCTTCTTCGTAAAGAATTCTTCCAGCGCCTCGGGATCCCGGTCAAAACTCGCGCGCAAAATTTGGGTGTCGAGCGACAACGTGCCATCATCATTGAAGGAGATGCCAACCTGCCCTAGCGATTGGATCGATCCTACCCCGAAAAATCGACCGCTGAGCAATCGATTGAGGTCGGACTCCAGTCGCAGCAGAGTACTGTCGCCAGAGAGGATCGACCCTTGGCCCGATTCTGCATCGAATTTCGTCAAAGTCTTGATGGCTTCCCTGAGTTTGTTGTAATCGTCGACGAATGCCTGTACCCCAGCCACCAACTTCACCGTGGAACTTTCGATGGTAATGGTGACGGGCGTTTCTTGGGCCTGCAGTAACTGCAGCGAAACCCCTGGTATCAGGTCGGCAAAATTGCCGTCGCTACTGGCCGCGAGTATTCCCGCGTGACCGTTCGCCGTACTGCCGAGCACCAGCAGAGCGTCGCGCCCCTGCGTGACGCTCTCCATGGTGAATGGCATTTGCGTGGCGTCGATCAGTAATCGGGACGCCTGTCCGGTGCGATTGCTCGAAAGCGACAGCCGAAACGGTTGCAGACTCGAGCCATCGTTGAGTACCGAGGCTGTCACCCCGGCGTTCAGCTGGTTGATGGCGTTCACCAACTCATCGAGCGAGGCGTCGTCACCAAGAGATACCTCAAAGGTGGTGGACCCGTTGATTGCTTGCCGGGCTTCACCCTCCACTTGCATGGTAACGCCCTGCCCCAGCAACCGCAGGCTGGCGGCGGTGTTGCCACCATCTTCTGCCACCGCCAGCGTTCCTGCCCCGCCCGCGGTGTCGTACAACAGGATGCCGTCTCCTGTATCGTTGATGCGGGCCTTCACCCCCACGGCAATACGGTTGATTTCTTGAATGACATCGCCTACGGTTTGGATCGAATCGCGATTCAAGTCCACGCGAAACGTGGCCCCGTTGGCGCCGGTGATGCGAATGGCTCCCCGAGCCATGCCGACCCCGCCATTGAACTGGGCGAGCTTGGTCGAGTGACTCACGACTTGCTTGTGGAGCGTTCCGCTGTTCACCGTTGTGCCCGAGCCGTTATGGGCGATGCCCAATGCCTCGGCCGTGTTGGTAGCATCGCCGCTGGCCACGATAAACGGGCTTGCCTGCGAACCGGACGTGTCGTGCAGCACGATGCCGTTGCGAGTCGAATTGATTTGGGCCGTGACGCTGACACCCGAGTTGTTAATTGCGGTTAAGATGTCGTCCAACGTCTCGGCGGCCGAGAGATCGACGCTGGCACTTCCGCCTGATCGGTCGGTGATCTGTACCGTTCCCAGGTTGAATCCAGTTCCCCCGTTCAGCCGGCTCACGAGCGAGGTTTTCAAACCGGAGAGCAAGCTTCGACCTTCGAGAGTGCCGCCCTGGGCCGTGCCGTCCAATCCCAACGCTTCCAGTGCTGGCGAGTTGTGCGGCGCCGTCACGGCAAACGTGCCACCAAGATCCTGGCTCAGATCGGTCAGTACGATTCGGTTGCCAGCCAGTTCTGCTTTGAGCTTGGCCGGAACGGCGCGGTTGATGGCATCCAGCACGCTCCCCAGCGTTTGCTCACGAAGAACTTCGCTGGGCAAGGCCGTGGCGGCGGTGTCCGATGTGCTGATAATTCCGGCGCCAGTACTGCCCGTGGCCAGCGATGCCGTAAAATGCTCACTGGCAATGGCGTTGCCATTCAGCGCAGCCACCACGTGATTGGCCGTCGTGGCACCCGCTTCGATTTGAAAAATCAGTGTCTTGGTGGCAGCGTTGTAGGCCACGGTTTCGTTTCCCGCGGTGACGCTGGCATTGTCCTCGAAAGTAACGGTCACTCCGGCGAGTGAATCGCCGGTTTCGCGCGCGGTGAATACAATCTGGCCGTTGATTCCGGCGCTGGCCGTCGTTTGCCCAGTCGCGTGCAGTGTGGAGTTGTCGAGAGGGCGAAGGTCGATGGTCGTCGATGTGCCGTCCCGAAAGTTCACGGTGAAATCGGGAAGCGCCGCGTCGATGTCCACGCCCGTTCGATCGTTGATCGCCGCCAACTGCAGTCCGCGATACAACGACACGATGTCTGCGCCTTGGGCCGAGTTGGCTGCCACGTTGATTCCGGCCAATCCCAAAGAGGCGGCCGTTTGGTTGCCGCCAACCTCTTGCACGCGCAGATTGGAAATCGACTGCCCCGTGTCATCGGTCAATACGAAGCGGTCGCCTACCGCGTGTGCAGTCACATTGACTTCGCTGGAGTTATTGATGGCGTTGAGCACGTCGTCTACGGTGCGGGCATATCGCAGATCGACTTCGGCACTGGCGCCGCTGCGGTCGGTAATGCGGATCTTGCCCCGCTGGAAACCGGCGCCGCCGTTGATCAGATCGAGACTCAAACCTTCATCCACCTCGCCGCCAAACCGAAACGTGAATGAGCCCCCGCCTAATGGTTCCGTTCGGCTGGCAATTCCCGAGCTCACCGCCTGATGGGCTTGTGCCTGTTGCACCGGCGTGTACGTGTAAGCGCCCACAGTCGGCGTGCCCGTAATGGTTGCCGACAGAACCGTCGCGGCGCTGCTGGTGGCCTTAGTCTCTCCGAAGAGTTCGGATTTGCCGAGATTTCGCGTCAAGGCTTGCAGTGCCAGCGCGAAACCCGTTACGGAAATCAAACCCTGGCTTTGTGCCTCGGCCGTTTTATTGCGCGAGACCAACAAGTCGCGTGGGCGTGCTTGCACCGCCACCAGTTCGTTCACGGTGTCGGTGATCGGAAGGCCCGTAATCAGACCAATGTTGGAGGTGATTCTTCCCATGGAGGGCAAACGAGCCGTATGCAAGGATTGACGGGCCGGAGCGATCCTCCGTGGCAACAGCGGCGCCGCATACTTTGGTGGGAAATCACGCTCAACATCGATGTCGCGAGCGACCAGCGATTGCCCACGAGTTGCCGGTTGCGTTGGATGCCCGCCACACAATCGTCGCCTGCAAGCCAGTCCTGGCAGGTCCGGCGGGATCCAGCAAGTTTAGCTTGCGTGCCAAGCCAACCGTCGGCCCAGGCGACCTATCCACCGGTAGTCGACCGTTTTCTTTCGATCGGTCGTGAGGGTTGGTCAGATTCAGTGAACTTGGCCGCCCAGCCCGAACTTATGGCAGCAGGGCAGTCAAAGCCCGAGCAACCGACATAGTTGTTATGACAGCGACATTCGATTCAAGCTGGCAATGGTCCCATACGTGAAGGGTGCCGTGGTGCTGAACTTGGGCATAAAATCGACTGTCTGGTCGGGCAGATTTTAAGATCGCATGGCAGGAGCGTAATCAACGCAAGCAATCTCGGCTGGCACTGCCAACGCGGTCATTGAGGGTTGCGCGGCCAATAGCTGCAGATGCGAGCAGGCGTCGCGAGGTTTCTCCACGACGGGTGGGTTCCGCCGATCTCGATTTGCGCAAGGGCCAATCGATTGGCACTTCGTGTTGCAGAAACACAAGATCAGCGGCGGTTCGCGATGGCCCCGCAGCACCGCATCGGGCTCATTCATTGGGTGGGCGTTAGTTCCGCCATTGGCGTCTTGCTGGGAAGAACGGTCATGGCGTGGATCTTCTGGATGGCTATGTATGCCGATCGCGCGGCCTCTCGATGCACCCCGAGCATTTCCTCGGAGTTTGGCTTGGCAGCGCGCCAGCGCTCGAGTGTGCGTTGTGTGGCGGCAAACAAGCGGTCCTCCAATTTCCAATTGCGTGACCAGATGGCCGGCAGGTGGTTTGATCGTAGGAGCTTGGCTTCGTCGTCGTAATTTGCCTTGCGAATTTCGATGGTCAGTTGGCAGAGTGGGCTTTCGTCGCCGCCGTGCAACTCGTCGGCCACGCCGCACGCTTCCACCCAACACGGAACGGCCACCGTAAACGCAGGATCGCCAAGCAATACCCACATGGTCGTCAGGCTTGGATCTTCGCCCGACTTCACCCCGTGGAAAACCGCGGCCGAAACGGTCGTCTTTCGAGACAGCGTGGCGGTAGTGTCCACCAGCGGCGGAAGCGGATCGTGGGAACCGTTTACCGTGGAGCCAAACGCGCATCCGTCGCTGTCGGCCATATCTCGGCAACAATGACGCAGCACAAACCGATGATCGGGGCGACCATTGCGAACTGCTTGGCCCAACAACGTGTCGGCCCGACAATAACGCTCCGCCGAATAAACCCCAGTTAACCCTTCCTCATCGGCCAATCGCTGGGCGCCGGTGCCCGTCATGGAGAAATTCGATCGCACGATAAATCCCTCGGGCGCCACGTCAGGATCGTTGGCGTCGAACTTGGCGAACGTGCGGTGACCTGCTTCGAACAGGACCGCTCCTCCTTGACCATCGATGACGCCGAAATTTCCCTGAGTGCGACGGCCGGTTTCGTTCGTTCGCTTGAGCAACTCCTCGACCTCGTCCACCGTGGAGCAGGTTTGCAAGACCAATTTCATGAATTCGCCGTTGCCCGGCCCCACTTTGCTGCCGCCAGGCATGTCTTTAATCACGGAATTTTCGATGCACAGCCCGACCTCGTTCACTCCCATCCAGATCGAACTGCGTTGTCCGGCATTGACTACCGCCAGGCAGCGATATTTTCCGTCGGTCAGATAAACCACCTGGTTCGACTGATGGGGCGCGTCGCGGTTTTTCCACAACAGCGGCCGTCCGTCCGCCGTAGCCCTACCCGAAATGACCGCGGTGGTGCACGCACCCGCGGGAGTACCGAGCAGCCCTGCGGACCAGGCGGCGATTGCAACGACAAAACAGCGAACAAACGACCGCAAACCGTGGCGAGCCATCATGGAGCTGGTCCTCGAGAGGCGATGTTGCGGGAAAGCAGGAGGGCGTACATTGACCAGCGTGGAGTATACCTGTCGGTTCGGAAGATTTCCAAATTTCAAAGGAGCAGTGACCAACAACTACCTGCACTCGGATAGACACGACGTCGCGATTGATCCGCTGTCCAAGGCGACTGTGTGTGCGAGGCTTTTCGTCCATTCGCACTGAAAACGCTGGGCAACGGGTTCAACGAGATGGTCAGAGTGACCTCGGGAGGCAAATTTCGAATGCCGCCTTCACGCGGGCAAGAGGCAATCAGACGCATACTCCCCACACCACCCGGCAGCTCGCGGAAATGGCAGCGCGCAAAAACGAATCGCCGCGACGGCACTTGCCCTTGCGGCGAAGATGCCTGTATCAAGCGGGACATTCAGGCGCTGTCGGGCCGCGGTCGAATATACCCCTGATCCATGAGGGTGTTGGTGGCTTCGCGCGCTTGGCGGATGATGATAGCTGCATCGCCGCGGATCTGTTCGTAGGTCTTCGACAGCCTGGCAACGCCCTGCTTCTGCGCCTGCATTGCCGTTGCCGCGGCCACCCGCGAAAAGACGTCCCGCTCGTTCATTTGCGGTACAATGTTGTCTTCGTTTATTCCGCGTTGTTCCGCAAAATGTGCCAGTTCATAAGCTGCGGCCAGCGCCATCTCGTCGGTTATGCTAGCTGCTCGAACGTCGAGTGTGCCGCGAAAAATCGCGGGAAAGCCCAAGGAATTGTTCACCTGATTGGGAAAGTCGCCGCGACCAGTGCCCACGATCCTCGCTCCCGCGGCCTTGGCTTCCCAGGGCCAGATTTCTGGTAGGGGGTTAGCGCAGGTGAAAACAACGGCATCGCGGGCCATCTGCTGAATCCACTGCGGCAAGATCAGATTAGGGTCGGACTTGGCGAAGGCAATGCAAACGTCGGCGTGGCGAAGCGCATCCTCAATACCCCCCGTTTTGCCGTCGGGGTTGGTTTCCACGCAGACTTTCCACTTGTCGACAAACTCCAACTGCCGTCGCTCGACGTCGGACCGACCCTTGTGCAGAATTCCATGGCTGTCGCAAGCCACAATATTCGCCGGGTCGACACCCGCAAGTTTCAGCAGTCGATAACTGGCCACATTGGCGGCCCCCATTCCAATCATGGCGATCCGCACACGATTGAGCGATTTGTCCACGACCTTGAGGGCATTGACCAGACCTGCCAGCAACACGGTCGCCGTTCCCTGCTGGTCGTCGTGCCAGACGGGAATGTTCATCTCCTTTCGCAGAGTTTCCAAAATGCGAAAGCATTTGGGCTGAGCGATATCCTCCAGATTGATGCCGCCAAACGATGGCTCCAATGCTTTCACTGTGCGGATGAATTCATCGGGATCCTTCGCGTTAAGGCACAGCGGAACGGCATCGACGCCGCCTAAATACTTGAATAATAGAGCCTTTCCTTCCATCACAGGCAGCCCTGCCTCGGGTCCAATGTCGCCCAGCCCGAGAACCCGAGTGCCATCAGAAATAATTGCCACGCTGTTGGCTTTGTTGGTGTGCTCGTAGACGAGCTCGGGTTCTGCTTGGATTGCCCGGCACGGTGCAGCCACGCCGGGGGTGTACCAGATGGCAAAATCGGACAGGTCGCGAATCGGGCACTTGGGCATCATCTGCACCTTGCCCTTGTAGAACGGGTGCAGTCGCAGGGCATCGATGGCGGGCTGTTTGGACTTTTGCAGCAATTCGTCGCTGGTAGGCATGCAGATTCTCTCCAAAAAGATCATTCAGTGCATCTGCAGCACAAGACGAAATACTTGCGCCAAGGCTCCAGGACACAGTCGGGGGGATTTGATTTTATCTGAATCGGTTTTCTGAATTGACGCAGACCAACGCAATCTGAATGGCATCGCAATCCTTGCGCAACGCATTGATTCTCGATTCCTCAAGTGCCAGAACGCGTGCGAGCGTCTTTCATTCAATCCCATGCCCGCCCGGTTTGCATTCACGTCAGGCCATGGCTTGGGACAAATACTCCACGGAGCGATTCAAAGTGAATAGCCGGGGGTAGTCTTTCTCCGGAATCTCAATGCCTAAGTCATTGTGCAGTGCAATCACAAAATTGAGAAAGTCCATGGAGTCAATGTCCAATTGTTCGCGGAAATTGACATCGGGTTTCAGATGCTCCAGGTCGGCTTCCGGGGCCACGCTGCCCAGGGCATCGAGAACGGCGGCACGAATTTCGTCAGGCGTCATAGCTTGCTTGGCTCCTGCAACAGGCGGTCCACGGCCGCCAGGAACAACCCGCCTAGGTGACCGTCGCTTACCCGATGGTCGGCAGCCAGCGTGGCGGTGATCACGGGACGGGGCATTACTTGGTCGTCTACCACCCATGGGCGCGTCACCACTTTGCCAAAGCCAACAATGGCGACTTGCGGTGGATAAATGATCGGGTAGACCGTCTCGACTCCCTGCTCGCCAAGGCTGGTCACGGTGATCGTGGGGTCGGAAAGTTCCGAACTGCGAAAACTGCCAGCCCGAACCCGGTTTACCAAGTCGCGGAAGTCTTGCATCAACTCAACCAGGTTGCGTTTGTCGGTATCGTGGATTGCCGGCGCAACGAGCCCCCCTTGCCGCAATGAAATCGCTGCGCCCACGTGAATCCGTTCTTGACGAACGGCCCGGCCCCCTTCCCAAAGCGCGTTCAGGTCGGGCGTTCCTCGCAAGGCGAGCGCCACGGCCTTCAGCAGCAACACGCCATACAGCATCCGCTCGGTCACCGGCCGTTTCTCGTTCTCGGCGGCAAGCCAGGTCAAGGCGGCCTGCATGTCGATCGTCGTGCTGAGATAATAATGTGGGATTTCTCGTTTCGATCGACTCATCGCGGCGGCGATTGTCTGCCGCATGCGGGATAGCGAATCCGCCTTGGCTGCCTGCGTGGCCCCCGGCTTAGCGGTCGTCGCCGCGAGTTCAACATCTTCGAGCGTAATCGCGCCCCCTGCTCCGCTTCCTTGCACGCCAGTAAGGTCAACCCCCAGGCGGCGCGCCCGTTCCCTTGCCGCGGGTGAAATTCGCAAGCGGCCGGCATCGCCCGTTGCCGCCGAGGCCGGCCGTTTTTCCGGCGGCGCAAGCTCGGTTGTTGTAATGGCGGAGGATGCGCCCGCTGGCCTGGGAACGGCAGCCCTGGCCGAACCAGTTCCCGAATCTTGAACGACAGCCAGTGGCGCCCCGACGGGAACCGTTTCTCCGGGCTGGATCAGCCATTTTTTGAGGATCCCCTCGATGAAGATTTCGACATCGATAACGCCCTTTTCGGTATCCACTTCGGCCACTACGTCTCCGCGCTTTACCTTGTCGCCCGGCTGTTTGCGCCAGGCGACAAGTTTTCCCTCGGTCATGTCAGCGCCAAGCTTGGGCATCACGAATTCAGTCATGGCTTTGCATCATCTCTCTAACGGTGCTTAGAATCGTCTCGACTTGCGGTAACGCAGCGTCTTCCATGTGGCCTGCGTAGGGAATCGGTACTTCGGCGCTGCAAATACGCGTTACCGGGGCGTCGAGGTCGTAGAATCCACCCTCCATAATTTGGGCACTTATCTCCGCGGCGAGGCTGCCCGTTTTCCAACCCTCATCCACGATAACCGCGCGATGCGTCTTGGCGACCGAGGCGAGAATGGCGGGCGTGTCCAATGGTCGCAGGCAACGCAAGTCAATCACCTCGGCGTGAATGCCCTCCGCGGCCAACTGCTCGGCGGCGTCGAGCACCTTGGGCAACGAACCGCCATAAGTGATCAGCGATAAATCAGATCCTGGCCGGCGCACCTTCGCCCGGCGAATATCGTCGGCCCCTGCGGACAGATCCACGCTGCCCTGCATTGGATACAGCATGATGTGTTCGAAAATGAACACTGGATCGGGTTCCCGCAATGCGGCCTGCAGCATGAATCGGGCATCGTGTACGGTAGCTGGCGCCAAGACCGTGATGCCCGGAATATGAGCATACCAGCATTCAAAGCTGTTGGAGTGCTGGGCGGCGACGCGCCGGCCCCCTCCCGTTGTCATGCGAACCACCAGCGGCACACTCAATTGCCCGCCGGACATGTGGCGAAGTATGGCGGCATTGTTTACTACCTGATCGAGCGCCAACAGGCTGAAATTGCAGGTCATGATTTCGACAATGGGCCGCATGCCTGCCAAAGCAGCGCCGATCCCCGCGCCGACAAACGCCGATTCCGACAACGGAGCGTCGCGAACCCGCTCGGGTCCGAACTCGTCCAGTAAGCCGCGGCTGCATGCAAAGGCGCCTCCATACCGGCCCACGTCTTCGCCGATCAAGAAGACGCGTGGATCGGTTTGCAGCGATTCGCTGAGTGCGGCGCGAATGGCTTCGCGATAGCTCATTTGACTCATGTCTTCACCAGCGTGAAAGAAGCTTTATGGGCTTTGACTTTTTTCAATCTCGGAACGTAAACCCGCTGGAATCGGCGGAATCTGCCCGCAAGACGCGAAATATTGGACTTCAACCACGTAGGGAAAATGCGAATCCGCAGCGCACGGGTGGAATATCAGACGGAGTTAATCTGTGTGGACATATTTCAGCAGGTCTTCCACAGGCTCCCAGTCGCCCGATTCCGCAAAGTCCACGGCCTGGGCCACTTCGTGCGCTGCCTCCGCTTCTAGTTCTGACAGTCTTTCATCGGTAAGCAGGTTTTCTGTGCGGAGTCGGGCCACATACGTCGTGATGGGATCGCGTTGCTTCCACTGTTCCACCTCGTCCTTGCTGCGGTAGAGTTCGGCGTCGTACATCGAGTGTGCTCGAAAGCGGTACGTGCGCGCTTCCAGCAAATGTGGCCCAGCGCCCTTCCGTACCGACTCGATCGCTCGGCGGGCCACCGACTCAACCGCCAGCACGTCCATGCCGTCCACCACCTCGCTTTGCACGTTGTAGCCTTTCGCCTTCAAAGCAATATCGGTCTGGGCCTGGTGCCGCGTCAGGTGCGTGCCCATGGCGTACAGGTTGTTCTCGCACAAGAACAGTACAGGCAACTTCCACAACGCCGCCAGGTTGAGCGACTCGTGAAACTCGCCTTCGGCCACGGCGCCATCGCCAAACAAGCAGACGGTGACTTGCGGCCGTTTTTGCATTTTGTCGGCCAGAGCGAGGCCTACGGCGACGGGCAAGCCCCCGGCGACAATCGCATTGCCGCCGTAAAACCGGCGCGCCGCATCGAACAGGTGCATCGAACCTCCACGGCCGCGGCAGCAGCCGTTCGCCTTGCCAAACATTTCCGCCATCAACGCGCCAGCTGGAATTCCTCGTGCCAGGGCATGGCCGTGCTCTCGATAGGTAGAAACGATATTGTCTTCTGGCTGCAGCGAGAGGATAGCGCCAACGGCGACCGCTTCTTCGCCAATGCATAAGTGCAAGAAACCATGAATTTTATCGGCGCCATACAACTCGGCGCACTTTTCTTCAAACCGTCGGATGCGAAGCATTTCGCGCAGCAATCGCAACAAATGATCGGGGGACGCATTTGTCCCGCAATCTTGCCCTGATGAATTCATGGGATCCTCGCTTCCTTCACTCAGTCCAAATTGTTTTATCCGCCGCCTTCCAGCGTGGAAGTATCTCCCTCGGGCAGACCCAGTTCCCTCGCTTTAAGCAATCGCCGCATAACCTTGCCGGCCCGATTCTTGGGCAGTGAGGTTACGAATTCGATTTCCTTGGGGGCCACCACGGCGCCCAGTCGGACCCGCGCATGCCCCAACAGCTCGCGACGAAGTTTTTCGCTCGGTTCGTAGCCGTCTTTCAAGGCCACGAATGCTTTCACAATTTCCATGGCCACAGGGTCGGGTTTACCAATCACGCCAGCCTCAGCCACGGCGGCATGCTCCATCAAAATGCTCTCTACCTCAAAGGGCCCAATCAAATGGCCCGACGTCTTGATCACATCGTCCTTGCGGCCCACAAACCAAAAGTATCCGTCCGCGTCGCGCCTCGCCAGATCGCCGGTCAGGTACCAGCCGTCGGCAAAACACGCCTGGTAACGTTCCGGCTCATGCCAATAACCGCGGAACATGGAAGGCCAACCCGGACGCAGGGCCAACTCGCCTTGCACATTTGGTTCTTCAATCACTTGTGTCTTCCCGTCCGTTCCCTCCTGCACAATGGCCGCATCGATGCCGGGAAGCGGCTTGCCCATCGACCCCGGTCGAATATCCAAGGCGGCGTAGTTGGCGATCATGATTCCGCCGGTTTCGGTTTGCCACCAGTTGTCGTGGAATGGCAACCCCAACGCTTGCTGTCCCCAGACGACAGCCTCGGGGTTGAGCGGTTCGCCCACGCTGGCCAAGAAACGGAGCGAACTCAAGTCGAACTGGCGCGGCAGTTCCGCGCCAGCTTTCATCAACATTCGAATGGCCGTCGGCGCCGTGTACCATACCGAGACACGTTGCGCCTGCAAGATGCCGTACCATCGTTCGGCATCAAAGTCTCCCTCGTCGATGATGCTGGTGACGCCGTTCGTCAGCGGCGCAATGATTCCATAGGAAGTGCCCGTTACCCAACCCGGATCGGCCGTGCACCAGAACGTGTCTTGAGGGTGCAAATCGAGGGCCAGCCTGCCGGTGGCGTGGTGGGCAACAACCGCCTGGTGAACATGCACCGCGCCTTTGGGTGTGCCCGTTGTCCCGCTGGTGAAGTGCAACAATGCGATGTCTTCGGGATCGGTCGCGTCGATCGTGAAAGAATTGCTGGATTGACGCATGCACTCGCGATAATCCAAGGTGTCGGGCACACAGGTGGCTTCTTGGCTGTCTCCAACAAGCAGGACATGCCGCAGATTGGGTAACGAAGTTCTTAGCGCCGCCACCTTGCGCTGATAGAGCATTTCCGTGGTTACCAAGACTTGAGCTTGCCCAATGGCTAACCGAGACCGAATGGGCTCGGGACCAAATGCAGAAAACAGCGGACAAAAGATGCCTCGCACTTTCCAGGTGCCCAGGGCCGCCACATACAATTCGGGGATGCGGCCCGCGAGCAAAAACACGCGGTCGCCCTGGCCCACACCGAGATTCTTAAGCACGTTGGCGAAACGGTTGCTGAGATCTCGGAGTCGGGCGTAACTGAAATCCTGAGTCGCGCCGCACTTGTCAATCCAGCGGATGGCGACCCGATGGGCCAGGGGGCCCTCGGCATGACGATCCACCGCCTCGTGCGCGATGTTCAGGCCACGACCGTCCGGAAGCCCTGACAGTTCGCGGCGCGCCCGTTCCCATGAGAATTCGGCACGCCCTTGCGCGTAGTCCGCCAGGTTTGGCTGAACCTGGAAATTACGCGGCAGTTTGAGTATCGGCTCCAACGGCATGGCAGCGTTCCTGACTGACCCCGCACTCCCCGTTCTGGAAGCAAAGTTTTCTGACCTGCGTTTCGAGTCTATGAATGCAACGCGTCGAATCCAGCGGAGAGTTTGGTCTGAGATGGGTGTGTTCGCAACTCCGGTGCCGTACGCCAAAGATGCGCCAATCGTTAATCGATGATCAGCAATATTCTTCAAGAAAGTGCGCCATTCCTGTTCTTGGGCAGCGTTGGCACCAAAAGAAAAGTGTGCTCACGTGTGCGTATTTGCGCGCGCCACGCGATCACGCGCTGAAGTTCAACTTCGTCGCGTAGGTCGCACTCACAGCTTGTTACCGGATATCCGCAGAGCCGGCACGGTGACGGAATTCCAGGTTGGCACACTCCGCACTTAACCGAGGACAATACGATGGCCACCATCGTTTACGCACGTCGACACGAGAAGGGTTTGCGATCGTCGTCCTCGCCGCAACCGATTCCGAGAAGTCGGGCAAATCAACTTGACGCCGATAACCCGCGAACAGACGGCTGCTTCGCGAACTTTCCCGCACCATATGGAGATATCAGCACGCAGGAAACGAAAGCGGGTACGCCGAGCCGGTTGGTCGGGCGACAATGCATGCGCAAAATAAGCGTCATGCCGAGGACGTGGTCAAGCGGTATGCTTGGCTGCTTTACAATGACGTGCCAGTTAACACACGCCTGAAAAGCATTCGTACTCCGCCACCGAAGCAGCGTCGGCTGGCGCCTGATTACAGGTTGCCGAAGACCAAAAACTGGCCGCGGTTATCGGATGATCATGTCGCAGCTTAGGCCGCCGGCAGCCGGCAAATACGAAGCCTTGGCATAGTCCATCACCATGCGATCGGAGCTGAACCGCCAAGCCAGGGTGGCAATGGAATTCTTCATCATTTGAATCCATTGCCGGGGAAGGCCGTCGGCGTCCCGTTCGTAATATCGGGGAATCACCTGCTGCTCGAGCACGCGATACAGCGAGGCTCCGTCGCGCTGGTCGGAAATTTCATCCGACACATGGCTGGTGCCGTTGCCGATGGCGAAGCCATTGTTGCCGTCGTAGGCTTCGGCCCACCAACCGTCGAGCACCGAGAAATTCAGACCGCCGTTGAGCACCACTTTTTGTCCGCTGGTGCCCGACGCTTCCAGCGGACGACGTGGATTGTTCAGCCACACATCCACTCCCTGCACCAAGTGGCGGCAGACGTTGATGTCGTAGTCTTCGAGGAAGGCCACCTTGCCGGCAAAACGCGGGTCGTGCCGAAGATTAGCGATTTTTTTGATCAGAGCCTTGCCTGGCTCATCCGCGGGATGGGCCTTGCCGGCAAAGATCACCTGAATGGGCCGGTGCGGGTCGTTGATCAAGGCTGCTAGCCGATCGATGTCGTCCATCAACAAGTCGGCCCGCTTGTATGTGGCGAACCGCCGCGCGAACCCAATCGTGAGCACGCTGGGGTCCATCATCGTGCGCGCGGCTTCCACCACTTCGTCCTGCTCTCCGCGACGGCGACATTGCCTGCTAACGCGGCGGCGCACGAACGACAACAGCAGATTTTTCAGGGCGTGGTGGGTTTCCCACAACTCGCCCGGGTCGACATTGTAAATGTTCTGCCAGGCCTTGGCTTCGCCCATCCGCTCCATCCAACCGGCCGTGAAATTGCGGTCGTAAAGCTGCTGCATCTGCCAGGCGAGCCAGCTCGGAATGTGCACGCCGTTGGTGATGTGGCCAATGGGGATTTCTTCTTCCACACGCCAGGGCCATAGGTGGGCCCACATTCGCCGCGAGACGTGGCCGTGCAAACTGCTCACGGCGTTCGCCCGCCGCGACAACTTAAGAGCCAGAACCGTCATGCAGAGCGGTTCATCGTTGTTTTGCGGCTCAACGCGCCCCAGGCCCATGAGCTGATCGTACGAAATGCCGCAAGCATCGCGAAGCGGGCCGAGATGCTCTTCGACCAGCCCGCCGTCGAAGCGGTCGTGTCCCGCCGGCACCGGAGTGTGCGTGGTAAAGACCGTATGCCGCGCTACTTGCCGCAGGGCTTCGTCAAAGCTGCAACCATCGTCTTGCATGGTCATGCGAATGACTTCCAGCGGGGCGAACGCGCTGTGTCCCTCATTCAAATGATACACGCCGGGATGAATGCCCAGCGCCGCCAAGGCGCGCACGCCTCCCACCCCCAAAACCAATTCTTGGCGAATGCGCGTGCGATGATCGCCGCCGTACAACCGGCTAGTCAGCTCTCGGTCGTGAGGGCTGTTGCCGTCCACATCGCAATCAAGCAGGTACAGTCGCACGCGACCGACATGCATAAGCCACACTTTGGCAAGCAGCGGGCCGCTTCGCGTGTCGATGCGAACCGTGATCGGCTTTCCAGAGGGGTCGAGCGCAGGCTGCATAGGCAGATCGTTGACGCGCGTGTTGATATATTCCTCGCGCTGATAGCCTTCCTCGTCCAAATGCTGCTTGAAGTAACCCTGGTCGTAAAACAAGCCAATGGCGACCAGCGGCACACCCAAGCCACTGGCACTCTTGATATGGTCGCCCGACAGCACGCCCAAACCGCCCGAGTAAATCGGAATCGATTCGTGCATGCCAAACTCGGCGGAGAAATACGCCACCGGCTTGGCGCCCAACATGCCAGCGTGCGTGGCAGCCCAGGTGCGCTCCCCGCTGGACATGTACTCCTTCAATCGCCGGAACGCGTGATTGATCCGGCTGTACAGCACCATTTCTTGTGCCCGAGTATCAAGCCGCTCAGGCGTGAACTCATGCAGCAGTGCAATCGGATTGTGATCCAATTGCCGCCACCGAATGGGATCCAGGTCGCGGAAGAGGTTAACGACTTCCGGTTGCCAGCTCCACCAGATGTTCCGGGCTAGCGTCATGCACTTGTCGTACAGCGCCTGCGGCGAAATACCTTCCACGTTGGTGAACTCGACATCTTGAGGAGGACTGATCTCAATTTGGGCCATGAATTGCTTTCCTAACTCTGGCTTTCCGTTGCATTGGCGAACCGGGTGTTTTAACCATCTGCAGGATATCCCCGGAGGGAAACCTCGCTCCACTGAAGACTGCCTCAGCTTGTGCGCTCGGTCGATGAAACCTCGTTCGCCATCCTTGTATAGCTCACGATTACGACTTGGGCCGGATAGCTCCAGCCAAAATCGCACGGTAGGTTGAAAAAATCTTTCCGATGTTCACGAATTGGCGCCCAACCATGGGGAGCAGCCAAACAAATCATTTACAATGGTTTAATCGTTGGTTGAGTCCGCGAGACGACGCAGCCCGCGTTGAGCAGCCCCCAAGCTGCCATTCGTAACCACGGCATCGCTAGCATCCGAACCAAATTTGCGGAAAATACGGACCGCTGACTTCGGGCAACCTTGTCCGACAGGCGGAAGATTGCATTGCCTGCAATCCGATTCACCGCGTTCGCCTCCATAACTTGCTGGCAAACGCATTGCTTTTCGCCGCAAGCTGTATAAATCTTTCCGAATCGGCGGATTGACGCAAGCCTAGTTTCCACAAATCCCCGCCTCACGGGAGATTTTAAATGCCGCAAGCCTCCCAAATTACCAGCCCGGATGACCCTCAATTGGACCAATTGTGCCAGCGATTGACCGATTTGGCCGACGCCACCGACCGTGCTGGCACTTGGCCCGCCGAGCAGCTGCGGATGTGCGGCGAATATGGAGTTTACCGCTGGTTTATGCCCATTGCCTGGGGGGGTTACGATTGGAACGATTGTCAGGTGACCCAAGGCTATTTGCGGCTGGCGGCGAGTTGCCTCACCACGACCTTCATTCTCACGCAGCGCACGGGCGCTTGCCGGCGGATTGCGGGCGCTGACAACAATCCCGAGTTGCAAGCCGAATTGCTTCCCGATCTGGCATCGGGCAAATCATTCGCCACGGTGGGAATCTCGCATCTCACCACGAGTCGCCGCCATTTGTCGAAGCCAGTTCTCTCAGCCTGCGAAACCGAGGGGGGATTTATTCTCGACGGTTTCAGTCCCTGGGTAACCGGCGCGATCCGCGCCCAGACGGTGGTGATTGGTGCAACACTGGCCGATGGCCGGCAGCTCTTGTTGGCGCTGCCCATGGATCTGCCGGGCATTCGGGTGGATGAACCGGCGCAGCTGGTGGGCATGAGCGCCAGCCATACCGGCGCGGTGCACTGCGAAAATGTATTGGTGCCCAAACGGTGGTTGATTGCCGGTCCTGCCCATGATGTGATGAAGCAAGGCGTGGGGGCCGGCACCGGCGGCCTGCAAACCTCGACTCTCGCCGTGGGATTGGCTTCGGCCGCCATTGGCTACCTGGAGGAAGAATCTGTCCGCCGCGAGGACCTTCGGCTTCCGGCGAATCGCCTCCGCGAAGAGCAGCAAACTATGGAGCGGCAACTGCTGCTGCTCGCCGACGGAGAAGATATTTGCCCCCTGGAGGATTTTCGCGCGCGAGCGAATAGCCTGTCGCTACGAGCTTCGCAAGCGGCGTTGGCGGCGGCCAAAGGCTCAGGCTACGTGGTCGGCCATCCCGCGGGTCGCTGGTGCCGCGAGGCCTTATTTTTTCTGGTCTGGAGTTGTCCTGCACCTGTCTTGGCCGCCAACCTCTGCGAACTTGCCGGAATCAGCGACTAAACGCTAACGCCACGTGGATGAAACGTGGCGGTGGCTGCTTTCTCGAATCGCGCGAAAAAAATGGCCGGCCGGTTCGCTCCTTACAGAGCAACCCGGCCGGCGTTTTGCGTCACCTGACGTTCTCTGGCCTTTCAGCCATTTTTTGCAGATCTGCGTTTTGAGCTCGCGGAAACGTCAGGGCTACTATGGTGAACTGCTCACTGGGGGGGAGCAGGTTGGTTGTCAGAACGAGAGCCGCATCCCGACGGGTCGCAAAGCCAGGTGCGACTCTCGCCTGTGAAGCCGGTTTTGAAGGCCGGCCCCACATGGTTCTTCGTCCCTTCCCAGGACTCATTTCGTAAGCGTTTTCTGAATCAAGCCTGGCCGGTCCTTTAGAATCCCAACCGGAACACGATGCGGGGACGAGCCACGTTGGGGGTCGGCAGTCCGTGGGGCATACGGTATGGGGAGAGTCCCACACCTCCGTGCACGTGTCCCGGGCCGCCCATGTGGTGAACCCGGAAAGCCGATTGTTCCACTTCCAACGCATGCGAGATCAAACTCGCCGCCGTCTGCAGGTCGTGCATCGAACGGAAATGGCAATAACGCGCCAATGCTCGCTCGGCCGCAAACACGTCCGCTTGGGCATGCCGGCTGCTCAACATACCCCGGACGGCCCTCAAGTCTTCGGCAGCAAAATCGGCTTCTCGATGCGCATGGCTCCAGTGCCCATGAAGTTGCTCGTTGTAGGCTCGATCCAAATGCTGCAAGGCCGCGATCAATTGGCTTTCACCATGGCATCCGTAAAGGGTGCCCCGATAACTGAATGGGCCATGATTCGCCCGAGCCTCGTTCGGCAGGGCAACGCCCAGTCCAACAGCCAACACACCCAGAGCCAAAATGGTCAAGTGCGTCTTCATGATCAGGTCTCCATCCAATCGTTGGTGTTCTTGTGAAAGTTGCGGGAGGAACGATTGGAGATAAAGCGACCCTCATGCCAAACCGAGGTGCGAAATCGCATGTAAAATTGCAAATATATGATTTAAAAGAACTTGCGAACTTTATTCGCCGGCAAGGCTACACTGCGGCAACTCGAGTGCGACTCAATGCGCAATCAAAGTGACTCCATAACAACATGCTGGAGATGTCAAAATGACTGCGCGCGATGGGTGCGCGATGCCTGGGTGCGTTCTCGCTTACGCTGCGGGCGATGCCGCAGTTGCGATTATTGCCATTTGGGATAGGCAACTTGCCCTGGATGGGCGGCGCGGGCCGTGAAAAGCGTCTTGCCCGCCGTGATAAACAGTGTGCGGCCATCCTCGCCGCCAAACGCCAGATTGGTGATTACGTCTTCGGCAATGGGGATTCGGCCAACCAATTCGCCTTGCGGATTAATCACGTAGACCCCAGGCGGAACCGCAGTGGTTTCGTGCGGTCCGCGAGGCGTGGCAATTCCAGCGGCCGCGTAAACATTGCCTTGTACATCGATGCGGATGCCGTCGGCCCCGCGTCCGGGAGCAAAGTCGAATAGCACCCGTTGGTTGCCAGGACTGCCAGATTCGTCGAGATCGAACTGCCAAATCTTGCGATTGCCACCCATCACAGGGCAACTATCGACGAGGTATAGCGTGCGGCAGTCTTGTGTGACGGCGATGCCGTTGGGTCGCTGGATTTGTGGCTGTTGGAGGATGCAATGCACGCTGCCATCGAGATCGATGCGGTACACGCCTTCGATCTCCATTTCCATGTCGGTGCGATCGCCGTAGCGAGGGTCGGTGAAGTACACGCGCCCTCGTCCATCCACGCAAATGTCATTGGGCGAATTGTATCGCAGGCCATCGTACCGATCGGTGAGCACCTCGTATTCGCCCGAGGTAAGATTGGTTCGGGCGATCCGACGGGCACCTCCCTCTTCGGCCCCTTCGCAATGATAGAGCCGCCCCGCGGCATCGAAGGTTTGGCCGTTGCAGCGATGGCTCGGCTCGCGGAACACCGTGCGTGTGCCATTCGGTGCCCAACGAAAGATGCGATTCCCCTCAATATCGGCAAAATATACATTTCCCGACGCGTCGACGGCGGGTCCTTCGGTAAAGACCAAACTGGTGGCCACCGAAGCCGCCGAGGTCCCGACAGGAAGCGGTAGCGTGGCATATCGCTCGTTCATGGAGCACGACGACCCAAGTTTTCTTATGGTGTGGCCGTTCCAGGCTGCACGAAAAAAGCCGTTTGGTAGCAGGCGAAGGTGCCTGTGCCAGGAAGTTCGGCCAGGTGCTCCTAGCCGTTGTTCTGGTCTTTGGCCCGGCGTTCCTTCAGTTTGGTCGCCTTGCCGATGCGGTCGCGGAGGAAGTACAGTTTGGCCCGGCGGACAACGCCGTGTCGCTTGACTTCGACTTTCGCAATCCGCGGCGAGTGCAGGGGAAACTTGCGCTCCACGCCCTCACCTTGCACAATACGACGCACCGTGAACATTTCGCGGGTGCCCGAACCACTGCGGGCGATCACCACGCCCGAGTAGACTTGGATGCGTTCTTTATCGCCTTCCAGAATTCGGGTGTGAACGTCCACGGTGTCCCCGATTTCGAATTGCGGGGGCTCGGCCTTGAGGTGCTTTTCTTCCACCTTGGCAATGATTTGTTGGCTCATGGAATATTCCTGGTAAAGCGAATGGCGATGTTTTCAGAAGGAAACGATTAATTCGGGCTTTGTCGTGAGCTAAAGGGGCAGCATCAGGGTTGCGTGGTCGGGTCCTGAGTGCCAGGACCTTCGGGTCTTAACAGGTCGCGGCGGCGTTGCCGAGTTCGTTCCAAACTTTGCTCTTTCCTCCAGCGGGCGATCTCCGGGTGGTTGCCGCTCAACAAAATGTCGGGGACTGAGTGACCACGGAAAACCCGAGGGCGAGTGTATTGTGCAAACTCCAGAAGTCGGTTACCCGACGAGAAGGAGTCATCCAGGTTGCTGCGTTCGTCTCCCAGCACGCCCGGCACCAGACGCACCACCGTATCGATCACCACCATGGCCGCGACCTCTCCACCGTTGAGGATGAAATCGCCAATGGAGATTTCCCGCGGCTGGAGAATTTCGCGAACCCGTTCGTCAAAACCTTCGTATCGGCCGCAAAGCAGGATCAGCCTTTGCGACTTGGCAAGTTCTTCCACGAGCGGCTGATCCAACCGCTGGCCTTGCGGGGTGAGCATAATCACTTCGCCCGGCAACGCACCTGAAGGCGACGGGAGAGTTTGCACGGCTTCCACGCATTCGACCACAGGCTCGACCATCAGCACCATGCCGGGACCGCCGCCAAAAGGACGATCGTCAACCTGGTGGTGCTTGCCCCGAGCCCAATCGCGGAGATTATGCAAATGCACGCTCACCAAACCGGACTCAATGGCTTTGCAGAGCAGGCTTTGGCCCAGGTAACCCTGGAACATATCGGGAAACAGGGTCACCACATCGAAACGCATGGGGCTCTAGCCCTCGCCTCCCTCCGCCACGGCCTCGGCGGGCTCAGCCGCTTGCGTTTTGGGTTTCGCTGCTCGGGCCATCGGCGCCGGGGCCTGGGGACGGCCTTGCTTCAGCCGGGTCAGGGCCGCCTCTTGCTGGGCCAAATGGGTCCCATTGGTGCCATATTTCTTGATCAGCACCTTGACTTTTTCGGTGGGTTGAGCCCCCACCGAGAGCCAATAGTCCACACGCTCCCGATCGAGCACCACTCGGGCGTCGGTCTCGGGCACCATGGGATCGTAGTGTCCCAGTTCTTCCAGAGCCCGACCGTCGCGCGGAGCGCGAGCGTCCATGGCACAAATGCGATAGAAGGGCCGATGGGTTCGCCCTAGTTTCTTCATCCGAATCCGGACAGCCAACGTAATCTCCTCACGCTAAAGCAGTTGTCTATATGGCTCCACCCCAGCTTTTGTGCACCATACCCCGCCGGGTGGGGCATGGTTGAGGGGGCGGGAAAAACAGCGAAACTTACTGTGGCAACCGTGTCGCCCAAAACGCATAATCTTCCATCAAATAGGGGTGGTTTGTCAACGGTCTTCCTCCACCAACCGAACAAGAAATCTGCTGTAGCGGAAAGGGTTGCCATCCGTCCCAGGTTTGCTGGCATTGCGCCGCGCATCCAACTACCATGAGCGGTCGAACCCTCCCCCCCTACTTGGCCCATCCCCGGTGGAGTTTTGTTCCGATGCGCACGGCCACTATTCCGCCATTAACATTACTGTTGCTCGCAACGGCCGCTACCTTGGCGGACAATTGGCCTCAATACAAAGGACCACTAAGAAACGATATTTCGGCGGAAAAAGGGCTTGCCGAAGAATGGCCCCAGGGCGGACCCAAGTTGCTGTGGACGTTCGCCAATGCCGGAGAGGGCTTGTCGGGACCGGCGATTGTCGATGGGCGTCTATACACCCTGGGTGGTCGGGGAGAGTCCGAATACCTGATCGCGCTGGACGTCGAGTTGCCCAAAGATGGCTCCGTTACCGAACTTTGGGCAGCCGAAGTGGGCCCCCTGTTCACCTGGGAGGGCAACCGTTGGAGTTCTGGCCCCAGCGCCACGCCCACCGTCGACGGAGATCGGATTTATGCGCTAGGCGGCAACGGCCATTTGGTTTGTTTCGAGTTGGCCACCGGTAAGGAACGCTGGCGGATCGACCTTCCGCGCGACATGGCCGCCGAAGTGAACCCTATTGGTGGCGGCCCTCGGAAGTTGGGCTGGGGCTTCACCTGGTCTCCGCTGGTCGATGGCGACACCCTGGTGTGCGTGCCTGGCGGTCCCCAGGGGACCTTGGCGGCGGTGAGCAAACTCACTGGCGAGGTTCTTTGGAGAAGCACCGAACTCACCGATCAAGCGGCGTACACCTCGGCTGTGGTCGCCAACTGTGGCGGCGTGAAGCAATACGTCGTCCTCTCCAATAAAGGGGTAGCGGGCATTCGCGCCTCCGATGGCAAGCTATTGTGGAACCACGCCCGCGGACCTCGGGGTTACACCACCGAAGTCATCAATACCCCAATCGTTCACGAAGACCTGGTGTATGTAACCGTCGGCGCGGGGCAGGGCTGCGAATTGATTCGCGTGAAAAAGAGCGAAGACACCTTCCAAACCGAATCGGTATACGACAACAAAAACCTCGTCAACCACCACGGTAACGTCATCCTTTTCGATGGGCATGTTTACGGTTTCTCGCAGGGCTCGGGCTGGACCTGCCAGAACTTCACCACCGGCGAGGTGGTCTGGAACGAACGCCGTCAGTTTCGAGGCGGCTCCATGATTTACGCCGACGGGCGATTCATCCTGTTTGGTGAAGACCGGGGCGATGTGGCCATGATCGACGCCAGCACCGAAGGTTGGAACGAACGCGGACGTTTTCAGATTCCGCAGACCTCGCAATTGCGAAAACAAAGCGGCAAGATCTGGACCCCGCCGGTCATTGCGAACGGCAAGCTTTACCTGCGCGATCAAGAATTGCTGTTTTGCTACGACCTGAAGTAACGTCTTCGCGCGCGAAGCACCAGGCATTGCATGCCCAACATTCAATTTGCCGGCGTAAATAAGTGCCCGTAGCGGAGCGGTTCGCCAAATTCCCAGGGCCGGTAGCAGTTGCAAAAATCGATTCGCTCGGCCAGCGTGGGATGGGTGCCGCGAAAGAATTGGAAGAGCGATCCGCGCCGCGGAACCGAAAGGTTCTCCTGCTGCAAACGCACAAAGCCCTCGGCCCCATCGCGGTTCCACTGCGTTAGTTCCAGGGCAAACCGGTCGGCTTCGCGTTCGTGGTAGCGGCTCAGGGCCAACACGGGTGGAGAGAACAACAGATAGCATGCCTGAAAACAAAGCACCAGCAGCGGGAACGACGCCGGATCGCTCAGCCGCGCAAAACCCCAACGGTGTGACCACCTGGCTACTGCCGCCTGGGCGACCCGATCGATGACGAAAAACGCCAACATCAGAATCGAGAAAATGGCGGCAATGGTCTTCCAGACGTGCCCTAGCACGTAATGTCCCATCTCGTGGGCGACGACGAACAATACTTGCCGCTCGCTTAGTCGGTCCATCAGCGTGTCCCAAAGCACGATCCGCTTGGTGTCGCCAAAGCCGACCACGTAGGCATTCACGGCCTTGGTGTCCACGCTCTTGTTGACCTCGAATACCCGGCTCTCCTCGATGCCTGCCTGCGAGGCCAACTCCAAGATCTTGGCATCGAGTTCACGGTCAGACAGCGGCTGAAAATCGTTGAACAGCGGTTGCACCCAGATCGGCAGCACCAATGCGACAAAAAACATGATCGGCAGCGACAGCAATCCGGCATAGAGCCACCATCGCCGAGGACTCCGGGCAATCAGCCAATACAGGCCTCCGGCGACGAAAGCGACCGCGATCGACTCCACCACCAGCGTCTTGCCGACGTTTCCCAGCCACTTGGCGAGCGTTTGATTCGACATGCCGTAGGCGTGCTGGCGCACAAAGCCCAAGTAATATGCCAACGGTAGTTCCATCGTAAACGTCAGCAGCAACAGCAAAACGCCGCAGATTATCGCCGTGGGAATAGGACGACGGCCGATCCGCTGCGCCACGTTGCGCAGCCTCGCGGCAAGTCCCGTAAACAGGATCAATACCGGAATGGTCAGCGTCCAGAGCCATCGCACCGCCCAAAGGACATTGCCGCTTTCGTAATACTGCACGGCCAGTGGCGACGGCTCGGGCACCATGACGATGCCCGTTTCCATCCCACCTTCATCCGTAAAATTGCTCGCAGCGGTGGCAGAATCGCTCAGGCGTAAGAGGTGTGACTCCGCAGAAATCGCGGGCGCGTCCGCGTCGCCGCCCCAGGCCGTCTCGGCGCAAGATACCGCCAACAGCACCCAAAGCAGGGCGACGCAGAACGTGGTTGATCCGGTACCCTGCCGGCAACTCGGTTGGGATGCCCAAGGTTTCACATGGTTGACTGTGGAATGCTCCTTCATGCGATCATTATTGAGCCACGGACAGGCTGCGAAAAGACCAGAACATCATTCGCAGTCCGGCGATGCCCCCCCCCAATAGGAACGCAGGCCCCTTCGCGGCGAAGGGGCCTGCGCAATTTTGCCGCCGCGTGAGGCGACCTCTTAGCCGGAAATCCAAATGAGCCGTCGCCGCAGGGGCAAAACGCCATGCGATCGTTACGCGATCCCGGTGCCCTGCAATCGGGACAACAGCTATTTGCGATTTGCCAACTCGGCTTCGGCTTGTTTCATCACATCGGCAATGGCCACAGCCTTGCCGCCTTGGCGTTGGCTCTCATCCGCAGCGGCCATGAACGCCACCAGGTTGATGGTTTCTTCGGCGCTCACTGGCGGTTTACCCGTGCGGAAGAAAACGGCGATCTCTTCCAGCAGCGGTTGGTAGCCGCCGTAGCTTCCCAAGGGGGCAATGCTTTTGGAACCAAAGACCAATCCGCCATATCCCGACTTACCCTCGCGAATACCCCGGAAAGTACCGATTCGGCCGTCCTTCCATACACCAGTCACGGAATGGGTGCCCGGCGTTTTCACGCAAGTTACCGATTCACAGCCAGATCCCATGATCGTGAACAGCGTTTCCACGCCGTGGATTCCGTACCAAAAGAGATCGGGATGGGTGCCGTCGAGGGAGCAAGGGCTGTACGTCAGGCAGCCCACAATATCGCCAACCTCTGCATTGTTTTTCAGATTAACAATGTCGGGGCTGAACCGCAGCGACGAGCTGGAAAACACCGGCACTTTATGTTCCTCGGCCAGGCGATAGATGGCGATCGCGTCGGCTAGCGAGGCAGCCACCGGTTTGTCGATGAACACCGGCTTGCCGGCGGCAATGACCGGACGAACCTGTTCTAGGTGAGGACGGCCATCCACGCTTTCCAGGAGCACCACATCCACGCGTTTGAGCAACTCGTCGATCGAGTCGACAATTTCGACGCCCATGCCGGCGACGGTCTTGGTGAAGCCTTCTATCCGGTTGGCGCTGGCGGGCAAGTCGGGGCTGCCTCCGGGATATGCCGCGACCACGGTCAGATTGGCCAATTCGCCGGTCGCTTTGGGATCGTTGATGGCCTTGGTGAATGCCACCACATGCGACGTATCCAAACCGATGATTCCGGCCTTCAACGGTTTATCCTGCGCTTGGGTTGGTGCGCTCAGGAGTGCGGCCCAGAGCAGGCATCCAGCGAACATGGTAGGAAGTCGTGACATCGTGGAATTCTCCTGAAGGGGCAAAGATCGTGGACGCGGAAACAACGGAGGCAAGCTTGCATGAAAAAACCGCCGCCGCCGGCCATGATAGTCGAGCTACCAGGCCGGCGACAGCGGTTGGTTGAATCAAAAAGTGGAACTGGCGAAGGCAAATGGTGGCCGGTTTTTGCCGGCTGCGCCACCCCTCGAAAGGCCGAGGCGGTGCATCGGGCAGGCACGGCGCCACTCGCCCGCGGTTGTTAAATCAGTTCCTGGATGACTTCACGGTGATCGAGCAGGTACTGGGGTCGCCCATTGGGATCGATCAGGGTGGTCTCCAGGTCGATTCCCAACTGCCGGTAAACCGTGGCGAAAACCTGCTGCAGGTGGACGGGCCGGTCTTGAGCAACTTCGCCAAGCCGGTTGGTGGAACCGATCACCTGTCCATTTCGCAGGCCACCGCCACCCAAGAAGAAGAACGAACCACGCGGCCAGTGGTCGCGGCCGGCGCCGCTGTTCACTCGTGGGGTCCGGCCAAACTCGCCCGACATCATCACCACGGTCTCGTCGAGCATGCCGCGGGCATCGAGGTCCTCGAGTAGGGCAGTCAGCCCGATATCGAGAGCCGGAAGCTGTTCTCGCATGCTCTGGAAGTTGTTGCCGTGCGTATCCCAACCGCCCCAAGAGAGAGTCACGCAACGCACGCCGGCATCGATCAAACGGCGGGCCAGCAGGAAGCGGTTGTTGCTGGAGTAGCGGCCGCCTTGCTTGATGCCGTAGCGTTCGATAAGCCGGGGGTCTTCGCGATCGATGTCCAAGGCGTTCGCCAACTCGCCCGAGGTAATGACCGTCATGGCTCGTTCGTTGAACGCGTCCATGGAAGCCATCATGCCGCCGCGATCAACATCGCGACGGATGCCGTCCAACTCGGAGAGAAGTTTTGCGCGGCTGTTGAGCCGATCCTGGCTGATCCCGCCCGAAAGACGCAGGTTGGCCCGACCGGGACCATCGGGTCGATAGGGGGAATAAATGCCGCCCAAAAAGCCCTGCCGGCCGAAGCTGTCGAGGCCGACAAACGTTGGCGAGGTGCCGTTCACGGTGCCTTGCAAACGCGACATGATCGCGCCCAAACCGGGCCGGCCGCCAATGGTATTTAGCGACTGTTCCGACCATCCGGAGTCGGACTGCGATTGATGGTGTTCGTCCCGCAGGCCGGTGATCGAACGAATAAGCGAATACTTATCGGCCGTTTGGGCCAACTTGGGCATCAACTCGCAAATTTCCATGCCCGGCACATTCGTGGCAATGGGGTTGAACTCCCCACGAAATTCCCGAGGTGCGTTCGGCTTGAGGTCGAACGTATCCATGTGGGTGGGGCCACCCGGCAAGTAAATGTTGATGACGTTCTTGGCCTTGCCGGCATTGGGGCTTGCGGATTCGGCCCGCAGAATGTCGGCCATGGTCAGGCCACTGGCCAACGCACCAATCTTGAGAAAATTGCGTCGGGAAACTCCATCACAAAACCGCTGACGTTCACCAACGAGGGTCAACATTGCTGGGGGGTCCTGTGCTATTGGGGGGAAGGTGTACCTCGCTCGGTGCCAGCTTCGCCCCGCACGCCTATGGGGAAGGTAATGGTTCTGGGAAATCGGGTATGCGTTACTAATTGTCTGACGATTCGCAAAAGTTACACTCAGTTCCCACGAATTTACTCCGCCGGCGAGGAATGAATCAATCTTTTCCCATGAATTCGGTCCAAGTTTTTGAACCGAACCATCGGTTTGAGTGTTGTTGTGCCGTCGCTTGCCTTACGAATGGGAGCTGACAAGCGAATCTTACGACGTAAGTTATTATTTATCTAATATTTATTCGCGGGTCGCTGCTGCCGGATCGGTTACTGCTCCCAGTCCGTCGATTCCTTAAGTCGTTGCGCCACGGCTTGCAACCGGGCGTCATCTGACAACCATTCAATCAGCCGGTAACGTCCAATGCCATGTCGCGCCAGCAAGCGTGAGAGCTCTTCGGTATGACGCCGGAACATGCTGCTCTCCGCCCGATTGTTGCCAACCCCCCAGATTACCATCACGCCCAGCACAACCAATGGATAAGCCCACCAGCCGTGGGCCCCCAAGTTGGGTACAAATTCATAAATTCCGACGATTGCCAATACCGCCGCCAGTATCGAAGTGAACCCCCACAAGCAGCCCGTTGTGGAGAGAATTCGCTGATTCAAGGCCAGCAAAAACCCATATAGTTCGGGATAGTCCTGGCGCAAGGTTGGATAAACGTCGACTTGGAAGCCGTCGTCAGCCCGTCGCACATAACAAACTTCGCCGTTCCTTAAACCTCGGGTGATGCTTTGGGCCAGCAGGTCAACAGCCTGCTCGTCACACTCTTGCGATCCCTCTTCTTCGGGGTCAAATTCGTTTTCTCCTGAGAACTGGCGTTGGGAGCCCATGCCTGACTCGTTCTCCATGGTAGTCCTTGCGAAAACCGCACGGCTCGTGGTCGCCGTCCGCAAATACGGTTCATCAACGTTGGGTTAGCGTGCCGGTTGGCAAATCAAAAGTGCGGCTGCCCTGAGATCTGAGGTTCCTTTCCGCCCATCAATTACCACGCCATTTTCTGAAGCCAAAACGCCGGGTACGAAGGACGCATCGCAGACGCAATAGGGGCAAACAAATCCCGCAGTCCCGCGTAGCTTAGAATGGCTGTGCATGTGCCACAAGGCACTGATTTCCAGCAACCAGGTTCAAGAGGAAAGTCCCCGCCAACTTTCCGCCGCAACGGTTCCCGGCCAACTTCGCAGAAGTTCTTCCTCCGAAGTTTCGCAGGCAAGTGCTTTTCAACCGTGCGCCAGCATCCCGCGGCAGCTAGGTTCGTTCGAACTACTTTCCGGTCGCGGGAGGCGAGGCGATGGCGTCGCCTACCACTTTGGTCCATAGTTGGTAGCCCTCTTTGCTGAGATGAAGTCCGTCGCTTACAAAGAGTTCGGCGCGGGGCATGCCGTCTGCACCCAGCATGGGCGCGTCGACATCGATATAACCCAAGAGTGGATTCTTCGCTGCTTCGTTCCGAATCAGGGCGTTGGCTTCGCGAACTTGGTCGATGAGCGACCACCGTCTCAGGCTAGGCTTGATGGCGATGTAGTAAATTTTGGTCTTGGGCAGTTTGGCATGCACCTTGGCCACAAACGCCTGATAGTCCGCAAACACTCGTTGCGGCGTTTTGCCGGCATTGAGATCGTTGTCGCCGGCATAAACGACCACTGTCGAAGGTTGGTAGGGGATCACGATCCGATCGGCAAAATGGACGGAATCGCTGAGTTGCGAACCGCCAAATCCTCGTTTGATTACCGGCAAGTTCGGAAAGCTCTCGGCAAGTTCCCAACGCACAATGCTCGAACTTCCAACGAATACGATTCCGTTTTGGGGAGGTTGCGACTCCCGGTCGGCGGCCTCAAACGCGGCAATGTTCTTTTCCCAGCGGCTGGCGGGGAATTTGTCGTCGAGTTGCTCGTCGGTCAGGGGGTCGGCCGCGACCAAGGGCAACCCGCCCAGGAGCATTGTGGCGAGCCAAAACCGGCAGGCGAAGTAAATTGTGCCACGTTGCAGCATCGTGTGATCTCCTTAGGCGGACAATTTCAGTAAATTAGGAGCGTGAAACGGCGTCCGACGTCGCGGCCCCCAACCACGCATCGTTTGCCTGAACCAATCGTCGAGAAAACGCGTTCCCTTGGCTCGCGAGCGGTATCTTCACGCCAGCGTCGTCAATGCTGGAGAGCGTTTTCGACACCGATCCCCAAGAATAACCGCCCCGGCAGCGAAACCAAAGCGGCTAGCAGGGGTTTTGATTGGAAGGCAGGAGGTGTGACTTCGTCGGTTTGGCCGGCAATTCGCCCGATCAGCGCCCCGCGCAACGGGGTGATCCAGCGGTTGCCAGCGGATATCCTTCGTGTCGGATGTTAAGGTTGAACTGCCTTGGCCATGCCGCGATATCGCGACAGGCAAACGCGGTCGGCTTGGTTCGACCTGCTGTCCAACTTGTGTTTTGATAAGCAATTCAACGGGCAATCCGATCCCTGGTATTTCATCACCAAGCAAATTGGGAGTTCCACAGATGCAGATTCGAGTTTGGACCATACCGTTGATTGCGTTGTTGGCGACTCCGCTATGGGGGCAAGAAGAAGGCCGGCCCGACCCGGCCGCCCTTTTTGACCGCTTGGACGCCAATAAAGATGGCCTGATATCCGAAGACGAAGTTCCGCAGGAGAGCCGCCGCATGCTGCAGCGATTGCTCCGCACCAGCGACAAGAACAACGACGGCAAACTTTCCAAGGAAGAATTCGCAGCCGGCCTGGCCGAGCGGCCACAAACCCAGCCCGAACCGGGACAACCGGGCACGCGTCGCCCAGGCGCCCCGCGTCCTGGGGCGGTCCAATTCGATCGCGAGGAAATTTTCAAGCGCATGGATCGCAATGGCGACGGCAAGATCACCGAAGACGAATTGCCCCAGCAGGAGTTCTTGCAACGGATGGTCAAAGCAGCCGATACCAATCGGGATGGCGTGGTGACCAAGGAAGAATATTTGTCGTTCCGACCGATGCCGGGCACGCCCGCTCGCCCGTCCACAGCGGAAACTCCAGGCGGTGCGGACAGCGCATTGCTCCGCGCTTTGGATACAGACGGTGACGGAGTGCTCTCGGCAGAAGAAATCAGCGGCGCCGGGAGCGCGTTGAAAAAGCTGGATCGTAACGGCGATGGCAAAATCACCCGCGATGAATTGGCTGGTCCCGGCCGTCGGCCCACTGTAGCCGAGCCCGCCGCCACGCGTCCCGCAGCAACCACTTTGCCCGATCGATTCAAGGAACTCGACAAGAACAACGATGGCAAAATCAGCAAGGAAGAGGCGCCGGAACGGCTCCGCGAGTTCTTCGATCGGGTAGATACCAACGGCAATGGCTTCCTGGAACCAGAAGAATTGCAGCGGCTTGCAGGGCCCCGGCCGATGGCAGGCAACCCGGCCGATATGTTGAAAGAACTCGACAAGAATGGCGACGGCAAGCTCAGCAAGGAAGAGTTGCCGGAAAGAATGCGGGAATTCTTCGAGCGTCTCGATGCCGATAACAGCGGCTTTGTAGAACTCGAAGAACTTCGCCGGATCGGTCAAGGCCGACCGAACCCGAATCGAGATTGATTTTCCTTGCCGCAATGGCAAGCAGTAATCACGTCACGGCCACCGGAGCAGCCCTTGCTTTCCCGGTGGCCGTTTCGCATTCTGCACAGGGAGATTTTGCACGCGTTTCGGGCGATATCATCGTCAGGGAGATCGTATCAGGTGGTCCAACTCGATTCCATTTACGCTGCGGCCGAACGCATCTCGACTTACACGCACCGCACCCCGATTACTACCTCACAGTATTTCGATCGCCAGACCGGAGCGCGAATCTTCTTCAAATGTGAGAATTTGCAGAAGGTGGGCGCATTCAAGTTTCGCGGCGCATGCAATGCCGTCTTTTCGCTCTCCGACGAGGTCGCCAGCCGCGGCGTGGCCACCCATTCGTCGGGCAATCACGCCCAGGCACTGGCGCTAGCGGCAAACATGCGGCGTATTCCAGCCTGGATCGTCATGCCGCGCAATTCGCCCGCCGTCAAGCGCGCGGCCGTGGAAGAATACGGGGGTCGCGTGGTGTTGTGCGAGCCCACGGTTGCCGACCGCGAGGCAACCGCCGCCTCGGTCGTGGAAGCAACCGGAGCCACTTTCATCCATCCCTACAACGATCCACGAATCATTGCGGGGCAGGGAACGGCGGCCTTGGAGTTATTGGCGGATGTCGACTCTCTCGACGTGGTTCTGGCCCCTGTTGGCGGTGGCGGCCTGATTAGCGGGACGGCCCTGGCCGTGGCAGGCGTATCGCCGCGCACCGAGGTGATTGCCGTGGAGCCGGCAGGCGCCGACGATGCCTATCGTTCGCTGGCGGCAGGCAAAATTCTGCCGATGGTTAACCCGCAGACCATTGCCGACGGCCTGCGAACCTCGCTCGGCGAGCTGACGTTCGCCATTATTCAAGAGCATGTGCGAGAGATCATCACCGTGGCCGATGACGAAATTCTGTTGGCCATGCGCACGTTCTGGCAACGCACGAAATTGTTGATCGAACCTTCGTCGGCGGTGCCGGTCGCGGCATTGCTTTGCCGCAAATTGCCCACGGCCGGGCGAAAAATCGGCGTGATTCTCAGCGGTGGAAACGTCGATCCATCCGCGTTTCCCGCATAGGTTTCCCCTCGCCATGATTTGACCTGGCCGGCAATTCGATTGGCGACGCTGCCAACGCTCCCGTCGAACGATCATGCTTTGCCGATGGTACGTTTGGGCTGCATAACTTGCGGATTCCAGCGCTGCTTCACGCAAGCTCAACTGCGTAAGTGCATTGCCCGGTTGTCATCGGGGCGCTGGCATGTTAGGAACACCTGCTGGTTTGCCTGATCTCTGTGCAACATTTCCGGTGTCGGAATAACAACAACCCGTTACTGCGTCACCACTGGTGGTTGACTCTCCAATTTCGATGGATCCGCGGCGTAGCGCTGCGTTTGAGGAATTTCAAGATGCTCCATGCCGTGATTATGGCTGGCGGCAGCGGCACCCGGTTTTGGCCCGAAAGTCGCAAAGACCGTCCCAAACAGTTGCTCAACCTGACGGGCGAGCGATCGATGATCCAACTCACCGTCGATCGATTGGGTTCGCTGGTTACGGCTGCAACCACGTTGATTGTGACCAACGAGCGATTGGTGGAGCCGATCGCCCAGCAATTGCCGACCTTGCCCAAACAAGCCATCGTGGGTGAGCCCTGCAAACGCGATACGGCCCCGTGTATTGGATTGGCGGCGCTGTTGGTAAGTCACAACGATCCCGAAGCGATCATGGTCGTGCTGCCTGCCGACCACGTAATCCAGCCCGATTCGCAGTTTCAAGCAGCAATTCGCCACGCCGAACAGCTTGTGGCCGATGCGCCGGGGCGAATTGTCACGTTCGGTATTCGTCCGACCTATCCAGCCGAGATTTACGGCTACATCGAGGCCGGCGAACCGCTGGCAGCAACGCCCGGCAGTGCAACCGCAAACGCCGCAACGTCGGCCGTATTTCGCGTGTCGCAATTTCGCGAGAAGCCCGATGCCGCAACGGCGCAAACGTTTTTGAAACAGGGCAACTTTTTTTGGAACTCGGGCATTTTTGTCTGGAAAGCAGCCACGATATTAGAGGCGCTGCAAACGCACCAGCCCCAGATGTTCTCGCATCTTCAGGAGATCGGCGCAGCCATTGGTACGGATCGATTTCAGGCCACGCTGGAACGCGAGTTTGCCGCCATTCGAGGCGTATCGATCGACTATGCCGTGATGGAGCATGCCCGCGACGTTGCCGTGATCGAGGCCCCTTTCGAATGGGATGACCTCGGCAGTTGGCGGGCACTCTCGCGCCTGGCCGGCGTCGACGAACAGGGCAACACCGTGCTCGCCAAACGCTACCTGGGTCTGGATTCGAAAGACAACATCATCCGCAGCGAAGGGAACCATTTGATCGTCACGCTGGGCATCGAAGACTGCATTGTGGTGCACACGGCCAACGGCACGCTGGTTGCGCGAAAGGAGCACGAAGAACAAATTCGCGAAATCGTCAAGCAGATGGAACAACGCGGATGGGAAGAGTACTTATAACAGTACGAGTCAAAACGCAAACACACCTTCGCCGTGCGATCGATCATTGCCATTGTCTATTTCAACTCGGCAATTCGTTTCACCAATTCACCGTGTGAAAGCGTTCGATCGGTGGGCACCATCAAATACGTGGCCTTGGGCCCGCAGCAATCGAGAATAATCTGCCGGTCATTGGGAATTTGGTAGCCTTTTTCGGGGCACGGTTCGTGGCCATGGATGAGCACCTCGGCGTCCATCGCTTTGGCAAATGCGGCGGCGTTTTCCGGTCGGTAGTCGCGTCCCCAAACGAGGTTGAACAGGCCGCCGTGCTCAATATAGTCCTCGGGGCCCAGGGGGCGATCAAAGATGCTCATATCGAACCGCTTGGCGTCGAAGTTGGCCGGCGCGCTATGGCAGACCACAATTTTGCCCGGCAGGCGCACCGCGAGAGGGCAACTTCGCAAAAACGGAAACGAGGCCTCGCGCACTTTATCTGCCGCGGGGCCATAAGCTTCTTGCAGGCCCAGCCGAAACAACAGGTTGAGCATCTTTTTTTGCTTGAGAATCGGGTAGTCGGTCAACTCGGCCAGTTCGTGATTGCTGATGAGAAAGTGAACCTGGTTCGGATAATCGGCCTTCCATTTGGCCACGTCCTCCAGCATGCCGTGCGACATGCAG
>JAANMT010000232.1_pt1 | contig 60703 bp, 34 predicted proteins | sample 7279711 | NCBI WGS metagenome assembly JAANMT01 (sample SAMN14094538, study PRJNA606508) | bioreactor metagenome | isolation source: A lab-scale SPAN reactor treating ammonium-rich wastewater day 1 | place: Ireland: Galway | collected 2017-01-16
AGTTATGAGTTATGAGTTATGAGTTATGAGTTATGAGTTATGAGTTATGAGTTATGAGTTGCCGCTATACGCTGTTACAATCGTCCTATTATATCGAGGAATTTCAATTTCCATACAAGTCGGGCGGCTTCATATACAATATTTCGGCTCATTTTCGAAACGCCGCTTCGTCGGTCAATAAATACTATCGGAATTTCCTTTACACGCGCTCCTGCCCTCCAAAGTCTGTAATTCATTTCAATTTGAAAAGCGTAGCCGTTTGAATGAATTTTTGAGAAATCAACAAGGCGCAACGCTTCGGCGCGGAATGCTTTGAAACCGCCGGTTGCGTCTTTTACGGGCATCCCTGTTATGATCCGCGTGTAAAGATTGGCCGAATACGATAAAATGAGTCGTTTAAGCGGCCAATTGACCACATTCACGCCGTTGCTGTAGCGCGAGCCGATTATAACGTCTGCATTCTCCAATTCCTTGATAAATCGGGGAATATCTGCCGGATCATGCGAAAAATCCGCATCCATTTCCATTATTGCTTCATATCCGTTCGATAATGCCCAAGCGAAGCCTTCGCAATACGCGGTGCCAAGTCCCATTTTGCCCGGGCGCACAATCAAAAAAACGCGCGGGTCTGTCGCTTTTATTTCCCGTGCCATATCTGCTGTGCCATCGGGAGAATTATCATCTACAATAAGAACATGAACGCCATCGAGAGCGTTCAAAACGGCCGCGATAATATTCCGAATATTATCACATTCATTGTAAGTTGGAATGACGACTATGGTTTTCAAAGTTAATGCTCGCTTTAAGTTTGACCGTGGCCGCTGATTACGCAGTAAACAGTTCGTATCAGTATCTCGAAGTCTAATTTCAACGACATATTTTCTATGTAATAAAAATCGTTGCGCAGGCGCAACTCTATTTGCTCTACAGACTCGGAGTAAGCCTTGGAATTTATTTGCCACCAACCCGTAATGCCCGGGCGCACAATAAGCCGGCGACTGTAATAAGGCAGAATTTTAGTGAATCTATCCACAAATTTGGGTTGTTCGGGGCGCGGCCCCACGATGCTCATATCGCCGATCAGAACATTCCAAAACTGCGGAATTTCATCGAGATGCGTTTTTCGCAAAATTCTTCCGAATCGGGTTACTCGCGGGTCGTTCACAGTTGTCCATTTTTGCCCGTCTTTTTCTGCATCTTGCACCATCGAGCGAAATTTATACATACGGAACGGTTTGCCGTTTTTGCCGATACGCGTCTGCAAAAATAATACACCGCCCTTAGTTTCAATACCTACGATAGCGGCTATAAGCAACCAAACGGGCAGTCCGACAATAAGCGTGGCCAAACTGAAAATAATATCGAAAGTACGCTTTGCCGTTTCCTGCCAAGGGCGCAGTATTTGCGTGGTTACTTCTATAAGCGGCGCACCGTACATCGGAACCGCACGTGCAAGTCCGGTGAATATTTCGTATAAATCGGGAACAATTTTCACGCGAATTTTATTCTCTGCGCAATGCGAAGTAATGGTCAAAAGCTGTTGATGCCCTATAGTTTCGGAAGATATTAAAACCACTTGCGGGCGAATTTCGGCAATAAGCGAGTCGGCGTTTTCGGCCGATGTAACTTTCGCGCCTTCGATTTGCTGCATTCCGCCGCCCGTTTCCACGGCAAGTCCGCGAGCATAATAACCTCTTGCCGGATTCTCGCGCATCCAATCGAGCAGTAAGTTAATTCGTTGAGCCGAGCCAACTATTACTGTGGGCAAAGCCACAATTCCGCGCCGCCGTAAATTGCGTTGCAACAAACGCGCACCGAGTCGAAAAGCAAAAACTGCGGAAAATAAAATAATCCAAAAAATAATGATTTTCAGCCGATATTTATGAAAATTTTGGCTGTCTATCACAATAAGCATAAATAATGCGAAGCAACTCCAAAACGAAGCCCGCATAACCACAAAGAATTCGTCGAACGGCGAACGGTCTAACCAATCGCGATAAAGGCCGAACATCCAAAATACCGGTAAAAAATATACGGCAATTGCCAAAGGCAACACAACAAGATGCATAAACGACAGCTCGAAAGGAACATCGTAAGCCCCGAATAAATAGCGCAATACGGTAAATATTGCATAGCTTGTCGCTATTGCCGCACAATCGGCCGCAAACTGAAAAAATACAGGCGATAACAGTCCGTTCGGTGTGCGGGAACGCCGCAAATCGGGCAATGACGCTTGAAAATCCGAAATATGTTCGCTATAAACATTAGCCATAGTTACTGCCGGAAATCGGATCCGAACAATTTTTGCCGCAAAGAGTTGTAAATATAAGAACCGATATAGAAAAACCGCTTTAAGCCGAGTTTGCGTCCGCCGACTTTATATTCCGAAAAAAGTGTGTAATTACGTTTCAGCATCAATAGTTTTGAGCGAGATATAGACAGATGAGCAACACGATAAAACATAAGCGGTGCTTCTACAATAATACTCGAAAAGCCATAGCGTTGATGTATGGTCAGCCAATTATGAAAATCTTCGATGGCTTTATATCTCATATCCTCGATAAACGGCGATTCGAGAATTATTTCGCGTGCAACAATTACCGAAGAATTACAAATGGCATTTTTATGCAACAAGCGTTTATGAGATACGCGCGAAGTCTTGATTTTACTGCTGTCAAAATGGGTTTCCATCAATCTGTTAATTTTGCTTTTTTCGGTAAATCGAATCATTCGCGAAGAGCAAAACGAAACGCCGGAAGAACGAATTGCCGCAAGCTGAATTTCAAGTTTTTGGCAATGCCAAAGGTCGTCGGAATCGAGAAAAGCGATAAATTTACCGCACGATGCACGTATGCCTATATTTCGCGGAACGGCGGGCCTGCCGCTGTTCCTGTCAAGTTTTATCAAACGTATCCGACTGTCATTGCTTGCAGCGGCGGCCGTAATATCGCAAGTTGCATCGGCCGAGCAATCATCAATTACGATAATTTCAAGAGAATCAAACGTTTGCGCACAAACTGACGCAAGTGTTTCGGCAATATACGCCGCACTGTTATACGTGGGTATGATTACGGAAACGTCGGGCATTGCTTCATTAAAACGTAAGAATTTGTCGGACGGAATATTGCAACCGCTTTATTATTTTTTCAAGAGTCCGACAAGCGTTGAGGTAAGAAAAGCCACCGTAGTCAATATTGTTCCGATAAACGTGTAAAGTTGCAGATTATACCCGGGCGGAGTATATGGCGGCGGCGGTGCATATACTTCGTCGCCTGCCTCTACATAAACGGTGTCGTTATCTTCAACCCATACTTTGTTTTTACCCTTGATAATACGAGCTAAACCTTGTTCTGCTCCGGCCGCATAGCCACCTGCGCGTTCTACGTACCAATTTAACCGTTTCCCTGGTGTAAATTCTACGTATCCGGGCTGATTTACCTGACCGTACACATAAACGCGGCGTGGATTTGCCGGAATTACTATTATGTCGCCGTCCGCAAGCGTTATATTGTCTGCGGCGGAATTATCCCGAAAAGCCTTAACGAAATCCATTGAAACTACGGGGCGTTTCAGCGCGGTGTGAATCAGCAATCGCGTAGTATCTTCGAAAGTCAAGTCGGTATATTGTATTTGTGCCCAACCTGGTTTTTCAACTTCAACGTTGGGCTTGTTTTTTTCGCGCCGGACAACGTAAGCCAAAGGTAAATAAGCGTTTTGCGTAAATCCTCCTGCTTGTTCCATCAAGTCTTTTATTCGGGTTTGATTATTTATAATCGGATAAGTTCCCGGGTTTACGGCCTCGCCCGTTATTTCTGCCAAACCCTGCATCGTATTTTCCGTTCGCGGAATATATCCGACGGTAAGTGCCGAGCCGGCTTGAAGCATTGCGTCGGCACCGTCGAGTTCGCCGTTGTGTTGTATTGCAACTTTTTGCTTCGAGCCGTCGGGCAATGTCAGAGTTATCTTGGAAAGGTCTGCATCGTCGCGTAGTCCATAGCCGGCGCGGAGTAACATGGAAAGTTTATCGCCGTTTTTGAATGCTAAGGAAGCCGGGCGATTTATTGCTCCGCCTATGGAAATCGAAGAGAAGGTCTCGGGCTCGAAAGGAACTATTATTTCATCGCCTTCGCGTACCGTAGGGTCAGATTCTGGCGATGCGCCATATTTTGCACGAATGATATCGGCATTTTCCGCAGTGCCGTCGCTATGCAGAACCGTAATGTTGCGCGCCGCATAGCTCGATAATCCTGCAATACTTACATTAGCAGTCGAAGCGTCGTCGGCATTTTTTGCAGAAGCCGGTTTTGAATTGGCAGCGGCCGGCGGCTGATTGGCAAGCGCAACTATGCTGGAAATTCGCGCACTGGCCGGATATGTCTTTACGCCGGGAAATGCCACATTGCCGCGAACCGAGCAATAAACTGTGCGCGCACGGCGTAACGATATGGAAACCAATGCGTTCGGATTGCGCAAAGCATAGATTTTCGCAATAGTATCTTTTGTTTGCGCCAGTGTTTTTCCGGCTAAAGAAACGCTTCCGAAGCGCGGCAAAATAATGGAATTATCGGCTGAAACAATGATTATCTGTTCTATGCCCGGAAGCGGCAGAACATGAAACGAAAGCGCGTCGCCCGGCCCGATTCGGTAATATTCCGGCGAAATTACTCCATCGGCCGGAGTTTGGTCTTTGCCTATATCGGCGGCGGAAGCCTGTGCCGCTGATTGAAGCGTTTTGTCGAATTCCGAAGCACCGGTCAAAGCCGCACCCTGACCTTGCGCATCAGAGCCCGAATATATCGCAAAAACAGCGATAAGAAGCGTAAGTAGCCGCGCTGAAAATTGAAAGATATAACGCGAGAGAAGCTGGTGCATTACGGAATAAGGCATTGATTAACAATAATTTCGACAATTCTTTCGGCGGCATTTCCGTCCCAGAGCGGCGGTATGTGCCCTGCTTTTCGTTCGCCGTTCAGCGTTGTATCTATAGCCGAACGGATATTTTCGGAAGTAGGCGGAATAAGAATATTGGTGCCGAGTTCGCAAGTTACTGGACGCTCGGTTGTATCTCGCAAAGTTAGGCAAGGAACACCGAGAGCAGTGGTTTCCTCTTGTATTCCGCCCGAATCCGTCAGTATGAAATCGGCACTGCGCATAAGCGCAAGGAATGATACGTAGCCCTGCGGCTCTATTGTAAGAAGCCCGGGGGCGGCTTCAGTAAGACTTTGCAATCCGAAACGTTCAATGTTCTTGCGTGTTCGCGGATGCAACGGGAAAACTATTTTACGGTGTTTGGATAGGTCGGCAAGCGTTTCTAAAAGGAAACGCAACTGTTCCGGTTCATCTACATTGCTCGGCCGGTGCAATGTAACCAGACAGTATTTTTTGCTTTCAAGCGAAAGTTCGCGTAAAATAGTCGAGGCTTTGGCTTTCGGCATAGCATAATGCATCGAATCTATCATGGTATTGCCCACAAATTTTACGCGCTCGGCCGGACTGCCCGTCGCAAGTAAATTGTCCATACCGCTTTGTTCGGTAACAAACAGCCAATCACAAATTGCATCGGTTGCTATTCGATTTATTTCTTCGGGCATGGTACGGTCGAAACTTCGCAACCCGGCTTCTATATGGGCGGTTGCAATTCCAAGTTTTACGGCAGTCAGAGAGCAGCCTATCGTAGAGTTTACATCGCCTGCCACCATCACGAAATCGGGCTTCATGTCAAGGCATACACGCTCGAACTCCGTCATGATTTTTGCCGTTTGCGTTGCGTGCGAACCGGAACCTACGCCAAGAAAAAACGAAGGTGCAGGCATATCGAGGTCGCTGAAAAAAGCATCGCTCATTGCCGCATCGTAATGCTGACCGGTATGAACTATATGATGCTCCACCCGGTCCGCATATTTGGCAAAAGCGCGGTGAACAGGCGCGACTTTCATAAAATTCGGCCGTGCGCCTACAACCGAAATAATTTTGAATTTACGTGTGATTTGTTGCAAAACTGAACCTGTATATTATTTTCCTTTTGATTGCGGCAAGTGATGTAACCGCCATATTTCCTGCGAACCTATTACGGTGTCGGGAATGTAATGATTGCGAATAAAATCCGCTATTTTCGGAACCGTGCGCCCGGCCTCAATGCCGTTAATTTTATATGCCCAATGATTATTGCGGAATAAAACGAATTCAGGCGGTTTTGCGGCTAATTTGCTTATGACTTCATCTTGAAAATGCTCAGGTGCGGCAAACATGATGATATTGAATCGAATAGGGCATGGCTTGTCGAGAAAATAATACCACGCCGCTTCGTTGGTCATTGTCAGAAAGTCGTCGCTTTCATTCATGTTAGCCCGCAAATAATCTGTAGTCTGCAAGTATTCCTTTGGCAGATATTCGGCATCGGGCTTGTCCACGGGAAAATTTTCGGCTAATTTTCCCGAAACTGTCTGCCAACCTAAAGTTGAGAAACATAAAGTAAATATCGCAATTTGCAATATTCTTTCGGCTGTTTTTGACTTGCGCATAAATTCGTCTTCAAGACGAATTGCCAAGGGAGCGACACAAGCAAATAATGCCAAAATCACGCCTATTGTACTATATTCAAGATGCGGAATATCGGCACGCCCCATTACTGCACGATACAACACAATCGCTGTTGCAATAGTTAAAAATTGCGGAAAATAAGCTGTTAAATACGCTGTTATCTTTTGTTTGCCGCGTCCGGGAGTACGGCCGAAAAGCCATGCCGCATACAGAAGCATTATCGCAAGAACTGCCAAGTACAGCAAAAAACGCATTTGCATAACGGGATATATCAAGCCGTCCAATAAGTCTTTGTATTTCAGCATATCCAAGAAAAACCGAGTATACGATGCCATGTCCCAACGCAGAAAATACGCCAAAACAAATAGGCCGAGTACCGTACCGCCTGCCGCTTGCCCCAATACTTCTTTGCGATGCCCGTGCGCTAAAAACAGCAAAGCACCGAAACCGAGTATAGCAATAAAAACAGAAAAAATACCGCGTTCCAAAGAATAAATCAATCCGAAAACGGGAGCAAAGCCTGCTAAAAATGCCGCTGCCGCCGCCGATTTGTGCCCCGACAATCTCTGAAATGTCAGAAGCAAAGCAGATAATGTCATAAGCGTTGGCAATTCCCTTTGCATCAACGTCATACCTCCTTTGTACGACAAAAATGCAGCGGCGGAAATCGCAATAAACGCAACAGAAATTCGCCCTTGGCAAATTTGCAGAATAACAATTCCCAGCATTGCCCACACAAGCATTTTCAGAATGGATTCAAGCGTTCTGACCGCACCTATCGAGCGTCCGAACATAGTGAATGCGGCGGCAGAGCGCAACGGATCCTGAATCAAACCGTGCAAAGCAATAAAATCGCGAAACGGCGTTTGGCCGTGAACATATGAAACGGCCGCACCCATAGATTCGCCTTCGTGAAAAGAATCGTACTCCGTTCCTTCGGCGAGGAAAGTAGGCAAAAACAAAGAGAAGCACATTCCGGCGAGAATAACAGCCGCAAAATTAACGAACGAATGATTTTTAGGCGTTGTGCTTGGCGGATCCGATAGAATCAAATTTCTGAATTTTCCGCTTGCAATATATGCCGCGGCGAACAGAAGCGCGGGAGCAAGAATAACCAGCATTGCCCGCACAGTATTATTTGCCGGATTATACCGCGCCATGGACAATGCGCTCGTAATATTATACGGATTGTCGAAAGGCAGGATAATATAATTCCATAACGCCAAACTTGCGCCGGTGCCGCCGCAAAGAAAAAGCGCGAATATGACAAGCCGTTTAATCATGCCACGGAATATAATTTTCCGAAAAACTCTTATTTCCCGTCGCCGAGCAATACTATATTACTCCTGTCGGCGATATGCCTGCAGGCGTTACGAGTGTCTATTACAACACCGCTGTTGGCGGTTATCATATCGTAATCGAAAGTCGAATGGTCGGTAGTAATAACTACAATGTCGTGAGATCTAAGGACTTCCGGCGAAATTTCCTGCAACGAATATTCCGTTCTGTCGCCTATGCGCGTAACAGGAATATAAGGGTCGTAATAGCTTATGTTGGTTATACCGTCGGCGATTAGCAATTCGGCAACCTTGAGCGCGGGCGAATGGCGCAAATCGTCTACATCGCGCTTGAAAGCCATGCCAAGCAATAGTACTTTCGCTTTTTTGAGTGCAATCGGGCGTTCGGCTATGGCATGAACTATCATCGAGCGCACATAGAATGGCATTGATTCGTTGACTTCTGCCGCGAGAGTGATGAAATTCGTAACAAAGTCATGCTCACGCGCCATCCACGAAAGATAATAGGGGTCAATCAAAATGCAATGTCCGCCAATGCCCGGCCCCGGATAAAACGGCATAAAACCGAACGGTTTTGTGGCCGCTGCATCTACCACTTCCCAAATATTGACACCGATACGGTCGCATAGCTGGGCAAGCTCATTGACGAGTGCTATATTCACGCTGCGGAATATATTCTCGAGTAATTTTTCCATTTCGGCTACGGAAGGCGAACTTGCAGGAATAACGCGCTCGATTATAATTCGATTAACTTCACAAGCAAGCTCCGTGCAAGATTTGGTTATGCCGCCAACAACAATGGGTGTATTGCCTGTATGCCAAGTCTTATTGCCGGGGTCAATGCGCTCGGGCGAAAATGCCAGAAAATAATCGCTTCCGGCCTTCATTCCGCCTTGCTCTAAAATCGGTTGCACGTGTCTTTCGGTAGTGCCGGGAAACGTAGTGCTTTTCAAAATAATAATCTGACCGCGCTTTAAGAATTTGGCTGCTTCTTTTGCCGAGTCGACAATGTGCGAAATGTCGGGGTCTTTATTAACCGTAAACGGCGTTGGAACGCAAATAAAAATTACATCACATTCGCCGCAACGGGAAAAATCGGCTGTTGGGCTGAACGCGCCGCTTTCCACTACTTCGCGAGCGTGAGCATCGCTTACGTCCTGAATATAGTTCGCACCTCTCCGCAACGATTCGATTTTGCGCTCGTCTATGTCTATACCGATGACTTGCAATCCTTTACGGGCAAATTCAACCGCCAATGGCAATCCGACGTAGCCTAGACCTATAACGCCGACAGTTATATTGCGTTGCTGAATGCGGCGCAGTATTTCGCCGGTAAATTCCGTATGCGCGTTCGCCGATGAATCCATATTGAAAGTTATGAGTTATGAGTTATGATCTATGAGTTGTGAGTTTCGTGGAAAAACAATCGCTAACCATTAACCATCGACTATTGAAAACCACCCACCGTCTGTCAGAAACTCTTTCCGTATTGACGAGCATAATAGTTGCGATATTCGCCCGAGCGTGCTGCGGTCAGCCATTCGTCGTTATTGATATACCATTCGACGGTTTCCTTCAAAGCGTCTGCGAAAACGGCTTGCGGTTTCCAGCCGAGCCGCATTTCTGCATAAGAAGGGTCTATTGCATAGCGAAAATCGTGTCCCGGGCGGTCGGTCGTGAATTTAATAAGCGATTCGGGTTTGTCCAAAATTGCAAGAATCATTTTTACTATGTCAATATTGCGCATTTCGCAACGTGCGCCGATATTATAAACTTCACCGGGTTCTCCAAATTTGTACGCCGCCCATATTGCGCGAACATGGTCGCGTGCATATATCCAATCTCGCACATTGTTTCCATTACCATACACGGGTAATGGTTTATCTTCAAGTGCATTACAAATCATCAACGGAATCAATTTTTCCGGAAATTGATACGCGCCGTAGTTATTTGAGCATCGAGTTATTGATGCACGCAGACCGTAAGTTGCCACAAAAGACAGCGTAAGCATATCGCCGGCGGCTTTCGAGGCAGAATACGGCGAACTCGGACGCAAAGGACTGCTTTCCGTGAATGTTCCGTTCTCGCCCAAAGAACCGTACACTTCATCGGTTGAAATTTGAATGAAGCGCAATCCGTATTTTACGGCTGCATCAAGAAGAACTTGGGTGCCGACTATATTCGCTTGCACAAAGGGCGCGGCACTGTGAATTGAGCGGTCAACGTGCGTTTCTGCGGCTGCATTGATTATTCCCGATATGCAGTATCGAGTGCAAATATGATTAACAATCTCGCTGTTTTCTATATGTCCATGAATGAAACGCAAGCGCGTATTATTCACTATGTTCCGTAAATTCATCAAGTTGCCGGCATAAGTAAGAGCATCGAGAATAACTATGTCGGCATCGCTTTCCGCGAGCAGATAATCGGCAAGGTTGCTGCCGATAAAACCGGCGCCGCCGGCGAGAAGTATGGTTTCGGACATAAAGTAATGCGATAGAACTGTATCGTCGTCTTTTTCTATTTACTGATATTGCGCTTTACGGTAAAACGCAACTACGTTTGTATATGAATAAAATTTTAAGAAAACGGTCGGAAAATCTGCCTTTGGCACTGTTTACGGCAAAAGAATATAGTTGTAATAAAGGCTCGACAATCGCAAAAATACCGAAAGACGCGGCAATTTTATTCAAAGTGCCGCAAGTAAGTACACCGCTTTCGAATTTTCTGCCTTTTTGCGGTTACTTCAATTTATGGATATTTTTTTGGAAATGTCCGAAAAACTTTGTAGTTAGCGGTATGTTCGTCTAAACTTTTCACCATATCGCGGAATAAATTATGCGTTTCGGACGCATTGCAGGAATAATCATAGGCGTTCTGTTGCTTCTTTCGGGCGTGTCGCTGTCGGCACAAACTACCGACAGCGTAGTGCGTCGGCAGCCGCCGTCGGCCTACGAGGGACGACATTTCTTTGTGGGATTCATACAGAACGAGGACTATATTTTGCAAGGCGGATTACACTTGCAAATATTCATTGCTTCGTCAAGCCCTACCCGAGTCGGCATTGTTCCGCCCGGTTCGCGCATTGTCAATTACTTTTATGTTCCGAAAGATACCGTTATTACTCTCGAAGTTGCGCAGTCGGAGCTTGGCAATTATGAATCTACCGAGTCGGAATATGTCCGCTACAAGCTTGCGGAAATTATATCCGACCAGCCTGTAACTGTCTATGCAATGAGTTCGCAGGCGCAAACTTCGGACGCATATTCCGTTCTGCCCGTAACCGAATGGGATAGGGATTACGTGGTACTTTCCATGCCCAACGATAAATACACCGACGACCCGGAAGAAAGCGAAGAGATGACATCCAATCGCCAGTCCGAAATATTGATTATGGCGGCTTACGACAACACCTTAGTCGTGATAACGCCCTCGACGCGAACAGAGCGCGGCTATAAACGCGGCGAAACATTCAGCATTACACTTAATAAAGGGCAATGTTATTTAATCAAATCTGACCGGTCGTTGCCGTCGGGCGACGGCGACCTTTCGGGTACCATTATCAGCGCAGATAAACCGATAGGTATGCTCGCCGGCCATGTACGGGCCAGTGTTCCGCCTTTGCAATATCATCGCGGCGAAGACAACAGCAAAGACCATTTGTGCGATATGTTGCTGCCCGTTCAGAAATGGGATTCCGAATATGTTTCGATTCCATTCGATATTTTATCACCTCAAGGCGATTATTTTAAAATTACAGCTGCATATCCGAATACGGAAGTAATGTATAGCGGGCCGGGTATAAGCGGTCTATTTAAATTGGACAACCCGGGCGATACCGCTACTCTCGACGGCGTTAATATACCGCTTTTATGGACTGCGAATAAAAAGTTTTCTATTGCGCAATTTATGGAAACAAGTTTTAATCGCGGCGAATTGTTCGACCCGGCAATGGTAATTCTCCCGCCTCGAAATCGTTATGTTTCACGCGCACTTTTTCAAGTATTGCCCAATCCGCCGTATAATCCGCAGAAGTTTCGTTATCACTATGTAGGACTTGTAGTTGACGCGCTTGCACTGCGCAATGTCATGCTCGACGGTGTCAGGGTGGCCGATTTAAGTCCGAATATTTTAACGCAAATAATACCGTTGCGCAATTTATATTGGGTAAATCTGAACGTTCTGCCCGGGAAGCACGAATTAAGAACCGATTACGGCAAATTCTCCGGCGTTATCTACGGCGTTGGAATGAATGACTCGTATGCAATGACGCTTGGAATTTCATTCGACCGCCCCGACGAGGATACTTTGCCGCCGACAGTAAATTACAGCGACGATTGCGGAGTTTTTAACGGCGAAGCAACAGATAAACTCGATGCCAAAATGTCGGGTATTTTCTCGGTTACGGTAATTCAAAATTCAAATTTCGGTTATAAAATTTCGCAACTTACCGATACGTCAAAGTTTTCGACTTTTACCGCCAAGCCTATTGACCCGACCAAAGACGGACTTATCGTGTTCGATATTCGCGATAAATCCGGCAACGGGCGCATTGTCCGCCATGTGTATAATGCCATTAAAATAAGCGTGGAAAAGGAAATTTCTTACGGTGCGGTAAATTGGCTCGATTCCACTTGTAAAAAAATAGTTATCCGCAATACGGGCGGAGGTGCCGTGCTGTTAAACGGCGTTGTGCTGTCGGGCGATAAACGTGTGAAGTTTGTTCCCGATATTTCCGATGCATTGAAAAATCGTTCGCTTGCCGCCGGCGATTCCGTAGAATTAAATATTTGCTTTTATCCGTCGCTTGATTCATCGGCTCTTGATGCTGTTTGCAGCATAAATCTTCCTTGCGATTTAACTCTCGATATTCCTGTAATCGCACAAGTTGTTGCACCGGGGCTTGTTGCCGAAGGATGGGACTTCGGCGACGTCTTGATAGGAGATACTGTTTGTGCGTTTGTAAAAGTGCGAAATACAGGCAATGTGCCTATGATTATTTCGCAACTGCTGATTTCCCCGCCGCCGGATTTCATCTTCAAAACAGAAGCTGTTCTGCCGGATACGCTTGTACCGCGAGATTCATTGCTCGTGCCGGTTTGCTTTGCTCCGAGTACTCGAACCGACTATAAAGAAGGCGGCTTTGCCGTCGACCAATTTAACGGGCGCGTAGGTTTCATTGTTACCGGACGCGGAGTTGCGCCGCTTGTGTTGCCGATTGCCATTGATTGGGGCAAACGCCGAGTGGGAGCAGCTTACGATTCTTTATTCTGGATTAAAAACAACGGAAATATGTCGGCAACAATATCTTACGAAAGTATTGCCGGCGATGCCGCGGCATTTGCCACCACAAGCAGCGGCGTTCAAAGTTTTGATATAAAAGCCGATGACAGCATTCAAGTTTTGGCTTCTTTTGTTCCGCCGGCAAACGGCACCCGCACTTTTAAGGCAACGGAAACTTTCCGCATAATAAATTGGCGACTGCATCAGCCGATTGGCGCAACGCTTACGGGCGAGGGAACTTTGCCTGCCGTAATTACTTATGACACTGATTTTGGAATTGTGCAAACTAATAAAAGCAAGGACTCTTTAACTCTTTGTTTGTTCGCCGACGGAAACGAAGACCTTGCTGTCGATTCTATGTACATAATTTCCGGCGACTCTGATTCTTTCATAATCTCTGCTGCGGAATTGCGGCGCAAAAGAACGCTTGCACCAGGAAGCAATATCTATCTTCAGGCAACTTTCGCGCCGAAACGAGTAGGAAAACATGAAATTACTTTTAGTGTAATCCACGATGCCGCACCGAATTACAAGCGAGAGGAATCAACATTCAAATTTACGGGAAATGCAACGCCGGACGATACTTTGCGCGGCGAGATGAGCCTGTTGCCTTCAATAACGGGTGCTGTTCCCGCTTGTGTACGTAACCCGATTATAGTTACCGTAAAAAACACGGGCAACAGAACGTTGATTGTCGATTCGCTCTACGCGACTGTTCCGCAACAAGCAAAAATCATTGAGTCGTCTTTGCCCGCACTGCCTTACAATTTGCCGCGTGACGAGGAAATTTCTGCTTCATTTATCGTGAAAGCGGAGGGGAATACGCCGTTTGACGTTTCGTTCCGGGCTACTGCAACCGCCGGAATAGTCCTTGAAAAAACTCTGACAATCAATCCGGCACTGAATAATGTAACGGCAGAAATACGCTTTGACGATTTGCCGGCCATGCCGGGAAAAACGGGAAATATTATGATTTCCGGCACAATTAAAGCCGCCGATACGATGCAAATCCTTCCGTTGCTGTCATTTACGTTACCATCTAAAATGGCTGTATTAAGCGGAGAAGGCGCAATTTGCAGATTTACGGAGGGCGATACTGCGAAAAGCGTTGCAATTACAACTGTTCAAAGCGAAACGAAAGTTGAAATTAAATTTCCCGCACCGGTAATTATTTCAAGTAATGCGGACTGGAAAATTACCTTACCGTATATGCTGATGTTGAGCGAGCAGCTTATTGCACCCGTAGAATTAACTTTTCGCGACAGTTCGGGCAAATGTTTCGGCGAGGCTTCGGGGCGTACCGTATTAGATGTGTCGCCTGTATGCGCCCAACTTATACGCACTGTAAAGGCAATGAGCGGCGTATATTTATTACTTGGCGTATCGCCGCAACCGGCCGGCGAAGCGGCGCGAATACGATATATTGCTCCCGAACCGATGGAAGCAGAATTTGAGGCAGTGAATTTGCTCGGTGTGGCAACTTATTTGGGCAAAACAGAACTCGGAAGCGGAACAGGAGAAATAATGCTTGATGTTTCAATGTTGCCGCCGGGCGTTTATCGCTTGTCGGGACGCTCGAAAAGCTACGGTACGCGCAACGTGGAAATGCTGATAATTTCGCGGTAATTTCCGTATATTGCCGCTGTTGAAAATTCACGTTGCAATATATTCGGGCAAAAATTTTACAAAACACTAAAATTTGTTTGTCCAAAGTCTGCTAAACTTGTAATTTTGAGCGTATGTAACCGTGCGGCTTCGTTTGCAGTCCGCCGTTTGCCGTCAATTTTGATAATTTCCAAATGTATAACCGGTGTTTTATCCTCGAAAGGATTATGTTATGCGCTTTTTTTCTTGGTTATTTTTTTTCTGTTTGATTGCCGCGCTTCCTGCGTCTTTATTCGCTCAAGAAGAAGAGGAGCTCTCCGACCCGCTGAATCCTTCAAAGGCTCCGCCGCGCATATATTTAGGGCCGGTAGCAGGATATAACCGCTCATTGCACTCGGGCGGATTCCCATCTGTTGCGGGCGACGTTTCTTGTCCTAAATTTGAAAGCGGAACCGAAAACGGATATTATTTCGGAATTACCGGTGAATATCTTCTGGGCGACCCCAAAAACTCGAAATCTTCGGTTTTTGTACGTTTAACTTATGATTATATGCCGGCTTTTTTTACCGTACCCGGAGATAAGTATCCGTCGAATTTAAACGGAAACGTAACCGAAACGGAAGTAGAACATACAACGCGGATAAAATATCCGCTGATTAACTTCGAGGCAATGTATAAGTTCAATATATTCAAAGGTTTCGGTATTACTGCCGGTCCGCAGATAGGCTTCGTTATGGGCGGTGAGCAAGAGCAACGCTTCACGCTGAAATTCGATCCGGCGAATCCGGCACAGTTCAGTACAGAAGACTTGAGCAAGATACCGCCGCCGCATCCCGGATATCAACCCCAATTTACCGATGATACAAGAACGTCCATTATTCTGTATAAAGGCGATATTGTGGGCAAAACATCAATGCGATTCGCGCTCGTGGGCGGCGTGCAGTACGAAATTCTGCTCAATAAATGGTATTTGGTACCGCACGTACTCTATAATTTCGGAATTACGAAAATCAATAATGTAGGCGATAATTGGACGGTAAGCGCACTTCAAATCGGAGTTGATTTGCGTCGCGCTTTCTGATTTTTTTTGCACTTCTCGTAAAGAAAAGCGAACGCGGATTGTTCTCTGCGTCCGCTTTTCTGATTTTTCGCAGCATTTTTATTAAATACGATGGAACAGCTTTGGTCGCCATGGCGCTCTCAATACATTCAAACTTTCGGTACGGCAAAAGAAGAAAACGAGTGTTTCCTTTGCTCCGCCGTGCAGTTACGCGAAGAAGTCGAACAGAGATTGGTGGTTGCCCGCGGCGCATCGTGCTTTGCGGTGATGAACAAATTCCCGTATAATGCAGGACATCTTATGGTCGCTCCAATGCGACATATAGGCGAGCTTGAGTCGCTTTCTCGCGAAGAACTTGCCGAAATAATGACGCTTATTCGCAATTCGTCGGAAGTATTGCGCCGCGTGTTCAATCCTCACGGATTAAATATCGGTGCAAATCTTGGCCGTGCTGCCGGTGCCGGATTGCCCGGACATTTGCATTTTCATCTTGTGCCGCGCTGGAACGGCGATACGAATTTTATGCCTTTACTTGCCGATGTAAAAGTCGTATCGGAGTCGCTTACAGAAACCCGCGAGTGCGTTGCGGCCGCTTTCGGGGAATTATTTCCTGCTTTGTCGGTCACCGCTTCACCCGGTGCCCGATGATTCGCCCCAAAAAATCGCTTGGTCAGAATTTTTTGCGCGACGATAATATCGCTGCGGCTATTGTTCGGGCATTGGAATGTAACGAGGGTGATGCCATAGTAGAAATAGGGCCGGGTACAGGTGCCCTTACAAATCTTATCGCAAAGTTGCCTGTCAATTTGACCGCAATAGAACTTGACCGACGCGCTATAACCGAGCTTCGAGTTTTGTTCCCGTCAAGTACTTTCCCTAACGTCGCTATATGCGAGGGTGATTTTCTGCAATTCGATATTCAAGCATTATCCGCCTCCGATTCGCGGTGTAAAATTATAGGAAATATTCCCTATTATATTACCGCCGATATACTTTTCCGAATTTTCGAGAATGTACCGGCGATAGACCGCGCAGTAATTATGATGCAACGCGAAGTAGCAGAGCGAATTACCGCACAACCGCGCACAAAAGAATACGGAATTTTAAGTGTAGCGGCTGCATTCTCTTCGCGACCGCGCAAATTGTTCAATGTTTCGCCCTCTTGCTTTTACCCCAAACCAAAAGTCGAATCTTCCGTCGTATTATTCGATTGCTCGCAGCAATTGCTTGCCTCCGAACGATTTAAACCTGTAATGAGCCTTGTGAGGGCAGCTTTCGGACAACGGCGCAAAGTATTGGGCAATGCTTTGAAAGCCTATTGCAATGCTGTGCGCACCGAATTGCCGATTGAATATGCTCGTCGCCGCGCCGAAGAGCTTACCCCTACGGAATTTGTTAATCTATACGAACAAATGCATCTATGAGCGATATTGCCGAAAGAGAAAAACAATCGGCACAATACAAATACGTGCCGCCGCATTTATTTCGTACAATCGATATTTACTGCATTTTTCAAGTGATTGTTTATACTGTTCTTGCAATAATCTGTTCGGCTGAAATTCCGGAATATCCGCGTTTGATTTTTACCAACGTATTGCTTTGCGGCGGAATTATCGGCGTGAATTATGCTTTGCGACGCTATGGAAATTATATTTTTTGGTCGTTGCGCAATTTATTGTTGCCCGGCATAATACTTATGCTGTTTTTGCAGGTGTTTTATTATGTAACAGCAATGCACAGCCGCGATTACGATGCGGAGCTCATTGCAGCCGATTTTGCAATTTTCGGAACAAATCCTACTTATTTTATTGACGGTTATGCAGTTCCGCCGCTTACCGAAATTCTGCAAATTGCTTATGTTCTTTATTTCTTTCATCCTATAGCGCAAGGAGTGGAACTATTTAAAGAAAAGCGATATAACGAATTAAATATGCTGATGCGTATTATTGTTTTTACGTTTCTTTTATCGTATTTGCTTTATTTTATTATGCCTGCCGTCGGGCCGCGCTTTACTCTTCATGATTATGCGACGACAAATGCCGATTTACCCGGTCTGTGGCTTACCGACGCGCTTCGTTTATTTATTGATTCCGGCGATAACGTTGCCCTTGGAACGGCAAATCCCGCTTCAACCGTACATCGAAACTGTATGCCGAGCGGACACACTTTGGTTTCGGTAGTCAATCTTATTATGGCTTTCCGGTTTAAGGTGAAAATGCGTTATGTTCTGGCGGTTCTGGCTGCTTTATTGGTTATTTCCACAGTCTATTTGCGCTATCATTACGTAGTTGATGTATTGGCAGGATTGGCTTTAGTAGGTGTGGTATTTCTTGTAGAACCAATAATTCACCGCGCACTCACACGCATAAAACTTTGCAACGACGATTTGCCGAATTATCTTTAAAATAAAGGCTTAGAAAAAAAGTACGATGATTGGCGGCGAAGGTTGTTCAGCTTGAAGTTTTTGTCGGTTTCGGCGGTCTTTCGCCAAAAATCAGAGAGCCTATGCGTATAATTGTAGCACCTTCGGCAATGGCCTCGCGAAAATCGCCGCTCATTCCCATCGAGAGTTCAAGTTCCGATTCCGACCGCCCCGTTTCGTCTGCCAAAGTTTCACGCAAATGCCTCAACAAGGCGAATTCCCGTATTGTGTTTTCGGATGTGCCGCTAAGTCCGGCTATTGTAGTCAAGCCGATTATGCGGATTCCGTCTATGGGCATTATTGATGCGACAAGCGACTCTAAATCTTCGGGCGCACAACCGTATTTGCTCGCTTCGCCGGAAGTATTGACTTGCAGTAAAACCGAAAAATTTTTAGAGAATTTATTTGCAAATTTGGAAAGCTCTTGTGCAAGTCCGACCGAATCAAGCGAATGAATGGTACTGCAATACGGCGCAACATATTTGCATTTATTGGTTTGCAAATGTCCGATAAAATGCCATTCGGGCGATACGCCGAGAATTTCTTCCGTTTCCGGAGCCTTGTCGCGCAGCTCTTGCGCATAATTTTCACCGAAAATCCGTATGCCCGCAGAATAAGCGGCCGCCACAGCCCCGGCGGGTTGCGTTTTTGAAACGGCGAGTATGCGAACTTCGCCGGGATTGCGCCCTGCGGCACGTGCCGCTTCGCCTGCTGCCTCCGAAACTGCAGCAATATTGTTGGCTATGCGCACGGCAAAATCATTGCTCATAATGTTTGCGGCTTTCATATTCTTCCTTTACGCCCAAAAATGCGGGCAACATGGATTGTTCAACGTCTTCTCGGCAACGTACTGCGGCAACAGCCCGCTCATGCGTTCCGAGATGCGTGTAAATATCCGCCGGTGACTCTTCGTTTATTATAGCCTCGTAAATAATTCGGGCGGCTTCGGCCGCAGAAATCATACGGGAAAGAGGGGCAAGAGGTATGTTCCGTTCTTTTGCGATGATGCGCGAACGCCGAATGCCGTCGGCAAATAAAGAACCGTAGTTGCCGCCTTCGGTAACTGAACTCCACGGAGTATTAACGCCGTCGGGGCAAATCAGCGTGGCACGAACTCCCGTTTCGAGTAATTCAGTCCGCAACGCGGCATGAAAACCTATTGCGGCATGCTTGGCGGCCACATAAGCGGAGCAAAACGGATAGCCCATGGAGCCCACAACACTCGACACGGTAACTATATGCCCCGATTTACGTGCTTTCATCAAGGGTAGTGCTGCGGCGACTGTATACCATAGTGCGAAAGCGTTTACGGCAAAAATACTTTCAACTTGTTCGGGTGTGGTGTCCTCAACCGACGCGCAAATACCGCGCCCCGCATTATTGACAAGCACGTCTATTTTGCCGAAACGCTCTATGGCCGTTCGTACTGCGGCGGCGGCTTGGTCGGGTTTAGAAACATCAACTTCAATCGGCAAAGCCTGTCCGCCGGCCGCGCCGATTTCATCGGCAAGCGCGGCCAAAAGCTCGCCTCGGCGTGCGCAAATAACTACGGATGCTCCTGTTTTCGATATAATCTTGGCTAATTCCGCACCGATACCTGACGACGCGCCGGTAATAACAACAGTCTTATCGGAAAGAGATATTGGCATATAAACCTGCCGCAAAAATATTTGAAACGACAAAGTTACAAGAAATAAAGAAAATAAGAAATGTAGAATTTTTGTAGAAGTCGCTTTAAGGTATATTTATCGGTATTTCGCGCTTTTATTGAAAATCGCTCTGATTCTATGGAGATGTGGTAATTTTGCAACTATTATTCCGGCAGATTCTTTCAAAACTATGGTTGCGTTTTTTATGGAAAATTATCGTGAATTAGAAGACAGGCTGAACGTTCTCGAACGCCATAACAAAAAACTACGGCGTTGGTTGGGTGCGGTTGCACTCTGTGCCTTTGCCTTGGCTGCGGGCGGCTGGGCGGTGCATAACCGCACACTTTCGATTGATAAAATCGAAACAAACGATTTGACAATAACAGACAGTAAAGGCATGGCACGTATACGTATGCAAACAAGTCCGGATAACGACTTGGCGACAATCCGCATATTCGGCTCGGATACTTCGGTCAGTATAATTTCTATGGGCAGCAGCATAAAATACGGGGCAAGCTCCATTACATTCACCGATACAAAAGGTCGCCGCCGATTAGCCTTTACGGTGGAGCAAGACACGAACGTTCTGGTTAATGTCTATAATCCCAAGGGAAAAATATCTGCGGCTTTGGCGGCGCGCGGCTCTATGAGTTCGTTCTATGGCGGAATGTTTGTAGCCATAGACAGTGCAGGAAATTCACGATTGATGGCCGGTACAACCGCCGAGGAAAAATACGAACCTTTCTTGTACTTTTACGACAGAGAAGGCCGGCAACGCACAGCACTCAATGCCCGCGATAATGGTATTGGTTTGCTGAAATTCAACGATGAGAACGGCAGGGCTACATCGGCAATAGGAACGCAACCTAAAACACGCGGATTTGTCGTAACGCTCGACACTAACGGAAAATCCTTGTGGGGGTCGCCTTAACGGGCCGGAATCCATTCGGTAAACCATAAGAAACAGCAGATAAAACAGTAAAAAAATCAGATACTTGGCACGTTATTTGATTTTATTTTTTGCAAAAATCTTCGGGATATTACGGCTGTAATATGTGGTTATAGCCCGAAAATAAAGCGAGCAACCGTTTTTAACAATCGAAAGTAGCATGAAAACAGCATATATTTGGGTAATAGTGTTTATGTGCGCGGCAATGAGTATGCGGGCGCAACAATTAGCTCTAAAGGAAACTTTCTCACGGGACGGGCAGTTGCTTATGTTTATCGCCAATATGGATACCGACCTTGCGCCGGAATACGTGGTGATGATAGACTCGAGCGCGACTATTGCCATTATTGACGGGCGCACAAGAATTACCGAATATACAGTTCGGCTGAATATTGACGATAATGAAAACCTCTATACGGACGACCTCTCTTCTGTACGGCTTCGCAACTTGACGATTGTGCAGGATTTTAACGGAAACGGTATGAAGGACTTAATTATTACCGGCGGTGCGCCCGAACCGTATTTTCGCGTAGCCGACCCTAAAACGGGCGAAGATTTGCTGAAAGTTGTAATGCCGCAAGGCGACCGTCAGGCGGACGTGCTGGATATGGACGGCGACGGCTATTACGAGTTGATTCTGAGTGCCGGATTTTTTACGAATATCTATGCTACGCAAGCGCGAGTTGCGGAAACGTCGGGTGCTGACAGCGACATAGAAAAGCAGGCATCCGGCTTGGCGATGTATCCAAATTTTCCGAATCCGGTAAAGGGTGCCACTACTTTGGCATGGGAGCAACCCTCGGCGAAAGAAGCAACCGTAACGATATACGACGCGCAAGGCAGGGCGGTGCGCCGTGTGTTTGCCGGATTAGCACGCGAAGGAGTGAACCTTTGTCGGTGGAACGGCGACGATTCGGAGGGAAAAACCGCGCCGAGCGGAACGTATCAGGCAAGGGTGGAATCGGGAGGAAAAGCAGCAACCGGCACATTGCAGATAGCGCGATAATGATACAGAAATCTACGGAAATTTCTCATAAGTTATCGAGACTACGGATTCCGCAACACAGTAATAATTGGCATTAAGCAAGGAATTTCGTATTTTTACGGCAACGTGTGTAGTTTTCGTAAAGGCCGAATAGGCTCTATAAGACAACGATAACGCGAAACAAGCATGAAAAAATAAACTTAAATAGTAAGTAGTTTAGTTTTTTAACTCACATTTAGGAGCATTATATGAAAGCTCGTGCATTGATACGATCTTTCCTGATTGCCGCTATGTTATGTATGAGCGCCGCGAGTTCTTTCGCCGCGACGTGGTATGTGAAAGAGGCAAGTAATGGCGGCAACGATGCCGCCGCGGGAACAACGTGGGGCACTGCATTTGCTACGGTGCAAAAAGCAGTCAACGTTTCGGCCGCATCAGGCGACGTTATCTATGTCGCTAACGGCCAATATGTAGCCCAAGTAGTTATTGTCGAAAAATCCATAACGATTGAAGGAGGATTTAGTGAAGGAACTCCGTCACAGGCGTTTACGGAGTTCAAATCGCCTTTATTCGGAACATTGACTAATTATTCGGACGCTACGTTGCTTCCGGCGGCTACGGTCGGTACTGTTATTGAATCCAACACGTTCCGTCCGGTTGTGTATGTTAATACAAGCTCCAATACTTTTGTTAACAACATATACAATATTACTGTAAACGGCGATAATCAGTACGCCAACGTTCCCGCTACCAATCATCTGTTCTGCGGAATAGCCTATCGCAATTCCAACGGAACGATAGGGCAATCAAGCAAGCCGGTTGTCGTGGCAAACGTGAAAGGTGCAACCGTTATAGATAAAAAGGCCTGCTTCGGCATATTGATTTTCGGCCGCAGCCAAGCCAATGTTAAATATACTTCTATTTCCGACTGGCAAAACGCCGCTATTGCCGTTATAGGCAACAGCACTTCTTCGCTCGCTTCGACTGTGGCGCAACAGCCTATACCGACAATAGAAAATTGTAAGATTACCGGTGCTACGTCACTTTCACCCATAAGTATGACAAATCATCGCGCCGGAATTCTTTACGCAAACGGCGCACGTACCTACACCCGTAAGAATATTTTCTGCAGTGTAGAAAACGGCGGCGCAGGCTACGGCTACGGTATGTATGCCTACGACGGACGCGCCATTACTTTCGGCGACTTGACACTTAAAACAAACGGAAACTTGGTGACGGGTTGCGAAATAGGAGTCGGTGTTACGGTAACGACCACTCTTATTGACCCCGGAACGAATTATATGATTCGCAATAATAATATCGTTTATAACGGCAACGGTGCTTACGATGCAAGCGCAACAGGCGCGGCACGCTTCGACCATCAACCGGTATCGAACGGTACACTGAATCTTATAAATAATGCTTGGGGTAATTCCGCCGCAAGCACGTTGTTTACTACAGGTACAAGTGTTGCAAATGCTTTCTGGCGTATTGCCGCCGGCGACGTTATCAATTACAGCGGCGCATTGTCCTCGCTTAATGTTCTCGGCGATTTGAACTTTGTATCTAACGGTGCAAGTTGTAATGACCTCGATTACGGCTTTATTGACTTTCCGTCATTGCAACAAGCCGTAAGCGGCGTAGCACCTTGCGGAACAGTACAGCTTGCAAGCGGCACTTATACCCAAACAATCACTATTGACAAATGTCTGACCATTACCGGCAATCCGAGCGGCGAATGTGGAGATAAGCCCGTTGTTGTGGGTGCAAATGCAGCCATACCGACGATATCCATTATTCCGCCGGCCGAAAATGTTACGATTGACGGAATTCTGGTGGATAAAGCGAGCGGTGCAGGCAATTACGGTTACGGTATTCTTTCGCGCAGCAGTACGAACAATCCCACAGGAGTATGGCCCGCAAATAATTCGCCGCGTAATGTGTTCATTCGCAATTCATGCTTCCGCGGATTTACCAATGCCACACCTGCGGCAATTTCTACGGATGAAGACGGCATGCTCGGAAGCGCAGGACGTTTTTCAGGTCGTACGGACTTGGCAGATTATCCGAGCGCACGCGACGTGGACGCTTCCTATAATAATGTGCTGAATTTCCAAACGGCTATTTCAAGCATACAGGATTTGCTTATTGACCGCAACGACTCGCCCAATCCCGCTGTGGATGTGCGCGCACAAATTATTCCGCCCGCAATATTCGTTATTCCTTGCGGTGCTTTGATTCAGCCCTATATCGATGCCGCCTCGCCGGGAGGTACGCTGTATATTACAGGTGCTTGCGTCTATAAAGAAAACTTAAACTTTAATAAAGAAATCTATATTGACGTAAGCTATACCGGCAGACCGCTTTTCTCACCTGTGCTTTATGCAGTAACCGATGCAACCGTAGGCGCACATACTTTCTCGTCAACAGGCTGTAATGTGGGCTGGTGGGCAGACGGTTCGGCACCCAATAAACCTCCTGTTCACTTCGGAAGAGGCACATCAGCCGCAGCTCCCGGACCCAATCCATTAATGGCAACCTACGGAACGGCACGCCCGGATTATTGGATTATTCCCGATGCGCCGGCAAATATATGCCTGCAAACCGCTCATGACTCGCTCGCTACCGGCGGCGCGACTATGGAATTTACCGGCAGCGGCACTACGAATTATACAGTAGACCTTACAATCAATAAAATTCTTGACCTGAAAATACCGACAGCCGGTGCTGTACGCGGATTAAATGCAGGACAAACTCTTCAACTTAATGCCGGTGCCGACGTTAATCGTTCCGGCGGTTCTACGCTTTGGGATGCTCCTCTTGTAATAGTTAATAATACAAGTATGGCATTAACAGGCAATACAGGCGCACAGTCAATTCAACAAGGTATTCGCCTTGCAACAGACTGCGGTGTAGTAAATGTAAATGCCGGCGCGGGAAGTTATGCCGCTCAAACTCCGATTATTGACCAATTACTGCACAGCATAAACGGCATCTCCGGAACTCCGAGCGTAACAAGCGTAACGCTGCAAGGCTCGGGTGATTGCGCCGCTTGCTCCGGCAACCTTGCTCTGATTAACAATGTAGATGTTCCGCTTGTTGTAATGAATACTGCTACAGACTGTATTCAAAAAGCATTGGGTACGCCCGGACAGCAACATATACATGGCGTAGGCAATTTGCCGGCAGTCGGAAATCGCGACGGCGAAATTCGCTTCAATACGGCAACCTACGGAAATACGGCAAATGAAGCCATTATCGTAGATAAAAATGTTCGCTTTACCGGCGTTGGCGGCTCCGTAGCCAACAGCAATACGCTTACAATGCGTTTGGGTGCTTATGGTACGCAAATAGACGGCAGCTCCAATTATTGCAATAATACTGTAAATGTAGAGCAAACAGCAGGCTCCGGCTACACGGCCATACCCGATATTCAAACGGGTATTCTCTTGGCTTGCAGCGGACAACTTGTAAATGTGGGAAGCCCCGGCACTGCAACCAATTGGGGTGGCCTGTCGGATACTTACAATCAAGACAATACTATCAATAAACCGCTTACGGTACAAGCACGCAATAATCCTACGAAATGTGCAAATAACCCGACTTTCGTTATTGATGCGGCAACATTTTGGGGACAAAACGCCGCACGTGATGTGTTGCAATTAGTTCGCTTCCAGAATTTTACGGCAGCAAACCCGATATTTACATTTGCTGCGGGCGTTAATAATATCACCTTGCGCGGTTTCGATTTCAGCAATATCGCCGACGGCGGCGCAGCGGGAATGATATATGCTCCGGGAGCAAATAACGATGTAAATGTATCGAACAATTGGACAAACAATTCTACGGAATCGTTCATTGTTTCGGCTGCGCAGGCTACGCAACGCGGCAATTGGGCCGTCGAATGTAACAGAGTAACGGGTAATACAAATACTCCGCCAAGCGGTACAATAGTCTTATCCGACCATACGGGTTTGACCATTCAGCGCAATATGATAGATTACACGGCTGTAACTGCCGGTAATGACGGCGTGATATTGGACGGCATGGGCGGTGCTACCGCAAATGCATTCCAGCGCAATGTCGTGCAAGGTGTTCGCTTCGGCGGTCTGTACATACGGAATTCTGCCGCAAATACCGCGCAGAACCTGACCGTTACGCAAAATCGAATTCGCAACAATAATGTTAATAATGCGGCCGGTTATGGCGGTATTAACCTGACGAATCCGCAAAATTATACCGGTAATGTTTTCATTACCAATAATTTCATTGACAATAACCTCACCGGTATAGAAATGAACGTGGGCGGCGCAGGCGGCGATATCAATCACAACTTCCTTACGATTAATTTCAACTCCATAACCGGAAACACAAATGCAGGGCTTTCCTTTACCAATACAGGCGGCACAACAACAATAAATGTACGCGGTAACTGGTGGAATTATCGTAGCGGACCTACAAACACTTACAATCCGTTAAACATAACGGTTGGAACAGCATCAGCATTCGGCGACTTTGTAACCGATAATGGCCCATTCGGTGCGGGAGGCAATCCGAACCGCATCGGCTATACGCCATGGGATATTAACGGTATAGACAGAAGTGCCGGCGTAGATGGTTATCAAAATCTAAACAGTGACTATTTGCACCGAGTAATTCGCACGAACAGTGGCGGTTGGCTTGCAGATCATTCGCATCAAATTATGACCGGCAGCGTAATGCCTTGGGCAGCTTCAACCGATATTATTACCGTCATTCAGGGTAATCCGAACTGGCAAAGCATACAAGGTGCAGTTGACGGCTTCGATGCCGCAGGCGGCGACGATTGGGGAGATTATTTCTCTGAAAACGTTGTCTTGAAAGCGGCAACGCCGGGATTAATCATCCGCGGTGCAACCACGTATGAATATGTGGGCGGCGTACCGGTAAAATATTCCACATTCCTCGCAGGTACGAATAATACTACTGCGCCCGCGGCGGGCAATCCTCCGGCAGCTACCGTAACCGGCCAAGATCAAAACGGTATAGTTCTTAGCTCGAATAATCAAAGAGTGCAGAATTTCTACATTCAGGGTTATAGCGCATCGAATCCGGCCGCAAACGCGCCGTTCTCCGGTGCGGCAATTCGTGTTCCTACAGGTATTACCGGTTTCTTCATCGAAAAAGATACCATTAACGGCTCGACTAATAATGGCGGTTCATTCGGTGTTGTGGTGGAAGGCGCGGCTTATGGAACTATAGGCGGCTCGAATACCACCGGCAATATATTCGGTGCTACAACTGCTCTATCCGGCTCCGTCGGCGGCGACGAGGGCGGTATCGGCATACATTATGATGCCAATGGCGGTGCAATGGGTATAGGAAATACTGTTTCTTATAACGTATTCGGTGGCTTGGGAAGTGGCACTACCGGTTTTGAACAGGCTGCTATCCGCTTTGACAATACATCAAATATAGGAAGCGTTGTAATAACCAATAATGCTTTCCGCCAAACACGCGACGAAGCCGGCAACGGCAGCCGTCCGGCACAAGCTGCTATATTCTTCAATAATCTTTCGAGTGCGGCTTTTGGAACAGTTACTATCGGCGGCGCAACGACTGCGTCGGCGAATAATTTCGGAACGATTACGGCCGGCGAAGCAAACAAAGTTGATATATGGGTTAACGGTGCAACTACCAATACCGTCTGGACGCTGAACGTGGAAAGCAATAATTTCCGCGCCGACGACCAAACCGTGAATGGTGTTAATTACTTGATACAAGATGACCGCGCCGCCGGAACGTCCGGTGTGTTCCTGCGCAATGTATTCGGTTACAATAACGGAACAACTATTAATTCCAACAGCGGAAATAATACTTTCAGTCATGCGGCAATACTTACAAGCACGCCTACAATGACGTGGAACTATAGTTCTGCTATTACTCGTCAAAACACTGTAAAAACCATAGCCGGTACGCAACGCATCTATCGCCAAATCGGAACTCCGATGAACGCAATGGATGCAATTAGCGGCAACCATGTGGTTGAAATACGCGAAAATGCGGCATTCGCTCTCGGAACATTAGGGCAATACTATCACGAAACTCTGACATTCCCCGAAGTTCTTTCCGGCGGCTCGCACGATAATAACTATAATCTGCTTCTGCTCGGACCCACGACGGCAGGCGTTGGTGCAAATACTGTGGCGAATATAACCTCGCCCGACGGATTGACTACCGCACTTACCTCTACCGGTCGTCAAAATCGCGACATTCGCGGAGGCATTACTTTCCACGCGGCAAGCAATGGAATGTACGGCGCAATTCCGGCAGGCGCAACCAATCGCGGCGATGTATATTTGCAAGGCCAAGGCGTTGGTGCAGATAACGGCTATATTCGCTTTATGTACGGCGCGGCTGTCGGCTCGCAAACCGAAGTAATCGGTAAAGGAACCGAAAGCGGCACTGCCAATGATAATGCTAATAAGCCTACTATAATTAAAGCAGGTCTATCCGACGCGGACGATGATGCAAAAGCATTGTCCGACCCGAATTTCCGTCGCACAGGCGTATTCCTCTACGGTAATGGTACTGAATTTACCAAGCCGGTAGAAATGCCTGCGCCGGGATTGTTCGGCGGCGAACAAATTACGGTTTATCCGAACCCCGCAAAGAATGTAGGCAAACTTAGCGTTCAGTTCGAAATTCCGACAGATGCAACCGTAAAACTCTCGCTCTATAATTCTCTCGGCCAAAAAGTGGCGCAAATGCCGGCCGAAGATTTGAAAGCGGGCAGCTATACAAATGAAGTGAATGTAGCCGGGCTGCCTGCCGGCTCATATACCTTGCGTATGGATTATGACGTATTTACTGTATCTTCACAAGTACAGATAATACGTTAATCAAATTACCGAAGCGATTCCCCGCCGCCGACAGGCGGCGGGGAAAACGCCTCGATGCAAATCTTGCAATGATTACTGAAAAATCAAAAACAAATACTGCGTATACGAATACAATACCTGTAATAAATAATTAAATAGTATTAACTTTATCATAATCCGTTTTTTTTTAACAGTAAAAGGATTAACTCAATGAAACGACAAAGACTACTGAGAGCTGCTCTCGTCAGTTTGTCGGCAGTATTGTTGTCCGCCTCACAAGCATTGGCGACAACATTTTACGTTGACGGGACGAACGGCAACAATGCCAATGCCGGCACAACTTGGGCAACCGCCAAGAAAACAATTCAGGCGGCAGTGAACGTTGCCATGAACGGCGACCAAATTCAAATTGCCGGCGGCGCGTCGGCAGCCGCCGTCTACGACGAGCGCGTGCTCGTGAACGAGAAAACCCTGACGCTTACGGGCAGAAAAGACAATACTGCAACCACCGGCGCAGACGAGTCTTCGTTTTCTACGATAATACGCCCTTCGTCCAACGGGGCAACCTATACCGAAGCAACATTGCTGTCGTGGAGCGGCTTCCCTTCAACTACATTCGAACCTGTTGTATTCGGACAGTTCAGCACGAATACTTTCTCGCTGAACGTGTACAATCTCACTATAGATGCGAATAGGTTGGCTACAGGCACTCGCCTGTACGTAGGCCTGGCCATCAAGAACGGCAACGGTACAATAGGTGCTTCCGATGCACCGGTATATGTAACCAACATACGCGAAGCAATAATGAGCAACTATAACGGCGGCTTCGGTATATTGATATACGGCAAATCGCAGGCAAAGATACAATATACAACGGTAGATGATTATCAGACAGCGGGTATATTGGTAGCGGGTAATTCAACCTCAACACTTGCCTCCACTATTGCCTCACAGCCGCAACCCACAATAGAGAACTGTATTATCAGAGGAATTGAAAGCCGAAATAATGCAAATTCCTACATTGCAGGCGTAATGTCTGTTCATGGCGGACGCGGTTATTTACGCAGTTCTTTAATATATCGCAATTACAATTACGAAACATGGAGCGCGGGATCCGAGCGCAATAGTTACGGCTACGGTGTATATCTTTCTGATGCGCGTAATTGGACAGTAGGCGACCTGACCGTAAAAGGGCGCGGTAATGTTATTACGGAAAACGAAATAGGAGTATTTGCCGAGATTACGGTAGGTCCCTCGACTATATCGCCGAGCCTTTATCAAATACGCCAGAACAATATCTACCGCAACGGCGGAGCGTTCGGCGTGTTGTATTTGAGCTCAACAGGTTCATATTTCGACCCGGTCACTTGTACCTATGTGAATACGACAATAGGCAATATTCGCTATCGCAACAGCGGCACAACTTCGTCGAGTTCCTTGTCGGTGCAAAGCAATGCCTGGGGCAATGCGGATATTGCAATGTTCTCGAAATCCACACCTAATTATACACCTGCAACTTATGATGCTACGCCTGTAGCATTTTGGCAGGAAACAATAGGCGATGTTATTTCAGCCGGTTCGCCTTTGGTGTCGGACACAATTTCGTATAAGAGTTCATATACATATCTGAGCGGATTCGCAATCAATTACGGTTACGGCTACACTCAATTTCCGACATTGAACGATGCCGTTGCCGCAGCTTCACCCTCTGCCGGTCAAATAATCACTGTACCGGTAGGAACAATAGTATTACGAGAGCCGTTAAGAATAACCAAGAAAGTTATATTGCAAGGTGCGGCCGCTTGCACAGGAGGCTCACCGTCCGGCTCCTCAATGGCAACATTACAACTTGAGGACAACTTACATGGTCCTACGATATGGGTGCAAGGTATGAGCACTGCTGCCGGTGACCCCATAACACGCACACCCGATGGAGTGGAGATACGCGATTTGTATATAATACCCGCCGATATGTTCGCAACAGCAGCAAATCTCAACTGGGGTATAGCCTTCACGGGTGCATTTGGCTCGGCGAATCCAGACCTTACAACCAGCCCGACGAATACGAAGGTTAAAGGCGTTAAGATGTCTTCTTTCTTTAACTTATTAAACTTGTACGCAATGGTAACGGATATAGATGGTGTGGCGAATGTTTGTGAGCGCGTATCCAAAGGTGCTACATCATCAAACCGTGATATAGATGCTAAGATAACGTTTGTAGACGATTGCGATTCAACCTCGCTTACAGCTACAGACGTATATGACGATGCTGACGAGCCCGGAGTTATCGCCCGAATAATCTACGATAATACGATATACGTAGCGACATGCGCCGAGCTTCAAGCTGCATTAGATTTAGCGGCATCTGACCCTGTAGCCAATACTCCGATGAATATTATTGTTACAGCCGCAATAAATAATTGCACAGCCAACTATAATGTGAATGGTGGCGGTAATGTGGTAATAAATACACAAGTCGGTGGCTCTATACTATTCAACCAGGACTATCCTCTGAATATCAATTCAAACTCAAGTAATACGGGTATATTTACCGGTAACCAAGCAACATATCCGGGCGGTACAGCCGCAGCTTGTAAATTAGTGATACCATCGGCAGCAGTAATAGCCGTAGAACGCGTAAATGTATGGCCTCCTGCATGTTTGCAGACAGCGGTAGATGTAGTAGCAGCCGGCAATACAAATACAGTATATGCCGCGCAAGGTAATGGTACTACAAGCCCGCTTGCTTTTACGGAAACGAATGGTTTATTGAATATAGCCAAGAACTTCGATTTCTACGGTGTGTCTAATGTAATGTCCGCTTCAGGCAATGCCACATTTACGGGTAAATTTATGTTATTTCCCGAAACCTCCGACGGAGATGTGGGTGTCGGTGTTTATGTTGCGGGCGGCGGTACTGTAACTTCCACACGCGGTGCTGCATTTGCCGACGGTGATGACCAAGTTGAATTGAAGACTAACACAGCTCCCGATAATAGTATTGGCACAACGGTAAATATGGCGTTGCAGTTTATCAGTACGACCGGTAGCAGAGGCCTATTGCTTGACCCTGCAGTTTTAGGAGGTTGGAATGAAAATCCGCTACTCAATAAGCGCGTGCATTTGCATGGTACAAGCGGGCGCAATGCGGTTTTCAATGCTGCAAACACCATAATACTTAATGGTTCGGGTGATTGCAATAATCCTTCACTTATAAAGAATGTTAGCATTGCCACAATAATTGTGAATAGTAATGGAGACTGTATTCAAACCGCATTGGGAACGGGAGCAAATCAAGATGTAGAAGGCGTAGGAACAGTTGCGGTCGATGGTTCGGGTGGCATTATTAACCTGAATAATGTAGCTAATTGGGTGCAGGATTTGGACATAGGTAAATCCGTAACTTTTGTAAATCAAGGTGGCGGAACAACAAGTGGCGTTGTAAATATGCGTCGCGGTGCAAATGTAACGGGCGGACTTACAGACTTTACAAATACTGTAAATCTTAATCAAAATCCTTCATGGGCAACAGCGGCAAATCCCGACCCGAGTAATGCATTGCCTATAGTTAGTGCAAATGGCACTATGAATATAGCGGGCTACGGACGCGGCATAGCAGTAGGAACTGGCAATGCTGCAGGCGGACCTTGGGATTTCAGCAATGTAAATATCAATAAAGCGCTAAATGTTTATGGATTTTACAATGGAACTTGCGCAAATGACAATACCACTTGCGTAGCGGACGGCTTAACCCCGGTACCGGGTATAAATTCCGGACGTACTACGGCAAATGAAACAGTCATAGGCTTCAGCGATGCGTCGGCTTCTTTTACCAACCAAATTTTCATAGTCAGCAGCAATAATGTTTCTGTTAAAGGCTTCTACTTTGATAATATTGGCTTTAGTGGACCTGCCGGCGACAGATATGTTATAGCAAGCGCAGTCTACAGCAACGGTACCATAAGCAATAATATCGTTGATATAAGCGTGATGGGCAGCGTTTTGTGTCATGGTTTCTTGAACATGAGAAATGGTTTCCAACGCCAGAATTGGACAGTTGACTGCAATAGAATGTTTGGCGATGTTCAGGTGGGACTTACCGCCGGCGGCTATCGCGCCCATTTTATTGAGTGGAATAATAATGGTGGCAGCGCAGGCACTTCTGTTATTCGGAATAATGTGGTGCTAACCGAAGCCCCTAACGACCAAATAGTCATAAACGATATGGTAAATGCTTTTGCTACGGGCTTGGTTATTGAAGACAATTACTTCAGCTCGTACACCGGTACGCTTGTCACAACCTATTCCTGCGTGGTACTTCGCAGTACGTTGGGTAATATATCCGGTGTTACGGTTCAGAAAAACGTAATCCAAAACAGAGCGCAGGGCATTCTTGTCGAACTGAACTACTTTCCTTCGGCTATTACTAATATAGACATTAAGCACAACTTCATTACCAATAACACTACAGGGGTGCAAGTTGACGGTATGGGTAATTATACGGCTTTAAATCCAAATAATGTGCGAGTTAACAATAATTACATTACCGGCAATAGTACGAGAGGTGTTTACCTAGCCGGAGTTGGTGGCGGCTCTACCGGAAAAGTGGACATAGGTCTTAATTGGTGGGGTGGTGTGGCAAATCTTGGTCCGACACGTGGCGCAAACGTTTCTGCCGCAGTACAACCTTTCGCCGCTGCAAATGGTGATCCTATTGTGCAGGATGCTGCGGGTGCAGGCGATGTATTCACAACAGTACTGCCTTTCTATGTGTCCGGCACAGACCAAATTACCAATGATTGCGGTTGGAACGGCGGTCCGATAATTGGCCCCGTGCTTCGTATGGCTACAGGCGGTGCACCATTGCTCGGTGTATACCCGACCATAACCGATGCCCGCGATAATACAAATTGCGCACTTGGTTTCACTTGCAATCCTACCCGCACAAATACCGATGAAATATGGGTAATAGGCGGTAGCGGCTCGGGTGCATATCCGTCAGCCACATCACCTGAAGCTGCTTATCCGGTTTTATTTGATGCAGATCCGCAGCCCTCTACGGTGCTTGGCATTAACGGTGCGGTTATACGTCATACCGACGGCGGTGCAATTAAATCCACAACACGCACAAACGGCTTTACCGTGAAAGATCTGACATTTAACGATGCAAGTATCGGTGCTATGGACCACGTAGCCGTATGGCTTGGTAGCGGTGATGCCACAGTACTTGGCAATACATTCAACAGTGCATCAACCACAGGCAATTATGTTGCTGTCCGTGCAGACGGCGGCGGCACGAATATGGTTCAAATAGGCTCAAGTGTAGCAGGTACGGGAAATACCATAACTTATACCGGTACAAATCCTTCTACCGGAATTTACGTATCCGGCGGTTTCACAAGCGGAACTGTTCATAGAAATACTGTATCGGGTATTTTCTCCGGTTCTCCGAGTGCAGCCTCCGGCGCAAGCATATATATTGGCCCCGGCAACAGCGGCATTATTGCCGTAGGCGGAAGCGGTTACGGTAATACCATACAGGGCAATGCAACAGGCAATGGTTCTAACGGTATAGTTCTCGATGCTGCTGCAAGTACAATAACAATAGATAATAATACAATTGGCACAACAACTTCATTACGCAGTACAGGTGTCACAGGTATTGACCAAGGCGGTTTCGGTATACTTGTAAATTCGAGTAGCGGAACTGCAAATATTGGTAATCTTACCATAACCAACAATACCATCGGTGGTGCCGGTGGCGCAGGCAGTGTTGACCAAGCGGGTATATTTGTAGGCGGTACAACCGGCAGTATCGGTACCGTAACAATAGGCTCTGCCGGCAACGGCAATACTATACGCGGAGTGCGTGATGCGGTAGGAACTGCGGCTGGTTCTAATGCGGCAATTGCAATAGCAACTTTCGGCGGAACGCCGACGGCAGGAAATATATCCATCGGCAGCAATACTATAGGTGGAACATCTGCGGGCGAAGGCAATAAGACCGACCTTATAATAGGTTCGGGAAGTAGTGCCAATAATCTTCGGGTTGATGTTCAGAACAACAATTTCCGTAGCAATACACAAACTATCGAAGGCAATTCCGCCATTGTGCAAGACTTCCGTACAAATGCGGGCGCGAATATCCGCAATATATTCGGTAATACGAACGGCTCGACTATAACCGGCGCAGGAACTGCCGGCAATGGAACAAGCGGTAATAATACGTTCTCTTATGCTGCAATACTTACAAGTTCCACAAACTTGCAGGATTACGCGGCTGCAACAGTACGCACCGCCGATGCGGTAAGTTTGATTGCCGGCTATACAGCAATATATCGCACGGCACAAACACCGCTTTCGTCTGCTACAAATACTAATAATACTGTGGAGTTGCGTGAAAATGCAACAATTATCACGGCTGATGCCACATCGTACTATAATGAAACGCTTACATTCCCCGACTTCCGTTGTATGTTGCTTGGTCCTACAACTACCGGAGCTAATGTAATGACTAATGCTAACCAACATGCAAATATCTATGCAGGTGATGCCGGCGTTGATCTAATATCCACAGGTCGCGAGAACAAAGACGTGCGTGGCGGCATAACGCTTCATGCTACGGGCGGTGCCGCTGGTTCGGTAAATGCAACCGGTATATACGGACGCATACCACAGGGCGGTAACAATAAAGGCGATGTATATATGCAAGGTGCAGCCGTAGGCGCGGATAACGGTTATGTTCGCTTTGCATATGACTTTTTCACATTAGGTTCTCAAACAGAAATGACAGACACCGATGTCGAAACAACAGGCGGCAATGACATTGGCGACCGCGGCACTAGTATAATCAAAGCCGGTTTGGAAGATGCCAATGATGATGCTTATGCAATTACTGGTAATCAGCATCGTCGCACGGGCGTATTTACCCGCGGTAACGGCACGCAATTCACCAAACCTGTTGAAGGTCCGATAACGGGTGAAATAACCGGTGTATATCCGAATCCTGCTTCCGGTGATGCTACGTTGCGTTATTCGGTACCGGCTTCGGGCGATGTAACTGTAGGTGTATTCAATGCACTTGGCGTAAAAGTATCGGAATATGTACAAGGTGCAAAATCTGCCGGAGTATATACTCTTGATATATCCGCGAGTGAGTTGCCTATTGGCAGTTACACGGTGCGTGTAACTAACGGCGTACCGGGTTACAGCACACCTATGACCATCACGGTTCCATTGCAAATCATTCGATAGAAGCGCGTAGACATTTTAATGTCATTCATAAATAGATTACCCCGTCGAGCAGCAAGTTCGGCGGGGTAATTTTTTTGTTTGTAGGTGTAATGTATTGATATAAAATGTATTCAATCCATTCGGGATTTTTTGGGAAATGAATTATGCCGTTAGGCATAATCTATCGGTAGAAAAAAAACAATCGCAAGAAAAGAAATATGCCGTTAGGCACGCAATATCGTTAGGCACGCAATATTTTTGTTGTCATAAAATAAATCGTTCAAAATCGCTATTTTTCGGCATAAAAACCGATTATTCCGTAGAATAACGACGAGAGAGAGAAAAATTATGCGACTTATTGTTTCGATTGTCATTGTTGCGGCTATATTATTGGCGTTGCAGCTTCCGGCGCGTGGGCAGATTGTGGCCGGAGCGGGTGTAACCTACGCATTGCCGCAAAATAAATTTGCCGATGTTAACAAGGGGTCATTAGGCGGCACGGCGGCACTTTTTTCGCGTCGTTATTGCAATTTATGGTTTGGTCTACGGCTTGATTACACGTCATTCCAAGAAAAAGACAGCATAGTGAAGTCATATTCCGATGCTTTCGCATTTTCGGGCGAGGCTCGGTATTTTTTCAGTCCTCCTACGGAATTGCCCTTGTATTTGCAAGCCGATATTACCGTTAGCGGCATAGACGGCAAAGACAGTGCGAATACTTCCGGTTTCGGCGGCGCGATAGGTGCGGGTGCATTACTATTCTACGACAAGCACTGTTGCGACTGGTTCATAGACCTGAATGCCCGCTATAATGCGCCGAATATATTTTTGCGCAGCGATATTCGGCCTGTATTGCCTTATTTTCATTTTGCCGCGTCAATCTATTTCAAATTGTAGGAAAAAAATCGCCATGAAACCAAGAGAAGCGTATATCAGGAGCATAGCATTATGGATTGCGGCGATTTTTGCCGTGGCGGCCGTCGGTTGCAAAACGGCGGATTCATTATCCGGCGAATCTGACGATGCTGTCCGCATAAAGCCCGACGCGCAGCGCAGCTATGAAAAAGCACCCGTAACGGGGGCGGTGCGCAGCGGGCGAACATTGCGCGGCAAAGTAATAGAAATGAGAATAGAACCGAATACGGTAAATTCCAATAAAACAGATACCGTCATTATTTTTCTTGCAGCCGGTTCAAAGAATGAACCGGAGTATTACGAGGAAATACCTTATTCCGATATTGAGCCTGTGGGGCGAATGTTCAATATGCCGCTGAACAAATACGGTAATATCAACTATTTCGAGGGATATAATATAACCGGCGAAGTTCGCGGCCTGCGCGAAGTTCCCGTTCGAATATCCGGTTTGCTTGGCGGCGCGGGCGGCGGCGCGGGCTATAACCCCGAGCAGGACTGCGGTTGCGAGCCTTTCGGACTTGAAATGCCGAATGTATCGCTTAAATGCCCCGAACGGGATTATTCGTTAGTATTTGTAGAAATGCGTGCCGTTTATACAATGTTCAGCGATAAACCCGCGCCCTTTATCGAATCGGGAAGAACCGGTTGGGAAGGCGAAATAGCAACGGGATTCAGATTCGGCGCGAACCGTGAATGGGGTGCGGGAGTTTCGTATTCCACAGGGACGGCGGTGTTCAACAGTACCAATGCTACAGAGGCCGCGCGTCCGTCCGCTTTGTTGCATTTGCGATATAGTTTAGGCAGACGGCCTTTTGAGTTGCTCGGTTTCTGCGCACGCCCGTTTTTCTATGCCAATGGCGGCATCGCACTCGACAAAGCCACGATGAATTTGGTTAAGATGAATTTAAGCCCCGACAGTTGCAGCAGTTGCAATGCTTTGCTGAAAAATCTGAGTGCGAGCGGCCAATTACCGGAAGCAGATTTTTCTATGCCGGTTTCTTTCGGCTTCGGCGCGGGGCTGGATATACCGATATTCTCGTGGCTCGATGCCTCGGCCGATATAGGCTGGCGTTCATTGGCCATAGCCGACGAAATTCCGCTTGCCGGATTTACCAATGTACCGTCTAATCGTCGAGTTAATATGTTGCGCCTGCGCTTCGGACTTACGTTTTGAACCAATGAAGGAAATAAAAATGAAAATATCGGTTTTACGCTTTGTTTTGGGGATAATTTCTTCGGGAGTTGCATTATTTGCAACGGGTTGCGGTTGCCCCGATTTAGTGTCCGAATCAACGGTCGAGCCGCGTGTGCGCGAGGCTACTATAACGCGGTTCGAGCCTTCGTTCGATCAAGCGCAGAATTTGCCGTCGCCGCAGTATTCAATTCACACCTTTGCATTTCCGGCAAATATCAACAGTTCGGGCAGTCTGCCCAACGACTTTCGGGTTTCGGACGGCAAAGAAATCGTACTTGCCTCATTGCAATTCAGCTCGGGCGGCAATGACTACACAGCCGCGCTTACTACGCAAGTGCCTACTAACGGAACCTTGACGGGCGATATTATGATTGTGAGCGTAGACCGAATAAATCGTCGCGCCTGTGTTCGTTTTGCGGGCGATTTGTCTTCCATCGGCAAGGGATTCAATTCCGGCAGTGCGGCCGATTATGCAAATCACTTGAAAACTTTGCTGAATCCTCCGCCCGGGCAAGTCCCTGCTTGGCAAAAAGCCGCTTCGCAATACGGCAAAGGCTCGCCCGGCACTAATCTTTGCAACATAAGCAATCAGCAAACGCTGAAAGTATTCGACGGGCGCGGAAACAGCGTAGTGCCGTTGCCCACGATACCATCGTCGGTTACGGACAGTCTTTACAAGGTAGAAAATGTGCAAGCAGTCGAGGTGGAAGTTGCGGTTGGCGATATTTATTACTATAAAGCGCGTAACGGCATAGAGTTCGCAGTATTGATAGAGGATATTTTCGAGGGTTCGCTTTTGCCTAATTTGCAACGTATGACGATTAAATTCACGGAAATAAAAGGGCCGTCTTGCGATAAATAGTGCGCGTTCAAAGTCCTTTCGGTACTTTTTTACGGCCAAAAAACAGCGAATTGTTGTTTGTCGTTGCGTATGAGCATTGCAATAATTGCTTGAAATTCTACTTTTTCTTTTCGTGTCAGCGTCATTTTTTTAATGTTTTTATATGAAATTTTTACTGTCGTTCCGCAGCGTAAGCGCGGTAATTTTGTTCGTTGCCGTTGTGCTGGCGGGTTGTTCGTCGTCGGACACAGCGAAATATGCCCGTCCCAAATATAATTTGCTGGATTCGGTAAATACCGAAGCCGACGAAATAGCGCCGTTTATTGACAACGGCGAATTATATTTCACATCGAACAGAGAAGAGAGCGAGGATATCTGGCGCACTCCGGAGCGTGGCGACGGATTGACAGCCAAATTTGGTAAGGCTGCCAAAGACAGCGGCGACTTCAGCGCATTGCTTTCGCAAGGGGCGACAAACGACGGTACAATAGCATTCCTTACGCCTAATTCCGGGTTTTTTGCTTCGGGACACGCTTTTGATTCCGTATTTGCCGCACGCTTTCAAACGACGGCCGGCGGAATTCTGGGCGGTACGGATTTGTTCGGTTTCACAAGAAAAGACGGAAAAATTACCGTTGAAAACTTACGCCCGCTCAATTCGCAATTTTGGGATGCTCATCCCGCGGCTGCACAACGCGAAGATACCGTTCTGTTGATTTTTGCCAGCGACCGCCCCGACCCGTCGGGTGCAAGCTCGCCCTTCAAAGGACAAAAAGCAATTACTGCCAAAGGAGATACGGTAGAGGGCAATACCGATTTGTTCTATGCTTTCCGTATAAACGGCAAGTGGAGTGCGCCCCGCAATATGATGACCGCGCCGGGAGGTGTTGCGGTTAATTCTTCGAAATTTGAATACTCTCCGTTTCTTTACTGCATTGACCAGCGGCCTACGCTATTGTTCGCCGGCGACCGTTCGGGCGATATGGATATTTACCAAGCCGACCTTGACCTGAATTTCGGCAAGCAATTTATCGCCGTAAAAAACTGCGTTCCGCTTGCGCTTGGGCGCGACAGCATAAATATGTCGGCCAGCAACGAGCGATTCCCGTTTGTGCCTTATCCGCATGGCGGCGACGGCTCGCAAGCTCTGTATATCGCCAGCGACCGCTATGCCGCCCCCGCGCCGACAAGCGACGGACAGATGATGAAAAGCTTTGGCGGATATGATTTGTATCGCTTCTCGCTGCCTACGCAGTGCCGCGCTCCGATAGTGCAGTATCGCGTTGTGGTGCTTGACGGTGAAAATAATATGCGCCCCGTGAAAAATCCCGTGATTGAGCTTGTAAAACTCGACGGCAAATCTTCGTCGTTTGATGCAAAAAACAGCGCGTCGCTTCAGGGCAGAGCTTTACTTGCCAATACCCCGGCCGTACAATCGCAGAATGGCGGCGATACTTCGGTTAATGCGCAGCACACGCAAACGCAAGGCGGCGGCACTATTATTCGCTCTACGGAAAATCCGGCTTTATTTACGCTTGAATGGGGCAAAAAATACATGACTTTCGGCGGTTCGCTTTGGGATAAAATCGAATGTGACCCGGCTCAATTGGCAATAGGGCGCACTATCGGCAGCTATGTTTCAATGAATTTTTCAGCCGCCGCGCCGCGCATAGAGTCGCGTAATGTTGGGATTGAAATAGAGAAAATCACGGGCGGCTCAAAAATCGTAATCAGCGACACAACGCTCAAAACCGATACGCTGAATTGCGAAACATTGGGCGAAATATCTGCAAAACAGGAGCAATCCATCAAGTCGGTCGCCATATCGGGCGGAAATATACTCGTAACACGGGCTTTGGTTAATCGCCGCGAGGAAATTACCGGCGGCCGCCGCATTACGGAAACTGTTCGCGAAACCCGATACGACACAATACCGCGTTTTGACACAAGTTACATTAAAACTACAGAACGGCTTACGCCGTCGAATCTGTCAAAGGCCGGGATATTTCCGGCTTCTCTTTCCGCAAACGATACGGTAATAACCGATACCGTGATAATTTATCCCAAATACTACGAATATCCGCTTTGCGAATGGGTATTTACGCGGGCTTTCAAGGACTATCGCAAAAATGTTCCGTATTTTCAGACCGGATTTTGGGAAGTTAATACCTCCAAAAACTTCGGGCGGCATATAGAGATGTTTTCCGATAATGATGCATATAAAGGCGCTTCGTTTATTGAATTACACCCGTCCAATCAATACTTCGGTTCGCGTCTCGGAATGACGAACAATCAACGCGAAGGGCGGAAATTGCGCCGCGAGCGGCGTAAAGTAGAATACCGGCACTTTGCCGACACCGTAGACCGCAATCTTCGTAAAATGGCCGAATCCATTGCCGACGATATACTGCCTTCATTGATTGAACTGAATGCCAAATCGCCGGAGCAACAAAGCAAACTAATAGTCCAAATAGCGGCATATTCGGACGCTCGTGTAATTAAACGCGGCGACTATCGCGGCAGTGAAAAAATTGAATATGTATCGGGACATTACGACGAAGAACGAAAGGAAATTACGGCAAAAGATGTTTCCATTACACCCGGCGAATCAATGATAGGAGCGAATAACGACGTTCTCTCGAAACTTCGCGCATGGTTCGGCTACAGAGAATTATTGGCATTATTACGCCAAAACACTCTTTTCGAAGAAATGCTGAACAAAGGTGAAATTGTATTGCCGCAAGATATAACAGCGTCGGATTTTCGCCGAAAATGCGAGAACGCAAAGGTGATAATCGTTATCGAAGGACGGCAGGTCGACGAGGAGCGCAAAGCCAAAGTGCAGGGCTATGCAGGTGAAGACAATGACTACTATTCTCTTGACGATGTGCGCCGTATTGATGTGCAGGTCAATCGTATACAATGGCAAAACGGCAAAATACTTGCACCGCCCTGCTGCGTAAGCAAAACGAATTGATAAAAAGAGCCAATACGTTTTTCACTCTTAAATATGGTGTAACTATATTGCCGGCAGAGAAATACCGGCGATAACAGGCGGATATTTCGTTGTATTCGTACCGATATTGGTTTTCAATGTCAGGCATAAATTATTAGCCGTAAAATTAAAATAAGGACTTCCCGAAACCGCGCATTTCCGCGCTTAAAACCAATCTATTTTAATTGTATCGATAGAAAGGCCCGTATTTTGCATAGAAATCACACGGGCAATGGCATAACTGCGCAAATACAATAGAGTTTATACGCTACTCGTCATAGATGATGCGTTGTCTGTGTAGTGCGCGGGGCGGATATGTGGGAGTGAAAGACGGTCGGCAGGCAGCCTTCAGCACTCTTTTTTGGGCACATCACTGCAACAAACACGCCGCCCGCCCGCACATTTTTGGCGTATAAATTACCAATTAACCAAACCGTTTCCGCAGAAAAACATTATGGATGGGAACTTCTCTAATCGAGTTCAAGACGTAATCCGCCTGAGCCGCGAAGAAGCATTGCGATTAGGCCACGATTATATCGGTACCGAGCATTTGCTTCTGGGGATTATCCGCGAAGGCGAGGGCATTGCCGTTAAAATTCTGCGCAATATGGGCGTTGATTTATTCAAGCTCAAAAAAATGATAGAAGATACGGTGCGTTCATCCAGCGGCGCCCTGACCATCGGCAATATACCGCTGACAAAACAAGCCGAGAAAGTATTGAAAATTACGTACTTGGAAGCGAAACTCTATAAGTCGGAAGTTATAGGTACGGAGCATCTGTTGCTTTCGTTGTTGCGCGACGAAGATAATATAGCGGCTCAAATTCTCTCGACTTTTATGCTCAATTACGATAATGTTCGGAAAGAATTGGACAACATAATAAGCGGCCGCCCGAGTGCAGCCGTAAAGCCCGAGCGAATTGTATCATCGGGCAGTAAAGGGAAAGCCGTACCCGAACGACAAAAAACACCTGTTCTCGATAATTTCGGACGCGATTTGACCAAACTTGCATTAGAAGGTAAATTGGACCCTGTTATCGGTCGCGAGAAAGAAATCGAGCGTGTGGCGCAAGTGCTGTCGCGCCGCAAGAAGAATAATCCTGCTCTTATCGGCGAGCCCGGCGTGGGGAAGACCGCTATTGTCGAGGGGCTTGCTCTGCGTATAATAGAAAAGAAAGTATCTCGGGTATTATTCGATAAACGCATAGTAACGCTTGATTTGGCATCGCTGGTGGCCGGTACGAAATATCGCGGGCAATTCGAGGAGCGAATGAAAGCCGTAATGAACGAGCTCGAAAAAGCCAAAGACGTTATTTTGTTTATTGACGAACTTCATACCATAGTCGGCGCGGGCGGCGCGTCGGGTTCGCTTGACGCATCTAATATGTTCAAGCCGGCATTGGCTCGCGGCGATATTCAATGCATCGGTGCAACTACGCTTGACGAATATCGTCAGTTTATCGAGAAAGACGGTGCATTAGACCGCAGATTCCAAAAAATCATGGTAGAGCCGCCCTCGCCGGCCGAAGCAATGCAAATACTTCGCAATGTAAAAGACCGCTACGAGGCGCACCACGGCGTTGAATACACAGCAGAAGCAGTAACGCAATGCGTGGTTCTGGCCGACCGCTACATAACCGACCGTTTCCTGCCCGATAAAGCACTCGACGTGTTGGACGAAGCCGGCGCACGTGTTCATCTGGCTAATATACACGTACCGAAAGAAATTACGGAAATCGAAGAGAAAATCGAAGAAACACGTTTGAGAAAAAATTCCGTGGTAAAATCGCAGAACTTCGAAGAAGCGGCAAAATTACGCGATATTGAGAAGCGATTGCAACAAGACCTCGAATCGGCAAAGGAAGAATGGGATAGAAAGGCAAGCTCTACCATACACACAGTTTCGGAAAACGATATAGCCGATGTAGTGGCTATGATCACCGGCATACCCGTCAATAAAATAGCCGAGGGCGAATCGTCGAAACTGCTTAAAATGTCCGAAGAGCTCAAGAAAATGATAGTCGGGCAAGACGAAGCAATAGAGCATCTGGCAAAAGCAATTCGTCGCGCCCGCGCCGGGCTGAAAGACCCCGCCCGCCCGATAGGTTCGTTTATGTTCCTTGGCCCTACCGGCGTGGGAAAAACAGAACTGGCAAAGGTGCTGGCTAAATATATGTTCGACTCGGAAGACGCTCTTATTCGCGTGGATATGAGCGAATATATGGAAAAATTTTCCGTATCGCGGCTCGTAGGCGCGCCTCCGGGCTATGTGGGATATGACGAAGGCGGACAACTTACCGAGAAAGTACGCCGCAAGCCGTACAGTATAATTCTGCTGGACGAAATTGAAAAAGCGCATCCCGATATGTTTAACATATTGTTGCAAGTATTCGACGACGGCGTTCTGACCGACGGACTCGGCCGGCGCGTGGACTTCAAGAATACGATTATCATTATGACGTCGAATATAGGAGTGCGCGACGTAAAGCCGGGCGGTCGCATCGGATTTTCCGATAAGTCGCCCGACAGCGAATACGAGCAGATGCGCACTACTATTGAGGAGGCTATGCGGCGCGTATTCAATCCCGAATTTATTAACCGAATTGATGATTACATTGTGTTCCGCCAATTAAAGAAGGAACATATTTACCGTATTATAGATATACAACTCGGACGCTTGTTAAAGCGTATGCAATCAAACAATATTACGGTGGAACTTGATGTCTTGGCCAAAGATTTCCTGGCCGACAAAGGATTCGACGAGAAATACGGTGCGCGTCCGCTGAAACGCGCCGTGCAGCGCTATCTTGAGGATCCTTTGGCCGAAGAATTATTGCGCAACGGCATCAAAGACAATACAAAAATTACCGCTACTTACAACGAAGAATCAAAGCAGTTGGCCTTTACTTTTACTACGGCCGCCGCCCCCGAAGAAGCAACGCCGCTTGAGGAAGGAACTGCGGCTTAAACCGTGTGAAATAAGCAGTATAAAGTAATTTGCAACGCAAGCCCTTATTCCCCGAACCGGATAAGGGCTTGCGCTTTATATAATTGCAACCGTTTTTCTGCAAATGCTTTGTGCAAGCCTTGTATTTTTGCGTATAACAACAAAAACACTACGAGTAAATTTAACTTTTGCACAATATGTCCGCCGAATCCATACGCCTTACTCAATTCAGCCATGGAGCAGGTTGCGGCTGCAAGATTGCTCCGGAAACTCTCGATAAAATCCTGCATAATTTAGAACAATTCCCCGCCGCTGACGGTTTGCTCGTGGGAAACAATTCCCGCGACGATGCTGCGGTTTTCAATATCGGCAATGAAACTGCATTGATAGCCACAACCGATTTTTTTATGCCTATTGTTGATAACCCGTTCGATTTCGGGCGAATAGCCGCGGCTAATGCTATCAGCGACGTTTATGCAATGGGCGGACGGCCTTTAATGGCAATAGCCATACTTGGCTGGCCATTGAATAAATTATCGCCTGAAACGGCAGGGCAAGTTATAGCCGGCGGACGTTACGTATGTGCCGAAGCGGGTATTCCGCTTGCGGGCGGACATAGCATTGATTGCCCCGAACCGATTTTCGGATTAGCCGTGAACGGTCTTGCGCCTATCGTAAATATAAAACGCAACGATACAGCACAATCGGGTGATTATCTGTTTATTACCAAGCCGTTAGGCGTAGGAATACTTACAACTGCCGAAAAAAAAGGAATACTCGGCGATGGTGATACAGGTATTGCCGCAGCAAGCATGATGAAACTTAATCATATTGGCGAAAGGCTCGGTAATTTACGCGGCGTTACGGCTATGACCGATATAACGGGTTTCGGATTATTGGGGCATTTAAAGGAAATGTGCGAGGGAAGCGGCGTAAGTGCGGAAATTACTATGCGCGATGTTCCTATATTTGAAAATCTGGATTTTTACATAGAAAACAAGGCTATTCCCGGCGGAACCGAGCGAAATTGGGCAAGTTACGGTACAAGTGTAAGCGAAATTGACGAAAGAACCCGCACTATTCTTGCCGACCCGCAGACAAGCGGCGGTTTGCTTGCGGCTGTTCGTCCCGATGCCGCCGATGAAGTAATTCAAGCTTTTGAACAATTCGGATTAGAAAAATTCTGCAAGCCTATTGGCCGCCTTACCGAAAGCAATACAACCCTAATTAACGTAATATAAGCGTATTGCCGCTTTTTTAATTATATTCGTGCTTCAATGTCGTATAATCACAAAAACAACAACACTATGAAATTTGCAACCGTTTTATGCTGTTTAGCACTGTTGATATCCGGTGCGTTGCCGTCGGTTCTGACCGCACAAAAAAAAAGCGGAAAAGCAAAGCAATCGCCCGTTGCTTCGGCTAAATTGTTCAAACTGATGACACCCGAACAAACGGGTGTAAACTTCAATAATTTGATGCCCACGCCAAAAGAATTTAAACCTACAAGCAGACTATTCACAATTGCCGGCGGCGGTACTGCGGTTGGCGATGTGAACGGCGACGGATTACCCGATATTTTTCAGACGAATTTCCTGCGCGGCAATAAGCTATATATAAACAAAGGCAATTGGAAATTTGAAGAAGCGGCCGGTGCGGGAGTGGCTGATACTTCCGGCTTCGGTTTCGGGGCTGCAATGGTTGATATTGACGGCGACGGCGACCTCGACATATACGTTACCAAGTATAATTTCGAGGCAAACAGATTGTTTATTAACGACGGGAAGGGACATTTTGTTGAACGTGCCAAAGAGTTCGGTCTCGACCATATCGCCAACGGCATACAAACCACGTTCTTCGATTATGACCTCGACGGCGACCTCGACGCATTGATTATAGACAATGGGATACAGAAGCCGGGGCATGAGCATCATTCCGGTGCGCAGCCGCGTATGATGCGCAATAACGGTGACGGAACGTTCAGCGACGTAAGCGACGTATGCGGGATTACCCATAAAGGCTACGGATTAAGTGCCACCGCCGCCGATATAAATAATGACGGCTGGCCTGATGTGTATATAGCCAACGACTTTGAAGAAAAGGACTATCTCTATATCAATCGCCATAACGGAACATTTGTGCCGTTGCCGCATGACAGCATACCTCATACCGTTATGTTCGGCATGGGCAACGACGTAGCAGATTTTAACAATGACGGATATATGGATATTTACACCGTTGATATGATGCCCGAACGCCATGAGCGGCGTAATATGCACTTTGAAACAATTTCCACGTTTAATTCCGTTTTCGACTCTACTCAAATTATTCAGAATACGATGCTGTTTAATCGCGGCAACGGATTTTTCAGCGATATTGCGCCAATGTCGAAACTTCATGCTACGGAATGGAGTTGGGCTCCATTATTCGCCGATTTTGATAATGACGGCTGGAAAGACGCTTTCGTAACCAACGGGCTGATGTGGGATATTATGGACAAGGACTTTAACAAGTTCGGCATTACAAATCAAATGCTTGCCGATATGTGGCACGAACGCGGAAGTATGGACGTTACGCCGATAGTGCGCAATATCAAGCGAACTCGTGTTCAGAATTACCTTTTTCGTAATAACGGCGACTTGACATTCAGCAAAGCCAGCGATGAATGGGGAATGGAAGAGCCGTTCAATTCTTGCTCCGCGGCTTATGCGGATTTCGACCTCGACGGCGACCTGGATTTAGTTGTGGGAAGTATTGATTCGGTTACGTTTATGTATCGGAACATGTCGCGCGAGAATTTCAAAACCAATTATTTGCAGGTGCGATGCGCGGGCGGACGCAAGAATACGCAGGGAATAGGAGCGCGTGTTGAGATTCAGGCGGGCGGAATTACACAAATACAGGAAATGGCCGGAACGCGCGGGTTCGCTTCGTCGGTGGAGCCTGTTCTTCATTTCGGTCTTGGAAAAACGACAAAAATAGACAGACTTCGGATTCTGTGGCCGGGCGGCTCGGAACAGATACTGACCAATGTAAAGCCTAATCAACGCATTACGCTAAATGAACGCGCCGCAACACCGGCCGGCAAGCAAAAAAGCGTGGAAAACAAGACGTTGCTTACGGCGCAACCAGCCGATATTTCGTTGAATTTTAACCAACGCGAGAACGATTACGACGATTTTTACAGCGAGCGTTTATTGCCGCATAAACTTTCTACCAACGGCCCGGCGGTTGCAACGGCCGACCTTGACGGCGACGGCCGCTACGATATAGCGTTCGGCGGCGCGGAGGGCTATCCTGCCGTTGTGTTCTTGCAAAAGCAAGACGGGATTTTTACCGAAACCGTACAGCCTGCCTTTAGAACAGATTCAATCTTTGAAGATCAGGGTATATTACTGATTGACCTTGACGGCGACGGCGATATTGATATGTTTGCAGCAAGCGGGGGCAATGAAACCGCATCGGACAGTTTGCCGCTTTTGCAGAACAGGATATATCTGAACGACGGCAAAGGAAATTTCAAAAGAGGCATAGACCCGCCGCAATCTTTGTCGTCCGCTTCATGCGTTATTGCCGCCGATTTTGACCTTGACGGCAAGCAAGATATATTTATAGGCGGGCGAAATGTTCCGGGAAAATTCGATTTAACGCCGAAAAGTTATCTGTTGCATAATGACGGAGGCGGGCGTTTTTCCGATGTTACCGACCTGCTTGCACAGCCGTTGACTTCCTGCGGAAAAGTAACTTCGGCTTTATGGTCCGATTACGACAATGACGGCGATCCCGATTTGATAGTAGCCGGTGAATGGATGCCTGTTAAAATTTTCCGAAATAATCAGGGAGCATTCCAAGAAGCAACCGATAATGCCGGACTTACGAATTATTCCGGATTTTGGAACGGTGTGGCGGGTGCAGATTTCGATAATGACGGTGATATTGATTACGTTGCAGGCAATTTGGGAACAAATTCCATCTATAAAGCATCGCCGGAATCGCCGCTCGAATTTTATGCCGCCGATTTTGACGACAACGGCAGCATGGACTATCTTATGGGCTATCATCGCGGGGATTCAGTCTATCCGGCACGGCTCGCCTCGCAGCTGTATGCGCATATGCCTACGCTTAAAGGAAAATTCCCCGATAATACCAATATTTCAAATGCACCGTTGAGCCGCATCGTTGGTATCGGAAATCTCGACAAGGCTGTTCACTTGCAAGTAAAAACTTGTAACAGCGCGTACTTACAGAACAACGGAAATGGTACGTTCTCTGTTAAATCGTTGCCTGTTATAGCTCAAATTGCTCCTATCTACGGAGTAATTGCGCAGGATTTTAATGCCGACGGCAATATAGACGTGGCCGTATGCGGTAATTTCTACGGACCCGACAGAGAGCAATGGCGATATGATGCCGGCGCCGGATTAATAATGCTTGGCGACGGTAATGGCGATTTTAATCCGCTCACAATAAGAGAAAGCGGATTTTTTACGCCTAAAGAAGCGCGCGGCATTGCCGAAATACCAATAAAAAATACTAATGCCTTAGTGCTGATAGTAGCGAACAACAAAGCGGCAGCCCAAGTATTCGAAAAGACATATCAACAATCCGACTCAAAAGTACTTCCGGTAGATATGGCGCAAAACTACAGCCACGCGATTATTACCCTGAAAAACGGCCAAAAACGCAGGCAGGAATTCTATTGCGGCTCGGGATATTATTCACAGTCGGCGCAACTTCTCGTTCTGCCGAAAGATGTAAAAAATGTGCAGTTTTACCGTAAGAATACCTTGCAAAGCGAAGTGAAGTTCTAATCTGTCGGCATATTGCGCTCTTGTATAGAAGCGGGCATATCGGGCGATATGCCCGCTGTCGTTCGCAACTTCTTGTCTATATCGCTTCGTGCGCGGTTTATTGCCTATGTATTGTCAGACCGAGAAAACGATATCCGGAAAATGTATGTACAATTCTTGATATATTGCCGATAATGTCTGCGGTCCGGGAGCATATACAAAGATATGGTATGAAAGCATTATCGTTTTCAAAGAGCGTTAAAATTGTATAAATTCACCCTTATTTATTGCTGTTGCAATTCATGGTCAGCAGATTTTACTGCCATTTTTCCATTGTTTTACGGCTAAATTATCGGCAAAGTGTATTTTTGCCGCAAATTAACATTTAATACACGCGTCTATTTGGCGAATATCAATCAATCGGCCGAAACTCGCGGCCGTTTACAAATAATTTTTACCGGACAAGCGCGAAAACGCAAATGTCTTATTTCTTTCACCTTATACTAAGGTATACATTATGAAGCGTACTTTACGAATCGCACTTGCATTGGCGGCAATGGGGTCAATACCGCTTGCAACGCAGGCGCAGGCCGACCTGAGCGCAATGCGAGTAAGAGCAGACCGCAACGCGCTTGTTGCCAATAAAATAATCGAGCGCGAAACGAAAGCCCGGGCAGAAATCCCGTCGAAAAATTCAAAGTCGGAAAAAGCGCAAGCCGGCACTCGAAAAACTCTGGAAAATTTGCGCAATGCCTATTCATATTACGCCGAAAATTCGCCGTATGTATATGACCAAGGTACAAATGCATATTTCCGCGTGCAACGCGGCCCCGATGCCGAAACATTGGGCAATCTCTATTTAATAACTTCAACGGATAGAGGCGCAACATGGTCTGCACCAAATAAATATTACGATGCCTCGAAAGAAGGCCAGGCGCGCTATCCTTCGGTCAGAGTGCTGAATAAGGATAAGTCAAGTGATTTGTCAAACTTAACGTATGTATTCTATGCACCTGTTCTGCGCCCGAAAGGTTCAAGCGATGTTTCGTTCGACGGTTGCGTGCTCGGCTTTAAAGAAGGTAATGGAGAGGCCGATATGTTTTTCTTTGATAAGCCGGAAGAAGATAATACGGATAAACAGAGATGGGGAACAACTACCGGTTGGATAGATGACCAGTCCAAGCCGATTTCTTATATGGTACAGACCTTGTTAAGCCAAGGCCCCGGCGGCGTAAGCTACGGTCAGTACGGTCAATACGGCTTTCTTGCAGTCAGTCCTGATGTATTGGAGTCGCGCGTTCCGAAGGCTTGGGGGCTTAACGTATTTCGTCCATCAACCGAGCCCAATAGGTCTTTTAATGACCGTCCTAATATCGGAGTAGACGAGGAAGGAACTCTTTACACTCTTATATGCAATATGTTCGCCGATGATGTAGAAACCCGCGTTCCGGCAGTTTCCAAATCTATGGACGGCGGCAAAACATGGCAGGACTTTATGCGTATGCCGGCAACAGTTCTTTCTGATTATCTTAATTCCAACAATGCTGTTTCCGGAGGTATAGCAGCATACGGAACACAAGGATTTCAAGTACTTGGCAAAGACAATTTCAGTTATGTTTTCAAAGTTACAATGACTACCGCTACGCCGGATACGCTGAATCAAATCGTTGAGGCGTATTACGCCAACGGGGCGTGGGGTATGCGCAAAGTGGCGGATTATTCGGGCTTTGTTCCGTCGCTTATCAGCGAAAGCTCTGTTCCGGGGGTTGATACAACATCGGGCAGCCAATTAGACAATGAAATACAATATGTTCGGACGGCTGACGGCAATCTCTTGGTGAAGTATTTGGATTTTGCCGCTCATGATTTTGCAGGGACATCTTCCGTTGCCATTTCCGACATATTTGTCGCAGCGCGGAAAGTTGACGGCAACTCTTGGAGTGCGCCGCTAAATGTAACTAACGACGCATTTTTCGATAAACTCTCGTGGATACCGTCTTCGCTCCCCGATTTGAACGAAATCCCTATGATAGAAATTCGTACAATCACGTCGCTCGACGAGAATACGGCAGAATATATGCAAATACAACGCCGTATAGATGTTCCGCAGGAAATAGTTCAGTTTAATTTCTCGGTTACTACGGTAGGAGTTAATGAAGAGCAAAATGCGGCACAATCGAATATTTCGCTTCTCGAAGCATATCCCAACCCGACCTCAAACTCTACGGAACTTCCTTTTTCCGTAAGCAGGGCGATGGATACGCGAATTGACCTTTTCAACTCGTTCGGTGAAAAAATAGCCACTTTACAGAACGGACTGACATCTCCCGGCTTCCACGCAGTAGTTTTGAATACTGAAAATCTCGTTTCGGGTACATACTATTATACTCTTTCAGCCGGTACGACAAAAATAACCAAAGCTCTTTCGGTTGTGAAATAAACAGCCTTTTGAACATGAATAATAAACCGCGCCGGTTGTTCGACGCGGTTTTTTTTTATTTTTGCAAGAAAGTCCGATAAAATCGTATCTTCGTAAAAATAAGTGCGCTTTTACAGTCAAAGCCAAGAAAATAATCCGGCAAATATTTCAATATCGTCAATAAGTACCGTTTTTCATTTCCAATAAGGTGTTGCTATGAGCGATAGTAAGCAAATTATTCTTTCGGCATTGGCCGCTCTGCTGATAGGCGGCGGCGTTTTGTCGGCACAGCAAAAGTCCGAATTTAATCCAATTCCAAAAGCCGTTGTGTCGGAGGGTAAATCGGCCAATAAGGCGTTACCTATAAAACTACCGGCCGGCACTCCTCAATACATCGGTAAGAGCGAGATAAACGACCCACTCGTTTTACCGCCATATATTCAAAGCGGTTATGCGAAGTCGTCGCATGTTGTTGCCGATGTTCCTTCGGGCGGAAAGGTTGGGAATACGTATTACGACCTTCAGACTAACGGTTGCGTGCAAGAGCGTGTGGCATATTATACCGATGGTTCGGATAAATATACGCAAGTGTTATGGCTTGCAGCAACCGACCAAAACCGCTCGGAAGTGCATCCGACGCGCGGTTCATATTTGGGAATTATCGGTGTAAGCAATCCTGCCGAGCCTACCGACAATCAAATCGGCTGGAAACGTATGGAAGGGAAAGATCGCCGTGGCGGTTTCCCGTCTTTGTTTCAATTTACTGACGGCAGCGTAGGTTGCGTGTCGCATATTATCGGAACTTCGACATCACGCTCGCAATTATTATTTTCCAAAAACTCGGACTTCGGAAGCGAAACATACTCAAGCGACTTGATACCCGGAACAATAGACGGTTTATGGGCGCACACTACAGCGAACGAGCAAGGCGATATTCACGCAATTTATTCGTTCGACACAACGGCGGCAGAATATCAAGACAATAATATCGCTTATATTCGCTCGACCGACCAAGGTAAAACTTGGGCAACGCCCGTTATGCTGTCGGGTTCTAATGCGGTGTTGGCAAACAGCCCGCGCGGGAACGGCGGCGACGCTTATGCAATTGCTGCACGAAATAATACGGTAGCAGTTGCCTACGTCGACTCTATTTACCGCTTGGTACTGTATAAATCAACCGATAACGGCGAAACCTGGAAAGCAGGCGTAATTTTCGGACCCGATGTCAAGCATAATCTTGAGGGTACGGACGCGGATACGGTTGTAGAGGAATTATCGGGCGGCATTGTACGCTATAAAACTGCAATGTGGCGTGCGCCGGGCGTATCGTTTGATTTAATTATAGATTCCAAAGAAAATGTACATATAGTAGGTACGGTTTTCCCGTTCTTTCTGCAGGGAACAGCCCGCATAGAAGGAAATACAATTGTTCCCGTCAATGATACAAGTTATATGTCGCTTGCCGTTTATTATCCTTATGGCCTGTATCATTATGACGAAGAAAACAATAAACTGAATATTCTGGGCGAGGTTGGCGGCGACGAAGGTTGGGATGCAAACGGCACTGTTTATACACGCAGATTCGGTCAGGGAATGTCGCGCTATCCGCAACTCGGGATAGACGATGAAGACCGTATCTATTGCGCCTATAACTCGGTTCGGTCAAACGATAAAATGCAGATATCGGGAATGCAGGGCGAAGGTCTTTTCGGACATATATTTGCGACGTATTACGACCCGACATTGAATGGCTGGGCAAGAGGAAAAAATATCACGCCCGACGGTTTTGACTGCTTATTCCCGTCCGTATGCAATTACGTAGCCGACCAAATGTATATCGCTTATCAGGCGGATAAAACGCCGGGCATTTCTATAAGCGACCAAAATAATACGTTGCCGGTCGAAAATAACGACGTGTATCTTTATCCGTTTCCGGTGAAAAATCTGAATACTCCCGTAGGAGTCGGTGAAAACGCTACAGCTACGCTTGATGCCGTAATTCAACCTAATCCTGCCGTAGGTTATGCTGCGGCTTATGTGCAGGCAGCAAGCAATATGAATGTAACACTTACGTTGCATAATGCACTCGGAATGAAATTAATTGAAGAAACACGTGCTGTTTCTGCCGGTAACAATACTGTGATTCTGAACATTGAAAACCTTGTTTCCGGCGCGTATTATTTCACGGTTAATGCCGGTACAGAAAAGATAACCAAGGCTCTTGGAGTGGCTCGCTAACCTGCTTATCATAAACTATACTGCAAGCCGCGCCGTTCGTCTGGCGCGGCTTTTGTATTTTTGCATAAGATTCGTCTTCGTTTTTGAGATATCTTTAATGTTTTTTCAGTTTTTTCATGCTGGCTGCACCCCGATTCGCCGTTGTTTTATCGGTGTTATTTGCCTCGCGCTTATATTTGCAGGCGGTTGCGCAGCTCCCGACGCAGCCACAAAATTGCGCGAAAGGTTGCAGACATTGCCGGAATTTCCTGCCGTAACAACGCGGTCAATTCCGTATCCGATAATTTTATTGCACGGGCTCGGACAAAAGGCCGATGTGTGGAATGAAAGCGCGGTGGGATATTACAAGAAAGAACTCGGCTTGCATTTCGGCGGTCAGTTGATAGCACCGAACGAGAAATGTTCGCTTAAATCGTCGGGCGACGTTATGGGCGATTTTTTTACGGTAAGTTTCGGCAATCCCGCCGATTCCGTAAACGGCTGGGTAAGTCAGCTTGAGCGATTTATTCCGATTGTTCTCGAAAAAACAAAAGCCAAAAAAGTTATAATTATCGGTTACAGTATGGGCGGACTGACCGCTCGCACATATTTAACTCGCCATTTGCAAGACCATAAAACGCAGAGGCTTATCACGATAGGTTCGCCGCATCAAGGCTCGTCTTTCGCCAAGGTATGGAAATGGAAAACAAGCGTAAAATCATTGATTGACGGCGATGCGAATATTATTACGAAAACAGCGGTTCAGCCTTTGCTTTCGATAATCGAAGCCGCAGAGCAGGACGTGCCTTTCGATTCGCCGGCCGTTCGCGATTTAATGCGTCCGCAAGACGGCGGTAAATTTATAGCCGCGCTTAATTATGCCGAGCATCCTCTCGACGTGGAATATATAAGCGTGGTAGGCGCCGTTGATATGTTGCGCGAAGTGAAATCGCTTAATTCCTCCGCGGCGCAAGAGTTGTTCCGGCGATTGCTGTCGGTTATAGGCTTGGGGCCGGAGGCATTGTTTGAGGGCGGCGACGGCGTGGTAAGCGCGTCGAGCCAAACCATAAACGAAATTCCATGGTTTAAGCAAAACGCATCGCGCCAAAGAATAAGCCGCACCGTAACTCTTGGATCCGTCCATACCGAGCATTTGCGCAACAGCAATGAAATACAGAGAATCACATTGGAAGATAAACCGGAGTTCAAGGGTGCGGAATTTTACGCCGGATATAAGGGACGGCCGGTTCTGATGATAGAATTTACAGATTATCTGCCGCCGGAATTATGCGAGGTATCTGTGCTGTTTCGCGAGGTATCGGGCAATAAGCGCGGCATAACATTGCCGCGTGGTTCTGCAAGACTGATTCAAAAGCCTGACGGCTCTACAACAGCCGCCGCTTTTATTGAATTTCCGGCCGATTTATCGTTTGAGCAGAATATTACGGCAGAATTTACCGTTAAAAATTCTTTTGGAAATATTTTTGCGTCATTAAAACAATGGACGTGGAAACAAGAATAATTTTCGACATTTTTTCTCTATTTCTTTCTTCAGGAAGTTATGCCTCCTAAAAAAACTTCAACAGGCGATAAAATCCCCGCATTGACATTCAGCAAACTTATCGGCAACGCACGGCGGAAAGATCTGTTGCGCTATATGTTTTGCGCCCGTGAATTTGACCTTGCAATGCAACGTCTGAATAGGCAAGGCCGTGCTTTCGGCGGCGTATACTCGCAGATGGGCAATGAAGCGACTGCGGTAGGCTCGGCTGCGGCAATGGGAACGAACGACGTGCTTTTTCCCATGCACCGCGATATAGGCGGGCACTTCGTATTTGGTCAAGATGCGAAAACGCTGATGATAAATCAGCTTGCACGCGACGGCAGTATGATGCGCGGCACGGACGGCACGGGGCATTACGCCGATACCGAAAAACGCATTTACGGCAATGTTTCGCATTTAGGTTCGATGATTCCCGTGGCCGGCGGATTTGCACTTGCGGCTAAAATGCGCGGCGAAAATATCGTTGCGATGACGTACATAGGCGACGGCGGTTCGCAAACGGGCGAGTTCCACGAGGGTATTAATTTTGCGGCAGTTCAGAAATTACCGCTTGTGCTGATAATCGAAAACAATCAATATGCATATTCATCGCCTAATTCTGTGGAATTTGCCTGCGAAAAATTGTCCGACCGTGCTTTGGGCTACGGTTGCCGCGGTGAAACGATAGACGGCACCGATATAGAACTTGTATATGAACGTTGCGCAGTTGCGATAGAGCATGCGCGAAACGGCGGAGGTCCGTCAATTATCGAAACGCGCACAATGCGAATGCGTGGGCATGCCGAACACGATGATTTCAGTTATGTGCCGAAAGAAATGCTGGAATATTGGCAACGGCGCGACCCCGTGGAGCGATACGAGCAGGCACTTATATCAAAAAAAATAATGACAACCGATGAAGTAGTCGAAATGCGGGAAAGCGTTGTAGCCGAAATACGCGCCGCCATTGATTATGCCGTAGAACTGCCTTTTCCGCCGGCCGAAGAAGGTTTTAAGAATGTATTTGTATAAAACCCGAATTTTACATCAAAAATAGAAGCGATTATGGCTCAAATGACTTATCTGGAAGCAATTGCCGACGCTCTGCGATTTGAAATGCGGCGCGATGAGCGCGTGTTTATGCTCGGCGAAGATATTGCGACTTACGGCGGCGCATTTAAACTTACCAAAGGCTTTGCCGACGAGTTCGGCCGGCAGCGCGTACTCGATGCTCCCATTTCCGAAGCCGCCATTGTTGGTGCTGCTATCGGTGCAGCACTCAATGGAATGCGCCCCGTGGCAGAAATGCAGTTTATGGATTTTGTTACTTGCGGCTTCAATCAGCTTGTTACAGTTGCCGGAACAACGGCATATCGCTGGGGAATAGGATTGCCTATGGTTGTGCGCGGCCCGTCGGGCGGCGGCGTAGGGGCAAATCCGTTCCATTCCCGCAATTCGGAGGCATGGTTCGTTCATGCTACAGGTTTGAAAGTGGTTTGCCCGGCATTCCCGTCCGATGCAAAAGGATTGATGCTTGCTTCGATTCGCGATAATAATCCGGTTGTATTTTACGAACATAAAGGCCTTTATCGCAAAATCAAGGAAGATGTGCCGGAAGGTGATTACGTTGTACCGCTCGGTAAGGCACGAGTGGTGCGCGAAGGACGCGATGCAACCGTTGTTGCTTATGGAAGTGCCGTTCATTTCGCACTTGATGCTGCACGAGAATTGGAAAAAGAAGGTGCTGAAGTCGAAGTTGTTGATATTCGTTCGCTTGTTCCTTTCGACGAGGAAACAACGCTTGCGTCTGCGCGTAAAACAAATCGCGTATTGATAGCCCATGAAGCCTCGCTTACGGGCGGTTTCGGCGGTGAAATAGCGGCGCGTATAGCCGAAAAAGCCTTCGACTTTCTTGATGCCCCGATAATGCGCATAGCAGCCTACGATTCGCCTACGCCGTTCGCACCTACGCTTGAGAAAGCGGTGTTGCCTAATGCCGAGAAAATAGCCGTTGCTCTGCGTCGTTTGCTTACGTATTAAGTGAATTTGCGCAAAACACGCTTTTTTTTCTTAGACTGAACGTATTTCAGGCTGTTTGCAAAACGTCAATTGAAATTTGCCGTTTAATATTCGAGAATACGGCAGGCAGTTTTATTCATTTTAAGTGCGGCTTATTAAACGCTCGCCGTGTTTTGCCGCCGCCGTAGTTTTTCACTAATTCTGTCATTACAAAAAACGAGAACGAATATGTCCGAATTAACGCAAGCCGATATAAAGAAGCCGATAAAAAAAGTCGCATCCGATAATGGAAAAACGTTGCGCAAACAGGCTGAAAAAAAGACTATGCCGAAAGATTCGACTCGTAAACAGAAACATTCCGAATGGAACCGCGACGAAGTATTGCGCGACTATCGAACCGGCAGCCAAAGCCGTCAGGCCAGTTTGCTTGGTCGCCGCGAAGTGCTTACGGGAAAAGCTAAATTCGGCATATTCGGCGACGGTAAAGAAGTGGCGCAACTTGCTATGGCACGCGCATTTCGCAAGGGAGATTTCCGTTCGGGTTATTATCGCGACCAGACCTTTATGTTCGCGCTTGGAATGTCGGACGTAAAGAAATTTTTCGCACAACTTTATGCACATGCAGATGTGGAAGCCGAGCCTTCGAGTGCAGGCCGTTCCATGAACGGACATTTTGCAACACGTTTTCTAAATTCCGACGGTACTTGGAAAATATTAACCGAGCAATATAATTCTTCGGCCGACGTATCGCCTACAGGTTCGCAGATGCCGCGCCTTGTAGGACTTGGTTATGCCTCGAAATTATACCGCGGAGTTGATGAATTGGGGCAGTTTACGCAATTGTCCCGCAATGGGGACGAAGTGGCGTTCGGCACGATCGGCAATGCAAGCTGTGCCGAAGGAATGTTTTGGGAATCGGTAAATGCAATCGGCGTTCTCGGCGCACCTGTCGTAATATCAATATGGGACGACGGCTACGGAATTTCTGTACCTAATAAATATCAAATTGCAAAAGAAAGTTTAAGTGAAGTTCTTTCGGGTTTTCAGCGCACGCCCGAAGCAAAAACAGGCTTTGACATTCACGTTGCCCGCGGCTGGGATTATCCGGCGCTTGTGGAAACGTATCGCCGCGCCACAGATGTTGCACGGCGCGACCATGTGCCGCAAATTATTCATGTAATTGAGGTTACGCAACCGCAAGGACATTCTACGTCCGGCAGCCACGAGCGATATAAATCCAAAGAACGTTTAGATTGGGAAATAGAATATGACGGACTGAAACGTATGCGCGAATGGATAATAGCCGAGGGCTTGGCTACGGCCGATGAACTTGACGGCTTTGAAAGAGAAGATGCAGAATTGGTGCGCGAATGGAAAGATTCGGCTTGGACTGCATATATTTCTCCTATTCGCAGTGAAATTGCAGAAGTTGCCAAGATTATGGACGCTCTCGCCGCCGTAAGTGTTAATTCCATAGAAATACAAGCTGCTCGCAATGAATTAACAAGCATACGAGAACCTTTCCGCCGCGATGCAATGGTTGCAATTCACAAGGTGCTATTGGCGATACGCTCCGAAAATCTACCTCAAAAACAAGAGCTGATCGCGTTGAAAAGCGACATTAATTCCCGATGCGGAGATTATTACGGAAGTCATTTATACAGCACGACCGCAGAATCTGCGTTTAATACTTCTGCAATCGCACCTGTTTACGCAGAAAATGCACAGATGATTAACGGTTCGGAAATTATGAACGCTTGCTTTGATGCGGCTTTTGCCCGCGATGCCCGCATTGTGGCATTCGGCGAAGACGTGGGGCAGCTTGGCGATGTAAATCAAGGATTTATCGGATTGCAAAAAAAATACGGCGAGCTCCGCGTAACCGATACCGGCATAAGGGAATTAACTATTTTAGGGCAGGCAATCGGGCTTGCCATGCGCGGACTTCGGCCTATTGCAGAAATTCAATACTTGGATTATTTGCTTTATTCTTTGCAATTAATGTCCGACGACCTTGCCACTGTGCAATGGCGCACAAAAGGCGGACAAAAAGCACCGGTTATCATTCGCACTCGCGGGCATAGATTGGAGGGGGTTTGGCATGCCGGCTCGCCCATGGCCGGAATAATCAATCTTGTGCGCGGCATTCACGTATGCGTACCGCGCAATATGACTCAAGCAGCAGGATTCTATAATTTACTGCTTCGCTCCGACGAGCCTGCTCTGATTGTGGAAGTGCTGAACGGCTATCGCTTGAAAGAGAAGTTACCCGAAAATATAGGTGAATTTACCGTTCCTCTCGGCGTACCCGAAATTCTGCGAAGCGGAAGTGATGTTACGATTGTAACTTACGGGGCATGTTGCCGTCCCGCCCTTGATGCCGCCGATATGTTGGAGAAAATAGGCATTTCGGTAGAAGTGGTAGACGTTCAGACTTTGTTGCCTTTCGATATTAACAGCGTTATTGTTAGCTCTTTGCAAAAAACCAATCGCATAATGTTTTTAGACGAAGATATGCCGGGCGGAACAACCGCATATATGATGCAACAAGTTATAGAGTGTCAGGGCGGCTATAAATATTTAGATACTGCTCCGCTTACGCTTTCGGCAAAGCCGCATCGTCCCGCTTACGGTACTGACGGAAATTATTGGTCGAAGCCGGAGGCAGAGCATATTTTTGAACGTATTTACGATATAATGCACGAATCAAATCCGCGCCGCTTCCCGATTTTTTACCGTTAATTCTATTATTTGAAAATAAAAACGGCGTTCTTGCTTTAATGCAGAATGCCGTTTTCTTATTGATGTAAGTGTAAATATATTCCTGAATAATTTTCTGACTCAAAACTCAAAACTCAAAACTCAAAACTCAAAACTCAAAACTCAAAACTCAAAACTCAAAACTCAAAACTCAAAACTCAAAACTCAAAACTCAAAA
>JAANMT010000233.1_pt1 | contig 60366 bp, 46 predicted proteins | sample 7279711 | NCBI WGS metagenome assembly JAANMT01 (sample SAMN14094538, study PRJNA606508) | bioreactor metagenome | isolation source: A lab-scale SPAN reactor treating ammonium-rich wastewater day 1 | place: Ireland: Galway | collected 2017-01-16
CCAGCTTCCTGAAACGGTCCCCCCAGATTCCCATCCTTACAATGGAGCGCCCGACAGTCCAGGCAGTCGCCGGGAAAAAAGTTCTGCGGTGTGTTATAAAAAGCAGCAGGCATGAAACACTGAAGAAGCCGATCAAGCCCGGGTAATCCCAGGTATTGGTAATGGACACAACCCCCAGAAGCAGGCCGATCACAAGCAGCTGGGAGAATGTGGTCCAGGGTCCCCCTTCGAGATCCAGGGCATCGGTCATCCGCCCCTCGGTCCGAAGCCGCCAGACCTCGGCCTTGCGCAGACAGTAAGCGATCGAAAGAGAAAGGGTCAGCATCCCGATCGGCATCACCAGCAGGTGGGCATGGAGGTCAGCAAAGGTGGCGCTCCAGGCCGGGAATTCACAAGCCACCGAGCTTTTGATGATCCGGCTCAATTTCCAGAAATAGCTGTCGAACCCGAGCAGGCTGGAGAGATGCTGGTCCTGTGCGGGAGTGAGGTATTCGGTTGGACTGAGAGCAGCCCGAAAAGCCAGCCACACTTTTGACCAGACTTCAGGGAAAAGGCCCAGAGCTGCCTTGATCTGAATCCAGGCATCATTCAGATAGCCCACCAGCCCATCATGGGGGATATAGTTCTCCCGAAATTCTTTTGGATCGGCTGGCCCTCCCGGAACATGCAGGTTGGCTGCAATCTGGATGAAAGCCTTGACACTACCCGCCATGGTGGCGAGAAAACCGGCGATCAAACCACCCAGCCGGCTGCCGGAGAGGTTGAACACAATGCCGAAGATGAGCATGAAAACCAGGGACGGCCAGGTTCCTGCCGCCAGGTTATAAGCATACTCCGGGGGTGCTCCCACCCAGCGTCCGAACAGGCCGACAATCAAATGCCCATAGTAGTAATAGTTGGCCGGGCGTCCGGCATACCAGGGATCGGCCGCCGGAAAGGACAGATTCTTGTAGGCGGCATTGACGAAGGAGGCATCCATGGCTTTTTCACCCCAGTTGATATCGGGATTGGAGGTGCGGATGCCGAAGAAGAATGCGAAAACCAGGAGGAACAGGATCTCGGAAAAAAGGATCAAGCCGCCATGTGTGCGAAGAAATCTGTGAATGTGGTGGCGGTTGATGCGGTAACAGATGAAAGACAGTGCAGCCAGAATTCCAAGGACGAATGTGGTCGCCCAGGCCTCGTTCGGCCACCACCCCACACTCGCTCCAAACCAGGCCCCATAGGTGAGGAGGACCATCGCGAGCATCCTGGCAGCGAAAATACCCCCATCGGCCAGACCCCGGAAAAGTCCGAAAGTGACAGGCCAGACCAGCCACCCCAGGATAAACAGGCCCGCAAGCCAGGCCGGGGTTGCATAAGTGGCAGGCGGGGCGAGGATGGAACGGTGTTCATCGGCGGCCAGAATCTGAGTTTTATCCAGGCTGTCGATCCAGGCAGGCGGATTGTTGATGCGTTCGACAATTTCTTTGTCATCGATATCCTCGGTCCGCTGGAAAATATGAACAGTCGGATGGTCGTAGAGGGAGAGCGATTCATCCGCCAGCTCATAACGGATTGGAATGCCCAGAACAGAGACCGGCCTTGAAAAAGTCTTGACCAGTTTCAGCCCGAGGTTGCCCGCAAAGAGGGATTTGACCATGCGGATGCGATTGGGGGCTGTTTCAGGCGATTGGAGAAAAGCTCCATAATTCCGTTTCGAGGAGAAGCAGTAATAATCGGTCCAGGACATCGCTTCAGCGATCTGGCGGATGTTGGAGGGATCATCGCTGTGGACCGGCTGGGTGGTTCTGGTTCCATACCGGCTGGAGACTCGCCCATCCCAGGGGACACTGTCATCCCACTGCTCGGTAACAATTCTTTTCCCTTCCGGAACATTTGTTTCGAACCACTTCGAGCAGACTGTCCAGGTATGGTCCTCACGGTAGATTTCGACAAAAGCAAACGAATACAAAGCCGACCAGACCACCGCCACAATCGCCAGAGTGGCAGGAACGAGATGCCAGCGCCCGCTTCTTTCCGGCTGCTGATAACGGCGATGGCGGAGCCAGGCATAAGCCCAGATCGCCACAGCCGCCGCCCAAAGACAGAAGAATGGAATTTGCGGGGTGAGGTAACGCGGAAATTTGGTGTGGAACATCATGGTGGTGATGAAATTGGGCGCCATCCAGAGCCAGAGGATCCATTCCTTCCAGTCCGGCCGGTAAAAGGGCTTGCCGAATCCCCATGCCAGCCCGATGAGGCACAATAAACCGAGGGGAATCCCCATGCCGTAATACAGCAGATTTTTCCATTGATAAATGAATGGCGTGGTGTGGTTATACTGGCGTGTCCAGGGAACCCCTCCCCCGCTGACCGCCATCTGCTGCTGTTCATACACATCCTTCCAGTGGCGTGAGCTCCCGATTGTCAGGCGCTGCTCGAAAGGCCGCCGGGTATCGGGATGGAACAGAGGACCGAAATGAAAACCAAGCGGGGAGGTGATGGGATTGATCCGGTCTCCCACATCCTGAAGGAAAGAGCGGATCGGGCTGTGGGGTTGCCCGGGGCGGTCCGACAGATCGAAATGAACAAAACTCAGCGCAGGTTTTTGCGGCCCTTCAAGGTAGTTCAGAAAGGCGAAGGGCTGCCCCGCAAAGGCCGCCAGCCAGAATACAAGGAATGTGACCAGCCCGAGAATCTGAAGATGGAGGGCAAACAGGATTGTCCGGGTCTTCAGCAAGGCGATCTGTGGGCGATGGACATAGAAGATCATCAGAATGGCGGCACCCCAGGGGATGAAGAACAGGATGACACCGAATTTGGTGGCGAGACCCAGTCCTGCCATGATGGAAGCGGCCACTCCCGCACGCCAGCGCCGGCACCACTTTTCAGCATCCAGCAGCACCAGCAGTGAATACACCGCCGCTGTGGAGAAAAATGCCTGGATGACATCGAAGGTGTAAAAATGACAGAGCTGAATGTGGAGGACTGTGAAGGTCAGGAAAATTGCCGCCATCAGGCCGGCACGGCGGGAATACACTCGCGCACCGATCCGGTAGGTGTACAGGATCGTCAGTGTTCCAAAGAGGGCGCTGATCGGCCTCCCCAGCAGCCCCCAGGTTCCATACCCCCACACCAGCCCATCCACTTTGAAGAAGAAATGTGCTCCCCAGGCAAGCAGGCCATAAAGGAAACCGGCCGCCGCAAGTTCAATCAGCAGGCGCTTGAAGGTGGGGTGGGGGCCTCTACCCCACTGGCCGCGGCCGAGCAGAAAGGCCCAGCGTGCCAGGAACAGCACCAGCATCCATTTCAAAAGGAATATCCTGGCTTCAGTGGCGGTAAAAGTATTCCCCAGCCAGGAAAGCAGGATCAGGAGGTAATAAGGAAAGGAGCCATAATTGAATGAATCGATGTTCAGGCCGCTGTCGCGGTCAAGAAATCTGCGTTTGAAGGCACGAACCTGATAATCCAGGAAGGATTCACCGGTTTCATGTGGGACCGGATCCCAGCGCAGCCCGGCAGCTTTGCTGTAGACACCCCGTTCATCCGGATGAATATATCCCCCCTGGGCATCTGGAGGGGAATCCGGCAGGCGGTCGTATCCCCAGTCATATCCACACAGGCGAAGATAGCCGCCTGCAAGCAGGCATAGAGCCAATCCAGTTAAACAGATTTTGCGGTTTTTATTCATGGTATTTTACAGGCCCCAGTTTAATCAGAAACAGGCTGTCTGGGGGAGATCTCTATTGAAAAATGCCTCGAACCCGGTTCCGGGGAGAGAGTCTCCGAAAGTTATTCCAGAACAGGCCAGCGCCAAAAGCCTTTTACCGGCACAGAAGGATCGGTTCAAGGCCTGCGTGAGAAGGCTGGCGTTTTGATATAAGCCACCACAACCCACCCCAGCTGGCAACAGAATCCCCGGCTTGAGGTTTTCCATTTCCCGATGAGAAAAGGTATGCCAACCTCCGGCCATACATCCACAATGGGAGATCACCTGTTTTCCGTAGGGGCACAGCACGATGTGCCCAGGGAGATCACCCATTTTCCGAAAGGGCACGTCATGCCGTGCCCCTGCAGAAATAACGCTCTATGGGGCGAGAGCCTTATATCAAAACGCCAGCAGCCACGGGGAACCTCTTGGTCAGTCAGGCGCTTATGCTAAACTTTGTCTCCATGTCGCTCGATCAACCCTGGTTTGTCGCTCAAGGAATCACCAAATCTTTCGGCGGTGTGCATGCGCTCTCCGGGATCGATATCTCTGTGGGGAAAGGCGAGATTCTGGGCCTGGTCGGAGAGAACGGAGCCGGAAAGAGCACCCTAATCAACATCGCCACGGGAGTTCACCGTCCTGACAACGGGTCATTGAGCCTCAATGGACGGCAACTCACTTTCCACGATCCGAGCCAGGCAACAGAGGCAGGGATTGCAGTTGTTCATCAGGAGGCCGAGTTGTTTGCGGATCTCTCCCTGGCGGAAAACATGCTGCTTGGCCCCGGGCTTCCACAGGCTTTTCCCGGATGGATCAACTGGGGAGCCACCTATCGGCTGGCTGAGGAAGCCCTCAAACAGCTGGGAGAGAACCTGCCAGTCCGCAGCCGTGCGCGCAACCTCTCGATCGCACAGAGAGTTCTGGCGCAGATCGCCTCGGCTATTCAGCAGAAAGCCACCCTGCTGTTCCTGGATGAGCCGACCGCTTCGCTCACTCACAAGGAATGCCAGGTCCTTTTTGACCAGGTCCGCCGTCTCAGGAATATGGGGATGGCGATTGTGTATGTCAGCCATCGCCTGGAGGAAATCCTCAACCTGTGTGATCGAGTGACCGTGCTTCGCGATGGAACCCATGTCTGGACACGGAAGGTCCAGGAAATCGACATGGATGAGCTGGTGCGCGGAATGGTTGGCCGGACTGTCTCGCAGTTTTTCCCGGAAAGAAAATCCTCCCCGGGAGAAACCCTGTTACGGGTAAAAAACCTGACGGATTCGAATGGGAGATTCAGTGACATCTCCCTGGATCTCAAACAGGGTGAAACAGTCGGGCTTTATGGGCTGGTGGGAGCCGGGCGCAGTGAATTCGCCCAGGCGGTGTTCGGGATTCAGTCCTGCCGGAACGGTTCCATCCAGATTCGCGGCAAGGATCTCTCACCCAATTCTCCGGCAGCTGCCATGAAAGAAGGAATCGCCTATCTCCCCGAGGACCGGTTGAACCAGGGGATTTTTCGTGAATTGAGTGTCCAGGCGAATGGTGTCATGGCGGTCCTGCGTTCGATCTCCCGGCTGTCATTCGTCTCACGGAAGCATGAGGAGGACAGCACTCAAAGAATCATCCAGCAGACCCGGGTGAAAACCGATGGCCCCGGTGTGCCGATTGAAACTCTTTCCGGTGGAAACCAGCAGAAAGTGGTTCTGGGAAGGTGGCTGGAAACCCATCCGGAAGTTCTGATGCTGGATGAACCGACACGTGGAGTCGATGTCGGGGCCAAGTCCGAAATCCACCACATGGTGGCGGATTTGAATGATTCCGGGAAAGGGGTTTTGCTGATTTCCTCGGACCTTCCGGAAGTCATGGCCATGAGTGACCGGGTGGCGGTGATGTCTGAAGGGAAGCTGGTGGGTGAGTTCAATCCCCGCAAAGACCCTCCGGAAAAGGTTGCCGCGGCCGCTTTCCCTGTTTCGGAACATACCATGGAAGCTGAAAAGGCCTCCACAAAGCAGTTCGATCTCTCCGCATTCCGTGAAGCTGGAATCGGCCTGGCGCTGGCAGTGGTCATGGGTGTCCTGGCCTTTTTGAAACCGGAGGAATTCATCTCCCTCTCGAATATCAGCGATGTCCTCAGCTCCATCGCCATACTTTCCGTTGCCGCTCTGGGGGCGACCTTCGTGATTGGTGGCGGAGGGATCGATATCTCTGTCGGGTCGATGCTCGGGCTGGTGGGAGCCTGCTCGGGGATGGCGGCGCTGGCCGGCATTCCGACTGCCTTATGCCTGATTATCGCGATTGTGCTGGGAGGATGCCTGGGAGCCATCAACATGGGGATCAGCCTGATCGGAAAGGTGCACCCGATCATTGTCACTCTGGCGGGGCTGGCGATATACCGTGGGCTGATGCGCCAGCTGACAGGGGGGTACGAGGTCACCAACCTTCCTGAAGGCTACCGTGCGCTTGGAGATGGATTCACTCTGGGAATTCCGCGTGTGGTCTGGTTCGCGGCAATCGTTCTGGCGATTGCCTGGGTCATTCTTCAACGCTGCACCATTGGCCGTCAGATCCTGGCGGTTGGAAACTCCAAACCGGCCGCAGCCCAGATCGGACTGCCCGCCTCCCGCCTGGCGATTCTGAGTTTCGCCATCAGTGGGGCTTTTATCGGGCTGGCCTCGGTGTTGTGGGGAGCCTATTATGGCAAGCTGCAATCGAGTGCGGGTGAAGGCCTGGAGCTGCAGGCGATTGCCGCAGCAGTCATTGGCGGGTGCAACATCAATGGCGGCAGCGGGACCGCAGCCGGGGCATTTCTGGGGGCCTGCCTGATCGGTGTGCTGAACAATGGGCTGACCCTTCTCAAAATCAACACTTACTGGCAGCCGGTGTTTGTCGGTAGCTTCATCCTGATCACAGTCCTGATCGACAGCTGGGTGCTCAAACAGGCGGGGCGGTCCAGGCGATGAAGATTGCCAGGCTGCTCAGTCCGCATGAATGGGGCCTGCTGGTTCTTCTGCTGGCGCTGATGGGCTTTTTCTCATTGACCACCGAGGGGTTTCTGGATCCCTGGAACCTGTCGGACCGGTCTCGCCACCTGGTTGAGATCGGCCTCATCGCAGTTCCGATGACATTCATCATCTGCACGGCTGGAATCGATATTTCGGTCGGATCGATGATGATCCTTTCCGCCATTCTGATGGGAACCGCCTGGCGTGACTGGGGCTTCAGTATGCCCTGGGCGGCAGCGATGGCAATCGGCGGTGGAACTCTGGCTGGATTTCTCAATGGGGTGATGGGGAGTTATCTGGGGATTGCCCCTCTGGTGGTGACCCTGGCGACTCGTGCGCTTTACCGCGGGCTTGCCCTGGGGATATCCAATGCCGACCCGATCCGGCGTTTCCCTCCGGAATTTCTCAGCATATCGGAAAGCACTCTCGGGTATGTGCCCTACACCTTCCTCCTGCTGGTTGTGGTGATCCTGGCCGGGCATCTCTTTCTCAAAAAGAGCTGGATCGGGCGCTATTCCATCGCAATCGGCGCAAATGAGACCGCCGCGGTTTTTTCAGCCATCCCTGTCAGGAAGCTGAAGCTGGGCCTGTATGCTTTTTCAGGGCTGATGTGCGGGCTTGCCGCTCCCATTTATGTGGCACGATTCGCGACAGCCAATCCCGAACATGCCGGAACACTCGAACTGGATACCATCGCCGCAGTCGTGGTGGGCGGAACACGGATAACCGGGGGGAGCGGTTCGGTCCTGGGAACCGGCCTGGGGCTGCTGGTGGTCGGCACACTGCGTTTCGGTCTGGATCTTTCCGGATTCCCTCAGCAGGGGCAGACCATGCTGATGGGCTGTGTCGTCATTGTCATGGCGATTCTGAATGAATGGACTTCGCGCCGCCGGTCATGAACCCTGCCGATTGAATGGCTCTGCTCCAGGGGCGCAAACAGCCCCCCGCTATCAGGAGTGATGTTTCACAGTTTCATGCTTCATGCGCCAGCTGGAAGCAGTGGGCTGCGCGCAGCAGCTGCTCTTCTCCAAGCGCCGGGGAGATGATCTGCAATCCGACCGGCAAGCCTTGGGCATCCTTCCCGCAGGGGATTGAAATGGCGGCGATCCCGGCCAGATTGACTGTGGTGGTGTAGGTGTCGGAGAGATACATTGCCAGCGGATCCGAGGTTTTCTCACCGATCCGGAAAGCAGTGGTCGGGGTTGTCGGAGTCACAATGAGATCGCAGGCCTGGAAAGCATTTTCGAAGTCGCGCTTGATCAGAGTCCGGATTCTCTGGGCCTTGAGGTAATAGGCATCGTAAAAACCCGCTGAGAGAACATAGGTTCCAAGCATGATGCGGCGTTTGACTTCAGCCCCGAAGCCTTCAGCCCGGGTTTTTCCGGCCATCTCCACAATATCACCCGCCCCCGCAGCCCGATGGCCAAAGGTGACACCATCATACCGTGCCAGGTTGGAGCTGGCTTCAGCGGTGCCGATGAAATAATAAGCGGCGATCCCATAGTCTGTATGAGGAAGGCGAACTTCGACCATTTCGCAGCCAAGGGATTCAAGAGTTTTAATCCCCTTTTCGACCTCCGATCGGACTTCCGGGTCCAGCCCTTCACCGAAGCATTCCGAGGGCAGGCCGATTATCAAGCCTCGAATATCCCCATTGAGGGCTGCCAGATAATCCGGGACCGGGCCTGGGATCGAAGTCCCATCCATGGGGTCATGGCCGGAAATGACATTCAGCAGCATGGCGGCATCTTCGACAGTCTGTGCGAATGGCCCTATCTGGTCGAGTGAGGAAGCGAAGGCCACCAGCCCATACCGGCTGACACGCCCATAGGTTGGCTTAAGCCCGACACACCCGCACAGGGCAGCCGGCTGGCGGATCGATCCGCCGGTATCGGAACCAAGCGTCAGGGGAGGAAGACCGGCAGCGCAGGCCGCAGCCGACCCCCCACTCGAGCCACCCGGCACCCTTTCAGGATCAACTGGATTGCGTGTGGTAAAAAAGGCGCTGTTTTCGGTGGAAGACCCCATGGCGAATTCATCCAGGTTGGTCTTTCCAACAATGATAAAGCCCTGCTCCTTGAGGCGTTTGACCACTGTCGCATCATAGGGAGGAACAAAATTTTCGAGCATTTTCGAGGAGCAGGTAGTCCGAATCCCTCGTGTGCACAGGACATCCTTCAATCCGATGGGGAGGCCTGCCCAGGGAGACAGAGGCTCACCCGCGGACCGTCGCGCATCGATCTCTCCGGCCTGCTCGAGGGCCTGTTCCGGGCAAAGGGTCACATAAGCCTGCAGGTCGCGATTGCGATCCTCAAGGCGAGGGAGGAGGTCTTTCAGAATTTCTGTGGCAGAAACCTCACGCCTCTGAAGCCGGCCAGCCAATGCGACAGCACTTTCGAGCATTTTCAATGACACTCCACGAATCGGGATTACCTGTCCGGAACCTTCTATTCCGTCAGTTCGAAATCGACCGCATTGAAACCGATGAAGCCCCGGGTGTCAATCAAGGGGGGGATTCGGCGACCCTCTCGAGCAGCCGCATATAAGCACAGGCCACATCACTCCAGGAGTATCCCGAAGCGGCCTGGCGGGCCTGTTCCCCCATCTTCATACGGTTCGCGGGGTGTTCATACAGATAGAGGATCTGATTTGCCAGGCTGCGGGGCGAGTCGACACCCCCGAGTGTTTCATCCAGATCCGCAAACCCGGTAGATTCCGCCACCAGGCAAGGCAGCCCTGAAGCCATCGCCTCCAGCAGGGCATTGGACATCCCCTCCGCCTGGGAGGGTTGGACGAACAGGTGTGTCCCGCCATACAGACCCGGCATGTTTTCCAGAGGGACCACGCCGCTGAAGGTGATCTGCGGTGCCAGCCCCAGTTCCTGAACCATGGTGTCGAGGCGGGTCTTTTCCGGTCCATCTCCGACAATCTGAAGTCGAATATCCCTGCGGATTTCGGGATGAATCTGCGCCAGGGCTTCGACCAGCCACTCGACCCTCTTGCGCCGGATCAGCCGGGAAACACACAGGATTCGAAAAGGCTGTCCGGAGGCGCCTGGATCGGGGCGTTCGAGGGGAATGTCGAGGTATCGCGGATCGACACCATTGGGAATGATCTCGATGCGGCGTCCACGAGCTGTTTTTCGGGCGAGCTGCGCCAGCCCCAGGCTGTTGGCTGTCAGGCAGCCGGCCCTATCCCAGACCCGTCGGCACAGGCCGCTCCAGAACAGCCCGGAGGTGCGAGGGTTGAATCCGGGAACATCCGAGCCTCTCAGGGCGAGCACCGAAGGAACCTGCCCCAGGGAGGAAAGCAGGAGAACACCCAGCGGCCACCCACCCCAGACCAGCACCGCATCAGGAAAGGGGGTGTCGCCAAGAGTTTTGCGCCAGGTTTTCCAGAGGAGCAGGGCTGATTCCGAACTGCGCCAGAAATGCAGGTCCTTTTTGAGGCAGTTGAAGGTTCGAATGGTGCATCCGGGCAGCGAAACAGGATTGTGTGGAGGTGGAGGAGAGGCAGTCCAGAGTTCGATATTCCAATCCGAGCCGGCCGGCCAGGCGCGCAACAATCCCGCCAAGGCATGGCCGGTCCCACCTCCAATCGGCGGGAGTTCATACCCCAGAATTAAAAGCCGTTTCCGGGTTGCCATGAACGCGGGATCCTGCCTCCTCTGATCCAAAAAAAATTGCTGCAGGACCGGGAAACAGCCTGGCCTTACTGGTGGTAATGCAGGCTCTCCTGCAGATACGGATCACGCAGAGGAAGAAGTGCCGCTTTGCCCAAGGCACGCGAAATCAGCAGGCATGCAAGAGCGAGAGTCCCAATTGTGATGCCGATTTCCGAAATGCCGATCCCCGGATCGCCTTTGTAAACAGCGGGGTAGATCATCAGATAGCCATCGAGCCAGCGGCCGACGAGAACAACGGCAGCGATCTTGGCCATGACACTGGTGCTGCGTTTGGTCGCCCGGGGCAGGAGTGTCAGGAACGGGACAATCCAGTTCAGAACGAGGTTGGCGACAAAGAGGGATCCCCATGCCCCATTCAGCCGGGTGATGTAATAAGAGGTTTCTTCAGGGATGTTGGCATACCAGATCAACATATACTGGCTGAACCAGATATAGGCCCAGAATGTCGTGAATCCAAGCAGCAGTTTGCCGAGATCATGCAGGTGTTCTTCATTGATGAAGCTTCCCAGAGGGCTGGACCGCTTCAGCCAGATAAAGATGAGGATCATGCCAGCGATTCCACTGGAGAACAGCCCGGAGAAGTTGTAGACACCAAAGATCGTGCTGTACCAGTGAGGTTCGAGGGTCATGATCCAGTCGGTGCTTGCCAGCCAGTATGAAAGCGAGAAAGCGACAATGAAGAAAGCCGACAGGACTGTGTTGCGTTTGGTGTGAGACAGATTGCCATCACGATCCTGCACTCGGGAATTCCGCAGCATGAAGGCTGCAAAGAGCAGCCAGATGGCGACATAGGCGACTGCTCTGCAGAGGAAGAAACTGTAGTCCAGCCAGTATCCTTTGAAGCCTTTGAGCTCACCACCCTCGTGTCCTGCGACCCAGGGATAAATAGAGGAGTGAAAAATCAGCACGAGTGCGACACCCAGGGCACCCGCAGGAATGAGTGAGACCATGGCTTCGGGGATCCGCCGCATCGCTATGTACCAACCGGCGCCCGCCAGATAAGACACGGCGATGAAGAAAAGCCCTGACAATCCCAGGCTGAGCAACAGGAAGCTCGACATCAGGAGGCTGGACCAGGCCTGATCCGGGGAGGTGACCAGGCCGATGCCGAATGAGGCCACACCGATGAGAACCAGGCCCGCTAAAGCCCGGGTTCCAGTTGCAGACAGTTTGAAACCGCACAGGCGCTGCTGGACATGCTGGTTCGAAAGATCCGGAATCGGGTGTTCGACCGTCGTCTCAAAAAAAGAAAGGGGTCTTTCGGTGCTTTTCGCTTGAATCACTGAGAAACTCCTGGGGCTGTAACATTTGGTTCAACTGGAGCTGGTTGGACCGGTGCCGGGATTTCGATTGTGCCGGTAGCAGGTGCTGCGGGCACTGCGGGTGCAACAGGTGCAGCAGGCTCTGCGGGTGCAGCTGCCTGGTTCTGGGCGGCGGCAGCTTCTTTCCGTTGCAGGTCACGAATGTGGAGGATCGCTTTCCACCTGTCTTCACGGGATACCTGGGCAGCATAAGAGGGCATGTTTCCGAATCCATAGGTCACCACATGGAACATCTGCCCGTCTTTCATTGTGAGGGCGCGATCAGCATGAAAAGATGGAGGAGGAGGAAAACCGCGTTGAGCAACCAGGCCATCCCCCCGGCCTGCACCTCCATGGCAGGGGGCGCAGTACACAGCGAAAACCTTTGCACCCCTGGCAAGCGCTGCCTCATCGGTGGCCGAGCAGGGATTGTGGAGTTCTTCACCGGCGCGTATGGCATCCTCCGGGGTGGCGTTGTAATACAAGGGTTGTTCCCCTCTGGCGATCGTGCCGGGGATCGGCGGCTGCAGTGTCTTGCCATCGTAGAAATTTGGATTGGGCGCAAAGGAGTCGTAAGGAACCGAGTGCGCCATATCAGGCATGATTTCAAAATTTGGTTTGGATGAATCACGCTCCATGGCCAGGGTGAGGCCGGCCAGTGCGACAAGCACAATGAGCAGCATCCAGTTGAGTTGCGTTCTTGTCATTAATACTTCTCCTCGCGCTCCTCGACACGCACTGCGTTATAGCGTTCACAGAGCATCCTGACCTGGTCCGGGTCAAAGGTCGCATCTTCTTCTTCAAGCAGCAGGGCAAAACGGTCATCGGTGGTCCGTGCGAAGGGAGTAACCGCCTTCTTTCCCGGATAAAGCGGTGTCGCGATAAAAAGGGCGATCACAGTGCCTACTCCGGCGAAAAGGACCATCACCTCAAAGGTGACCGGGATAAAAGCCGGCAGGGAGTCCCAGGGCTTGCCTCCCACATTGATCGGCCAATCCTGGGCAGTTGTCCAGAACTCGAACCAGACTTTAAGACCGGCACCCAGCAACCCCAGCACAAAGCAGATCCATGGCAAGCGCGAGGGGCCGAAGCCTGCGGCACGGTCCAATCCATGCACTGGATAGGGTGTATAGATGTCGACAATCTTCAGGCCTTGCTGCCTGACAGCCTTCACAACGCCGAGGAGATCCTCCTCGCATTCGTGGACGCTCATGAAAATGCGGCGGTTCATGCGCTCGCTCCTTCAAGCTCTCTCTCCCCGACAGGGGCCTTGGCATGCCCTGGTTTCGTGGAGGATTCAAGTTCTTTGCTGGTTTCAGTGTGGCCTGTGGATTTGCCGTAGCTCAGAATGCCTTTGACTTCCGCCATGGCGATAACCGGCAGGAATCGGCAGAAAAGGAGAAAGGCGGAAAAGAACAGGCCGAACGAACCCAGGAGGGTCAGTATTTCAATCAGAGTCGGGGAATAATCCGCCCAGCTCGAGGGCAGGTAATCCCTGTGAAGGGATGTCACCACAATCACGAACCGTTCGAACCACATCCCAATGTTCACCACAATGGTCAGGATAAACACCATCGGAATGCAGGAGCGGACCGATTTGAACCAGAGCAGCTGCGGCGAAATGACATTGCAGGTCACCATGGTCCAATAGGCCCAGGCGAATGGCCCCAGGGCACGATTGATGAAAACGAATTGCTCATAGGGGTTGCTCGAATACGCCGCAACAAAGAATTCAGTGAGGTAGGCCAGTCCCACAATGCTGCCGGTCACGATGATGATTTTGCACATCGCATCGATATGGCGCAGAGTGAAGTAATCTTCAAGCCCCATGACCTTGCGGGCAATGATCATCAGGGTCAGCACCATGGCGAAACCGGAGAAAATTGCACCGGCGACGAAATACGGCGGGAAAATGGTTGTGTGCCACCCGGGGATAATTGCAGTCGCGAAGTCCCAGCTCACGATGGTATGAACGGAAACAACCAGCGGTGTGGCCAGGCCGGCCAGGAGAAGGTACACAATTTCATAACGAATCCAGGACCGGTAGGAGCCATCCCAGCCCATGCTGAAGAAGCTGATGATCCTGCGGCGAATCCCAGGTTTGGCCCGGTCGCGAATCGTGGCCAGATCCGGGATCAGGCCAATATACCAGAACACCGCTGAGATGGTGAAATAGGTGGAGATGGCGAAAAAATCCCAGACAAGCGGTGAACGGAAATTGATCCATAAAGGACCCCGGAAGTTCGGATAGGGAAACACCCAGAAGAACAGCCAGGGACGGCCCATGTGGATCAGTGGAAAGAGTGCAGCGCAGATCACCGCGAAAATGGTCATCGCCTCGGCGGCGCGATTGACCGATGTTCGCCAGCGCTGGCGAAACAGAAAGAGAATCGCGGAGATCAGTGTGCCCGCATGGCCGATACCGATCCAGAAGACAAAGTTCGTGATATCGAATGCCCAGCCCACTGTTTTGTTCAGGCCCCATGTGCCGATGCCGGTGGCGACCTGATATATTGTGGCCGCAGCTCCAACCGCAAGCACAGAAAGAGAGATCAGGAATGCAGTCCACCACATGGCGGTAGGTTTGCGCTCCAGGATCCCGCAGATGTCCTGCGACACCTGAGTCAGGGATTTGTCCCCGAGAATCCAGGGCTTTCTCAAGCCGGTCTGCACATCAGCCATGGTGTACTGATCCTTCCTCTTCTGTGCGGTTGCGGACCAGGGTCAGGTAGTGGACCGAGGGGCGCACATTGATCTCCTCAAGAACACGAAACTGCCTCGGGCTTTGAATCAACTTTGCGATCTGGCTGTCCGGGTTATTGGCATCGCCGAACACGATCGCCTGCATGGGGCATGACTGCTGGCAGGCGGGTTTGACCGCGCCATCGGCGAGTGGCTCCCCATGGCGTTTGGCTTCAATCTTCGCTTCCTGAATGCGCTGCACACAGAAAGAGCATTTCTCCATGATTCCTCGTGAACGGACCGAGACATCGGGATTGAGCACCAGGTTCTCGACCTCGTCCTCATGCAGGTAATTGAACCAGTTGAACCGCCGCACCTTGTAGGCGCAGTTGTTGGCGCAGTAACGGGTGCCGACGCAACGGTTATAAACCTGGGCATTGAGGCCCTCATCCGTGTGGACCGTGGCGAGAACAGGGCAAACATTCTCACAGGATGCATTCTCGCAATGCTGGCAGAGCATCGGCTGGTGGATGACATCCACCTCATCCCCTTCGCCGGAGTAATATCTGTCGATGCGCATCCACTGCATATCACGCCTGCGCAGAACTTCATCCCTGCCCACGACCGGAATATTGTTTTCAACCTGGCAGGCGACAACACACGCGGAGCAGCCGGAGCAGGAAGTCAGGTCAATGGCCATCATCCACCGGTGGCCGGTGTAGGGATGGTCCTCCGCGGGATACAGGTCCCCCTCGAAAACATGAAAGTGATGCTGGCCGGAATGCGGGTCCTTCAGAAATGCGGCCAGGGTTGTTTCCTGAACGATCGGCCGCCGGAGCGTGTCGGCCGTCGCCAGCTCCGCCGGAACTGTGATTGTATGGTGAGTCTGAGTGCAGGCCAGTTCGGTTTTCCTGCCTGTTTTTGAGACGGAGACTCCAGACCGGATATATCGAAGCCCACCCCCCTCAAGAGAAAGAAGTGGAGCGGCATTCTTGCCGACCAATCCATTGTCACCGACTGTCGGGCGCCTGAGGATCCATTCGGGTCCGGCATCGACAAAACGTGCGGAGGAAACCTGGCCATAGCCCATGGCCACCGCAACAACCTTGTCGTGCTGCCCCGGCTGAATATAAGCTGGAAGCTCCAGTGTGCTGCTTTCATCCGAACCTCCGGCAGCGATGCGCAGGACATCCCCCTGTTCCACACCCAGTTCCCTGGCAGCGGCGACAGACAAACAGGCGTAATTATCCCAGGTGACTTTGGTGACCGGATCGGGAAGCTCCTGAAGCCATGAGTTGTAGGCATGGCGCCCATCACCAAGACCCACTTTGGGGTAGAGCACCAGTGTGTAGTTTTCACCTGCACTGGCTGCCGGAATGCCGGAGACCGCGGCAGTATTTATTGCGCCAACCGTTACAGGCACCGGGGTGACAGCAGCGAAGCCATCATGAACTGCCTTATCCCAGAAGGCACGGAAGTCAGCCCCTCCGGTTGATCTTGGATGAACTGCTGCCTGCCAATGGGCATGGACCGAATCGTATGCGCTCTGAGGAGTTCCCATCCAGGCATTGAGGGATTCGATCATGGGGCGAGTGTCAAAGAGCGGCTGAATCACAGGCTGGCGAATGCTGACCACCCCGCCTGCCGCTTCTGCATCACTCCAGGATTCGAGTGAGTGGCCAGTGGGGCAGACAAAGTGGGCTGCAGCGGTTGTTTCGTCAGGCCGTTCCGAGAGCGCCACCACCAGGCCCACACGTTTCAGGGACTCCAGGAGCGCAGTTCCGCCCGGGAGGTCATAAGCCGGATTGGCGCCATAAACAAAGAGTGCGGCGATTTTGCCTTCCTGAAGATCCTGAACCAGGCCGGCAAGATCTCCATCATTGCCCTGCTTCTGGAACGATGGGCCAGACAGATCGACTGTTGCGCCATAATTGCCGAGCAGGTTGTTCACAAAATTGCAGAGCATCTGCACTGCGACATCCTGGCTGCCAGAGATCACAAGGCTGCGCCCGCGAGCTTCAAGCAGGCGTTTGGCGAGTTCATCGAGTTCAGCCTCAGGAACCGGTGAAGCGCCAGGCGCGCCGGCATTGAAAGGAGCGGATGAGGCTGCAGCGATGCGCTGGGCCAGAAGTGAGAGCGCCAGCCCGAGTTCCCCGGGGGCGATGCGATACCGTTTGTCGGCATTGGTGCCGGTCAGCGACATGCGCGACTCGAATTGCACATGGAGGGACATGTTCCCGCCATTGGTTTCGAGGTTGCGGCTGGCACGGTATCCCGCCGAGTTCTGAACCGGGCTGATCCAGGTTCCGAGGAAATCCGCATCGAACGACGCAATCACTGCCGCTTTCTCGAAGTGATAGCGAGGCAGAGCACGAACCCCGAACATACGCTGGTGTGCATCGAGGATGGCCGAAGCGGAAAGCGGATCATAAACCACATGCTTTGAATCTTTGAATGAAGCCAGGAACCTTTGAATGACAGCCCGTTCTGTGGGGCTGCTGACAGTATTGCTCAGGAACCGGACAGCGCCCCCCTGGGTGCGGACCTCATTGATCTTTGCAGCAATGGCCTGGTCCACATCATCCCAGGAGCATTCTTTGCCACCATTCTGTGGAGTGGTGAATCTTCGGCTGTCATAGAGGCCGAGAAGTGAAGCCTGGCCAATAGCACACAGGCCGCCTTGAGAGAGAGGATGGCCTGGAAGCCCTTCCAGCTTGATGGGCCGTCCATCGCGGTTCTTTGCGATTACGCCACAGGCTGAAGGGCAAGCCCCGCATACAGTTGCGTAATAGACCGCGACACCAGGCACATGGCCTTCCTGCTGCTGCAGGAAGGGAACAGCCTTGTTGACTGGCGCCCGATTGCATCCGGCCAGGCTTCCCAGGGCCAGGGTAAAACCGGTGGCTTTGAGAAAATTGCGCCTGTCGATGCGGTCGGGAGTATTCTCCCTCCACAGGGCGACATCGCTTTTGCCGGCACCGGGATCATCCGGCTTTCCGCCTGCTTCCAGTGGGCTTCTCCAGTACGTTTTCGAACGATTGCTGGACATGGTCATTTCCTGCCTTAGTAATGACAAGTTGTGCAGTTTTGAGACGCCTGCACAGCCTTGCCGTTTACGCCGATTTTATTGACTTCGCGGTGACAATTCACGCACCACCCCATCGCCAGGGTTTCGACCTGGCGCACGACTTCCATGGTTCCCACATTGCCGTGGCACTTCTGGCAATCCACGCCGGCATTGACGTGGGCGCGGTGATCGAAATAAACGAAGTCGGGAACATTGTGGATCTTGACCCATTCTATGGGCTTGGGCTGTTTAGCGGGATCCGGCTTGCCTTCCGAATCCAGAGCGAGCGCGTCGTAGATTTTGGCGATTTCGGTTGAGACCACTTTTTTGGGCGGCCGGTTTTCTTTTGTGGCAAGTTTGTCTTCGGCCTGAATCGCTCCGAGAGGCGCAGTCACGAATTTATGGCAGTTCATGCACACATTAGCGGGTGGAATCCCGGCGTGGCGGCTCTGTTCCGCTCCAAAGTGGCAGTAGTTGCAGTCGATCTGCAATTCACCCGCATGGAGGCGGTGCGAAAAGGCGATTGGCTGGGTCGGCTCGTAGTCCTGATTGTTTCCTGGCAGGTGAAAACCAGCAGTTGCCACAAAAAAACCGAGTACCCCGAGAGCAATGCCCAGCAGCAGCACATATGTCGTAATCTTCTTGCCCATTGGTTCCTCAAATCATCATTTTTTGCATCAGGCGGTCGTTCATCAGCATGGTTCCTCGACAGACTCTATGTCGCGCACACGGGCTGCCTCTGGCCGGCGCTGTAAAGCGAGAGGATCAACTCCCGAACAAATGCTGCAGCGATCAGAATCCACGCGGCCAGGGCGACATAGATGAAGAGGCGTGGAATGGCAAACAGGAACGGCAGGTGCGTCACCTGCGCCAGTTGAAAAGTGCAGGCTGTATACATGCCAAGGGGGAACACCGCACCCCAATACAGCGGATCGTATGAAAACTTGAAGCGTTTGTAGACATGCCGCCAGACCGAGAGGATGACAAGCATCGGGATCCACCATGTGGCTGTAGCCCAGAAGAAAATGGTAAAGCCATGGAGAAACGGAAGCAGCTCCTGGAGGAATTGCGAGTGTGGCGCATTGATGATCAGGCGGGTCCCGGCCAGGGTCGAGATCGCCATCGCCCCCATGTTGATCCAGTAAGGCGGGTTCAAGTCTGAAGGAGCGAAGGAGAAAAAGGTGTAACGGTAGAATATCAGGGAGATGATCCAGATGTAGAGCATCCCGCCGCAGAGCCAGAAACTGAGCGCAAGAAAGATCACCGGCTCCTCATATTCTGGAAAGCAGGGGAGCAGGAGGCCAGCCAGGTTCGACACAGCCTGTGTCGCAACCACAACGACAAGCCAGCCGCCATTGATTCCTTCGGCGAGCGTAGGTTTCTTTTCTTTCACTGTAAATGCAGCAAAAACTGTGTATGTCAGCGCCGCCCAGAGGCCCATGCCGATGTACCAGAGGATCGTTGCAGTTGTGTAATCCTTGACGATGACGACAAACTGTGTGCCCAGAACACAGGTGCCGGCCACAGTGGTGAAAAAGCCGACACCTCTCCCATGGTCGATCAAATCGAGAAGGAACCGCCTGGGGTAGAGGACAATCCTTGCAAGTGTCATGACCCAGAGGCAGATGTACATGGCAATGTTCAGCACTGTGAGCATTAATGCGATCCTGTCCATCTCCATCAAATGGCTGGCAACCGCCACAATTCCTGTCGCCATAACCATGGCGAAGTACACGGGATGGAGGTTCTCGATGCTGCTCAGCAGAACCTGCCCCCGGCTGCAATCCTGGGATTTGGCCACTGTCAGATCAGTTGCCATAAATCCCCCAAATCAATGGCTGCATTTTGTGGTGCAGCTCCACGCTGGAATGCCGTGACCTCACCTGGGCTCGGCATTTTCGATGTTCACCCGGAGTGCGGGGGCCGCTTCACGCAGCATCCGCTGGATCACCTTGTGCATCCACCACAGGCAGACGATGGACAGGATCGTGAAAAACACCCAGCACATTGTCCAAAGCCCGGTCCAGGCGAGCATATATCCGAAAAAGATCGGCCAGAAGAAACCACCCAAGGCCCCCAAGGCTCCGACAATTCCGCCGACAACTCCAACCTCGCGGGGAAAATAGTCCGGGATATGGCGGAAGACCGCGGCATTGCCGATTCCCATCATGAAGCCGACAACGAACAGCAGGAATGTGAAAACCCAGACATTGGCCTGGAAGTAGATGTGTGTTTCACCTTTCGCCAGGAGCTGCCCTTTGGTGACCTGGTCCCCGACATTGACAGTCGGTTTCTGCCACATCCTGGCCTTTGGCAGGATCAGCATCGAGGAATGTTTTTCATCATCGGAGAGTGTCTGCCCTTCGGATGTTTTGAAGGGATGGACAATGTTGTCGACAATGATTTCGCCCGCATGGATCGCTGTGACCGTTCCGGCGCGTTTGGCCATGACACCTTTGCCTGGCGACATGATATCCATGCGTGGCACGATCAGGAGGGCGCAGCAGACAGCACAGCTGGAAAGAACCAGGTACATGACACGCCTTGGCCCCCACACATCTGAGAGCACTCCACCCAGGGCACGGATGACACCCGAGGGAAGGCTGAAGATCGAAGCCATCAGGCCCGCTGTGGCAATGGTCATGCCATAGGCGCTGACATAGTAAGGGATCAGCCATTGCGAGAGCGCCACAAACCCGCCGAACATCAGAGAATAGTAGAGGCCGAAACGCCAGACCCTGATGTGCTTGAGCGGACTGAGCCGTTCAGCGAGGCCTTTGACCTGGGAAGTGTCGCCCTTCCGGGAGTAAGTAAACATCCAGAATAGGACAGTAATGGCGACCAGCCCGCCCGCATAGATTTTCGGCAGGTTGCGCCAGCCTTCGATCTGCTCCCCGCCATCTGTCAGGAAGCGCAGAAGCCTGGGTGCAAAGATGCTTGTGATGGCTGCACCGGCATTTCCCGCACCGAAGATGCCGAGAACAGTTCCCTGCCTCTCTTTGGGAAACCAGACGGATGTATAAGCCACCCCGACAGCGAAAGAGGTTCCCGCCAGGCCAAAACCCAGGCTGCAGAGCATGAAGTGGGAGTATTCAGTGGCCATGCTCAACAGGTACATCGGGATGGCGGACAGGAGCATGACCACGGCGAATATGATTCGTCCACCATACTTGTCGGTGAGAACCCCTACGGGAAGGCGAAGGGTCGCCCCGGTCAGGACTGGAATTCCGATAAGCCATCCGATCTGAGAATCCGACCAGTGGAACACCTGCTGTTCAATCAGGAATGTGACCAGCACGCCATTCAGCATCCAACATGCAAAACACACCACAAACGCCAGTGTGTTCATTGTCAGAACGGATATCGCTTTGCCGCTGCTGTCCATGGGTTCCTTTCCCGGGAATTAATTTCGCTCCGGCTTCAACCGGCCCTTCTCGCTTCTCCATACCACCTCACCACCTGGGTTCTTCTCCAGAGGTAAGGGTTCGGCACCACCAGGATGTGCACCAGGCGGGTGAATGGGAACAGGCCGACTACGATAAACGCATTCACAATGTGCAGCTTGACCATGAGCGGCAGGGCGCTCACATAGATGATATCCGGGTTGAACTGCAGCAGCGACCAGAGATAAGGCGTCATTGTCGCCGCATACCAGGAGGACCCCCACGGATACAGCACAGCGACAAGGATCCCTGTTACGATCTGGACAACCAGCAGTGCAAAAAGAACCCAGTCCACCTTGCTTGTGACTGTCCTTATTTTTGAGACAGTCGCCCTGCGGGCGATCATGTGAATCAGCCCGAGCAGAGTCAGCAGCCCCGCGATGAGCGCAGAAACTTCCAGGATGTAGAGCCTGACCGGGACACTGTTCCAGGCCAGAATGCTTCTCGGGACACAAAAAGCCACAAAATGGCCCGCAATGACTGTCAGGATACCATAGTGGAATGGAACCAGCGCCCAGAAGTGCATCTTGTTCTCAAGGAACTGCGAGGACAGGCTCGAGAAACTGAATGTCTGTGCACGATAACGCTGGATGCTGACAATCAGCAGGACAAACACCGACAGATATGGCAACACCGCAAACAACAGCAGGTCGTGATAATTGCTCATTGACTGACCTCCTCCAAAACCGCCCCATATCGGGACTCCAGCAATTTCAATACTGCCTCAACCAGCCCATGATAAGGATTTTCAGCAGGAACACCTTCCAGGACTTTCCGCAGAGCCGGGATGATGCAGGCTGTGGCGAAATCCAGGGCGGTTTCTTCATCCATGCGTGCAAGAACCGCGAGAACATGGGTGAGATGGTCAGGAAGTTCGCTGCTTTCACCCAGTTCATACGTCTGCATCAGAGTCCTCAGCTTCACCAGGAACAGGCCCCGGTTATACTCTTCCCCGAACAGCTGCCACCCCAAATCCAGGGTGGTGGCCGGATTCATATCAAAGGTCTTTACATACAGTTCTTCCAGATCTTCGAGTGGCATTCCGCCAACCTGCCCGATAAACTCGGACACGAGCACACTGCTCTCAGGGGAGATGGTCCGCAGAGCATCACAGCAATCATCGACCCTGGATGAAAAATCCGGTGTGGGATAGGTCAGTATCCTGGCCAATGCATCGTAGGCATTGATCTGCAGCTCTTTCATAATCCTCTCCGCGGCCCGCTCAGGAAGCCGAATCCTGCTCCCTGTTTGGCTTCAAGCGGATCCCTCATCGCTTCGATGGCTTCTTCACGGTACATCGGGGGAATGACGAACCTCTGCTCAAAGGTGCACAGCGAAGTGAGCTGGTAAATCATTTCGGCTTCTTCGGCTGTGCAGTCCGCCTCACGCAGCATCCGTTCGGCGGTTTCGCGGTCCACATCACCGACAGTCAGAGCGCGGCGGTACCAGCGCACCGCTTTCTGCTTGCGGAGGGCATAGACGACCTTGCCTTCCTGTCCGCCACCAAAAAGGTTGGCGAGAAACTTGAGTGGCACCCGGGCATCATCGATATCGTGGAAGAGATCCTTGCTGACACTGTTCAGCACCTCGTTCTGGCGTGTGGACATGACCGGAGCGAGAGGCGGGACATAGAACAGCATCGGCATGGTGCGGTACTCGATGTGCGGAGGCAGAGCCAGGCGCCAGACTTTGACGAATTTATACACTGGCGAATTCTGGGCGGATTGGATCACTGAATCGTGGATGCCATTCTTGCGAGCCTCTTCGATCACATGCGGGTCGAAAGGATCGAGAATCAGGGAGCGCTGGCCTTCGATCATCTCCTCCATGGGAAGGTTGGAGACTTCCTCGATCCGGTCCGCATCGTAGAGGAGGACCCCCAGATAACGGATGCGTCCCACACAGGAGTGGAAACATGCCGGGGCCTGGCCGGTTTCGACACGCGGGTAGCAGAGGATGCACTTTTCGGACTTGCCGGTGAACCAGTTGTAGAAAACCTTTTTGTACGGGCAGGCGGACACACAGGAGCGCCAGGCACGGCATCGCTTCTGGTCCAGGAGGACAATGCCATCTTCGCCGCGCTTGTAGAGTGCGCCCGAGGGGCAGGAAGCCACACAGGCCGGGTTCAGGCAGTGGTTGCAGATTCGCGGGAAGTAAAAGAAGACTAGCTGTTCGATCGCGAAAAGCTGCTGGCGCTGCTCCTCGGAGAGGCCTTCGAGGTTTGGATCATTTTCCGCATAGACAGGAGAGCCGCTGAGATCATCATCCCAGTTCGGGCCTGATTCGATATTGAGATACTCGCCGGTCACCATCGAGACGGGGATGGCTGTCGGCTGATCCGGGCCTTCAGGGGCATTGAAGAGGTGCTGGTAGTCGTAGGTCCACGGCTCGTAGTAATCATCCATGCTGGGCATGTGAGGATTGTGGAAAATGTTGGTGACAATCCGGGCTTTTCCGGTCGAACGCAGGCGGATATGCCCATTCTTTTTTTCCCACCCGCCACGGAACTTCTCCTGGTCTTCCCAGAGGGCGGGGTACCCGGTGCCGGGTTTGGTTTCGACGTTATTCCACCACATGTACTCGGTGCCTTTTCGGTCTGTCCAGATGTTTTTACAGGCCAGACTGCAGGTGTGGCAACCGATACACTTATCGAGGTGGAACACCATGGATACTTGCGAGCGAACATTCATGATCTCGGCTCCTTTACCACTACCACTTCAGCTCAGGCAGTTTGCGCACCAGAATGTGCGTGTCACGGTTGCATCCGACCGGACCCCAGTAATTGAAGTGGAATGTGAACTGACCATAACCACCCGCCATCAGGTTCGGCTTCAGACGGGTGCGAGTGAGACTATTATGACCACCGGCCCGGCGGTTGTTGCGCAGCGGCGATTTCGGCACCGAGTAGGTGCGTTCGGGTGAATGGTACTGGATGCACACACCGGGCGGGATGCGTGCACTGACCACCGCGCGTGTCACGACCACACCATGGTCGTTGTAGACTTCCACCCAGTCGTTGTCGTTCACACCGATTTCGGCGGCATCTTTGTCATTGATCCAGAGAGGCTCAACCCCGCGGGAGAGAGTGGTCATGCGCTGATTGTCGCCATAGGTTGAATGGATGTGCCATTTCCCATGGGGAGTCAGGTAGTTCAACATTTTCGACATGCCCGCAGCCTGGGTGAAGCGGATATCGGCATACTGGGTGGGCAGGGGTTTCGGCTTGTAAGTCGGGACATGCTCCCCGAACTGGAGGTACATCGGATGATCGAGGTAATAATGCTGGCGGCCAGTGAGAGTGCGCCAGGGAACCAGTGCCTCGACATTGTAGGTGAAGGGCGAGTAGGCACGGCCATTCTCGATGAGCGCCGACCACATGGGGCTGTTAACAAAACGCTGAGGCCGTGTCTGTATGCCTTTGTAGGTCGCTCGAACTGACCGCGATTTTTCGGCCAGATGCGTCAGAGGAAGCCCGACCCTCTCCTCCATATTCTTGTAGGAACGGTAAGCCAGTTCTCCGTTGGTCACTGTCGCGAATTCTAGGACAATGTTGCAGGTGTCTGCATCGTTCCTGAGTGAGAGGTATTTCTCGCCACCCCACTCCTCGGTCGGCAGCCGCTTCAAGGATTCCTCATAGAGATCCTCGATCTGGTAATGTGTTCCATGCGCCCCCAGGCCGTTCTTTTTCGCCATTGGCCCAAACGAGATGAACTGTTTGTGCAGGTTCTTATAGTCCCGTTGGACAACCTTCATGCCGGGCATTGTCTTGCCGGGAATGGCTTCAATTTCGCCTTTTTTCCAGTCGCGCATATCCGGCTGTGCGATCTCTGCCGGTGAATCATGCGCAAGGGGAGTGGCCACAAGATCTTTGACAGTTCCCGGGAAATGCTTTTCGGACATTTCCGAAAACTTTTTCGAGATAGCCTGGAAAATCTGCCAGTCGCTCTTCGATTCCCAGCAGGGCGGAACAGCCGCCGAAAGCGGATGAATGAAGCTGTGCATGTCGGTGGAGTTCAGGTCGGCTTTTTCATACCAGGTCGCAGTCGGCAGAACAATGTCGGAATACAGCGCGGATGTATCCATGCGGAAATTGATATCCACAACCAGATCCATCTTGCCCTGCGGAGCATTTTCGTACCATTTGACTTCCTGCACGGAATCCCCGGCGATTTCCTCGGCGACCGCATTGGTGTGTGTGCCGAGATAGTGCTTGAGGAAATATTCATGCCCCTTGGAGCTGGCCATGAGGGCATTTCCGCGCCAGATGTACCAGACCCGCGGCCAGTTTTCAGCGGCATCGGGGTCTTCCACAGAGAACTTCAATTCACCGGATTTCAACTGGCGGACCACTTCGGAGACAACCTTCTCTTCCGTATCGCACCCTTTTTCTTCGGCTTCTTTTACGATGGCCAGAGGACTCTTGTTGAATTGCGGGTAAAAAGGCAGCCAGCCTCCCCGCACCGCCCGTACCTGGGCATCCATGGTGTGGCCTTTGGCAAGCGAATCCGGAGGCTGATGCCTGGGGACCGTGTGGTAATCGGTGAATGATTTTTCATAACGCCACTGGTCGGTGTTGACATAGTGCCAGCTGGGAGCATTCTGGAGCCTCGAGGGCGGATACCAGTCCTTGCCCATCGCAATGCTGGACCAGGACTCACCCGGGGCGAGTTTCTCCTGGCCGACATAATGGGCCAGCCCACCCCCATTGACACCGACACAGCCACACAGCATCAGCGCGTTGATGCCGGCACGGTACATCAGGTTTCCATGGTACCAGTGGTTGATTCCAGCACCGATGATGATGGTGCATTTGCCACGAGTCAGTTCCGCGGTGAGCGCCCACTCGCGGGCAAACCGGATCACCATATCCCGGCTCATGCCGGTGTACTTTTCGGACCAGGCCGGAGTGTAGGGAGAATCGTCGTCGTAATCCTTGGGATAATCGCCTGGCAGCCCGCGGGAAACCCCATACTGGGCCATGATGACATCATATATTGTCGCTGCCAGGACTGTTTTCCCGGAACTGGTGACAATCTTTTTGACCGGAACTCCGCGCTTCAGCTCGCTGGCCTCTCCAAAATCATCGAGCAGCACCTGCACTACATCGTCATTCGAGTTGAGCAAAGTCAGGGCTGGATCGATCCGGCTCCCATCCTTGCCATCCTTCAGCTGCAGGTTCCATTTGCCCTTGTCTGATTTGGCCCAGCGGAACCCAACACTTCCCAGCGGCATCTTGGGCTTTTGCTCGGCATTGTCCCACATGAGGAACTGCCAGTCGCCATTCTCAACATCCTGGTACTGGGACAGGCGGTTGGCACGCAGGCATTGACCAGGGCGATAGACACCCTTTTCACCGGTTTCTTCAAGCTCGATCAGGATAGGGCTGTCGGTAAATTCTTTGTTGTACTCGATGAAGTAAGGGACCTGTTTCTCATGGTGGGCTTCTTTGAGAATGACATGGTTGACGGCCATCCACCAGGCGCCATCCTGGCCGGCATTGAGCGACACCCATTCGTCGGCGTATTTGGCAACCTGATTGAAATCAGGGGCGAACACCCACATCTTTGTGCCGTTATGCCTCGCTTCGGCTGCGAAGTGGACATCCGGGGTGCGGGTCATATTCAGATTGGAGCCCATGACAGCCAGCAGCTTGGCGTTGTACCAGTCAGCGGATTCATGAACATCGGTCTGCTCACCCCAGATTTCAGGGGATGCGGGGGGGAGATCACAATACCAATCATAAAAAGACAGGGACAAGCCACCCATCAGCTGCAGCATCCGGGAACCGGCCGCATAGCTGATCATCGACATGGCCGGGATGGGAGAGAAACCAGCGATACGATCCGGCCCGTGTTTTTTGATGGTATAGATGTTGGCAGCGGCGATCAGTTCGAGGACTGTGTCCCATGTGGTCCGGCGAAATCCGCCCTTGCCACGGGCAATCTGCCAGCGGGACCGGGATTCGGGGTTTTCCACCATCGATTTCCAGGCATCCACCGGATCATCGAATTCGGCTCGAGCCTTGCGCCACAGATCAAGCAAGGCCCCACGGATATAAGGGTATTTCACTCGAAGGGGGCTGTAGAGGTACCAGGAGAAGGAGATTCCACGCTGGCAGCCCCGTGGCTCGTAAGGGGGCAATCCAGCTTCGAGCTCGGGGTAATCGAGCTGCTGCATTTCCCATGTCACGATGCCTTCCTTGACATAGATTGCCCAGCTGCATCCACCGGTGCAGTTGACACCGTGAGTGCTGCGGACAACCTTGTCGTGCTGCCACCGATTCCGGTAGAACTCTTCCCAACCCCTCAGCTTCGGATCACATTCATCTTTGATCCAACTGATGGCGTTTCTCAGTTTCATGGCAAACCTCGCAGCTGATTGTCTTGGACCAGGTTTCTCCGGACAGAGCGGAAACGCGCTCTCCAGATCAGGTCAAATAGCACAAGAACTAAAACCGCTCCCCCTAATCCGAGCAGTGAAAAATTCAGCACTGCCACATTTGGGAGGATCCGGCCGTTTTTGGCTGTGTCTTCGAACAGAGCGACCAGGGCATGGATTTCAGCGGGATCGAGTGGGGCATCGCGCAGAATGGACTGCATGGTCGGCATAGCGGGTGCTGAGAGCCATGCACTGAGGGCGGTGCGCCCCTGGAGGCGTTCATAGACCCGTGTGAGATCCGGTCCCAGCTGGCCGCCGCCCAGTCCACCGAGTCCGGGAATGGTATGGCAGGAGATGCAGGCGGGGCCGCCATTTTTCAGCCGCTGGTGGCCAGTGAACAGAGCGATTCCACGCTGGATATCCTCTGGAGTAAATGGCTCATTGGAAATCTGAAGCCCTTTGAACTGTGATTCCGGCAGGGCTGATTCTGCTTCGACCAGGTCCAGCAGAAAATCCGCTTTCTCTGCGGTCATGCCCGGAATCGATGGCATCAGAACACCACGGGCTTCCTCGTGAAGCTTGACTGCATAAGGATCCCCCGCATTGATCTTTGCCTGTGGGTTCATGATGAAATCCCGAAGCCAGGCCCGGTCCTGCCGTTTGGTCACATCCTTCAGGTCGGGGCCGGTGAGCCTTCCGCCTCCAATGGTGTGGCAGCTGGCACAGTTCTGTTTAAAAAATGCCGCTGTTTCCTGGGCCGCAGCGATCCTGGGGCACAATGTAATCACCAGGGCAGCTGCTGCGATCCACAACAGTGCCTGTGGGAGGATCCGTTTAATCCCTGGATTTCGTCGTTTTGAATCTTCATTCAACATGGTGATGTAATCCCTCTTGAATGCCGGAATGTCCACCTGGTTTTTTTTCATCGACAGCCAGAGCTCCATGAGAGCGAGCCATCAGCCATCGTTGCCATACTGTTGTGAAAAATAAGGGATGCGCCACAGGCTGCAGCAGATGATTTTTGACAATAGGGGGAGCTTTTGAACCACCCCTCTGCCTGTGATGCTATCGTATTGCTGATTTTGTTTACTGAATAATAACTACCTAACATTCCCTTGCCTCTGCTAGAAACACCCATTTATTCAAGGCCACAGGATAAAAATTCTGGTGTGCCTGGAATCATTTTGGACATCTAGATCGGGAACTCTACAACCAGAATCGGCCGGTTGTCAAGACATTTCAGGGTGGTGGTTTCCCCATCCAGCCCACCCCGTTGATCGAATATAACCTACTGAAATATAAGGATATACAAGCTGATTCAGCCGTCCAAAGGCACCCGGCCCGCCAGCCAAAAACAGTAAAATCCTACCCTTCGGATGCCTAATAATGGAAGTCTGGTACGACGAATGTTCGTTTACCCTTGGAGGAGGCATGACAGTAAAGCATTCCATGTTTGTAATTTTACACAAGTATGCCAATGCTGAAATTCTGTCAGCCACAAAATGGATCGACAAATTCACTGATGGCTCATCGGGAACAGGCTGGCAAGCTGGCTCCGGCAAACCCTGATGAGGCTCAGGGTTTCATGATCCTCAAGCCGGGAACCAGCCTCTCCAGGTCAATGACCTGAGGGAGATCCGGCGGCGGGCCGACAGGCCCATCCGGGAAGGGCCTGAAATCTTTGATCATGGCCACTTCATCACATAAGGGGAATTTGTGGCAATTGACACAATCCGACCAGACTTTGCGTGGCAGCAGGTTTTTATCGATAACCCGGAACCCGAGGGACTGAAAAAACTGGGTGGCATAAGTCAAAGCGAAGACACGCCCGACCCCCAGCCGTGCAGCATCCTCGAGCAGGGCTTTGCCAATCGCTTTCCCCACTCCCTGGCCATGGCAGTCCGGGTGGACACCCAGGGAGCGGATTTCGGCGAGGTCCTCCCAGAGAACATGAAGTGCTCCAGCGCCAATAACACGCTGGTCCTCCACGCAAACCTGGAAATCTCTGACTGACTCATACAGCTGGGTAAGAGTCTTGGGGAGCATGATTCCCGTTTCGACATGAGGATCGATCAGGGCTTTGATTCCCTGGATATCACCGACTTCGGCCGGACGGATGCACCAGGGTGCCGGTTCCACAGAACCCATGTGAGCGGAAGGTTGAATTTTACCTGTAGCGGCGGTCATTGGTTTCAGATTGTTCCCTGCCCTCTTGAAGCATCCTCCAGATCCTTGCGATTCTGGATTTTTCCTGAAGCCCCCAGATCATAGTATCGTCCTGAACCTCGCTGCACCGCAGGGTTCCCGCTTTCCAGGAACTCCTCGGCAGAATTTTTTTCAGCTGGCGGCCTGAAGAGCATTATACCAGAAACTTTTGGGCTCTCAAAAAGGCTATGGAGCGTTCCATCACCCGATGTTTGCCTTCGAAGGACTGCTGTTCGGCATCTTCTCCTTCAACTTCAAGGCTGGCGGGGCCTTGGTAATTGTTTTTCCTCAGCACTTCAAACATCTTGTCGAAGGGAACCTTTCCTTCACCCAAGGCCGGGAATGTGAAGTCATGGTAAAGGCAGAGGCTGTCTTTGAGGTGCATGTGAACCAGGCGTGGGATCACTTGTTCCAGCTCGGCCGGGCCATCGGGGTCCTGGTTGTAGTAATAGACATTGGCGGTATCGAAATTCGCCTTGAGAGGGAATCCCGGGAAATCATTGGCGACACGCCAGAACACCTCGGCATTGTCATACAGCGGGGGATGCAGCTCGAGCGCCAGCTGGAAATCGTACTGGGAGCAGTACTCGAGGACACTCGGAAAGATTTTATAGGCTTCCTCCAGCGGTTTGTTCCAGGTCACCGAGAGATCGACCACTTTCAACCCCAGCTGTGCCGCGGCATCGAATTTCAATTTATCCAGCGCAAACAGTTCCTTGTCGGTGTTTTCCACGAAAATGAATCCGCTTTCGGCGGTGAGGCCATAACGGGACAGCAAACCTTTGAGGCGGTCCACCTGGCCGGGATCCCAGCTGTCCAGCTGGTCCATTGATTTCGGGAAATCAAGAATTCCGGGAAAGGTATCCACGCTGATTTCGATGCGGTTGATTCCAAGCCGGGTAATTCCCTCGAGAGCGGCTATCAGGCCGAAACGATGGTAGCAGTTGGTAAAGACTTCGATTGCATTGGCCACGGACTTTCCCTCCTGTGCAAGTGGTAGTGGATTCTGCCTGAAAGGATCTCACACTTGCCTTTGGACTGTCAATTGATGGAAAGACTGATGAAATTCTGTTCTTTGGAAATTGGAGAAATTCTGTTTTAATGACGCCATATCTCTGAAAAGAGAGGAGAACTTATGAGCCGGTCTGTCATCGATACACTTGCATCGGTCATTGAAGCCAGTTTCCAGTTGACTTTAAATGAGGCCTCCAGGGTCCCGGAGGAGAACCGCCTGCGTCAACCCGCTCCGGGCAAGGGGCACCCCTTGTGGCTGATCGGCCACCTGGCGGGATCCTCGGACATGGTGGGCGGGCACTGGCTGCTCGGGCATGATCCAATCCTGGATGAGCCATTCAGGAAAAAGTTCGCACCGGATTTCATGAAGGGAGACCCCATCACAGACCAGCTCACGGATTACCCCGATTGGGATTCGGTTGTCCGGTGTTATGAACAGTCGATGAGCCGCCTGCTCGGAATTATTCGTGCACTGGATGACAGCCAGCTGGGACAACCTCCGCTTGGCCCCATGCCACAGAGGTTGAAAGATTTGCTTCCGACCCTGGAGAGCGGGATCACCCGGCTTTCGCTGCATGACAGCCACCATCGCGGGCAGATCGGTTTGCTGGCCCAGCTTTCCCGTTAATATTTAAAAAGGCTTGTTGCAGTTCATTCCCGAACCAAGGAGCAGCCATGGCCGCCATGAAATCCTCTCAACCCATCCCCACTCCCGAGCAGGCCGAAGCTTATCGGCGGGAGGGGTATCTTCGTTTCGGACAGCTGTTCAATGAAGAGGAACTGGGAGAACTCAGCCGTACAATCGATTACCTGATCGAAACCCTGCCGAAAGGAAAACGGCCGGAGCACCTGGATGTTCCGCATTTCGATCATCCCTGTCTGATGAAGTTCCTGACTCATCCGGCGGTTCTGGATGCAGTCGAGGCACTGATCGGGCCGGATATCACTCTCTGGTCCTCCCATTTCATTTCGAAACCTGGCGGGGATGGGTTGCCTGTATCCTGGCACACTGATGCGGATTACTGGAAAGGGAGACTCCAGCCCATCGAAGTCGTGACTGTCTGGCTGGCGGTGGACCGCTCGAATCGTGAAAATGGGTGCATGAGGGTGATCCCGGGCACCCACCACGAACGAAAAGAAAGGCGTTACCGTGACCTCCCGGAGGGATCGAATGTGTTCGGCACCACACTGGAGGAAAACGAGATCGATGAGGCGAAGGTTGTCGATATCGAACTCGAAGCAGGTGAATGCTCTTTCCATGATGCCTGGCTGATTCATGGCTCCCTGCCGAACCATTCACCCCGGCGCCGCTGTGGCTACACCATGCGCTATATGCCCTCATCGGTCGTTTTCGCCCCACTCGGTCCAAGAGACACACACAAGGTTTTTCTGGTGCGGGGAAAGGACCTTTCAGGGGGCAAAACTATCTACACAGAAATTCCAAAACCGGTCTGAAAATGAACCAGAAACCAGCATTAACACGCTGATTACATTACACTTATCGCAGATTATGCCGGTCTTTGCAAAAGGTCTTTACTGAAAGCCGATCTGTGATTATACTTCAACCTCGTTGTGCTGAAAATTTCGCCCGCACCACTGCCATTTCCGAAGTGGGTCAACAAATTTCTGGTTATCGGGGCGAGTATCGTGGGATTCGGCGGGGCTTATGTCCTCGCTGTCGCCATCTACGCCGCCGCACCAGGGACCCAGAGAGTCGGTTATGCTCCCAAGCAACCGGTCGCATACAGCCACTTACTCCATGCTGGTGAATTGGGAATTGATTGCCGTTATTGTCATAATACAGTCGACACCTCAGCGCAGGCCTCCATTCCTCCCACACAGGTCTGCCTCAATTGCCATGCAAACATCCGATCGACCAGCGAGAAGCTGATTCCCATTCGCGAAAGCTACGCTACAGGGATGCCGGTCGAGTGGGTCCGGATCCATGATCTGCCTGATTTTGTCTATTTCAACCACAGCGCTCATGTGAACCGCGGAGTCGGGTGCGCCTCCTGCCATGGCCGGATCGACAAAATGGAGGTTGTCAGCCAGGACCAGCCCTTAACCATGGGATGGTGCCTGGATTGCCACCGGAACCCGGAAAAACATCTACGCCCATTGGATGAAGTGACCACGATGGATTATGTCCCCCTCGAGGATCAGGAAGCATTGGGAGAGCGCCTCAAGGCCGAATATAAAATACGGGATCGCGAAAAACTGACGGATTGCTCGTTATGCCATCGATAGACCAGACGGAAAACGGACGGAATTACTGGAGGAGCTTGCAGGAACTGGCTCTCACACCGGAATTCCTGGCTGAATTGGGGCCTGAATTTGCCGCAGGGACAGATCTCCCCCCGGCAGGAACTTCCCGCCGCCGATTTCTTCAGGTGATGGCCGCCTCAGTGGGGCTGGCAGGCCTGACCGGGTGCCGTTGGCCAAAAGAAAAGATATTCCCTTATGCAAACCGCCCCGATAACCGCACCCCAGGCACACCGGTCCAATTTGCAACCTCGATGGACCTGGATGGTGTGGCGCGTGGGCTGCTCGCCACAAGCTATGATGGGCGTCCGATAAAAATCGATGGAAATAATCTTCATCCGGACAGCCTCGGGGCTACCGATCCATCTGCCGAAGCCAGTGTGCTCGAATTGTATGATCCGGATCGTTCAAGGTTTCCCATGGAAGCCGCAGGCGGTCAGACATTCAACCGGACATGGGATGAGTTCAGCACCTTTGCCAGATCCCATCTGGCAGAAATCAGGGGCCTCCAGGGGAGTGGCCTGGCATTTCTGGTTGAATCCTCCTCCTCCCCCAGCTGGGCGGGGCTGAAGCAGAAGGCTCTGGCGGCCTTTCCCCAGGCGAAATGGTGTGAATACGAGCCGGTCAATTCGGATAATGCCAGACAGGGGATTCACCTGGCACTGGGCCAGGCATGCCGGCCCCATTTTACCTTTTCTGAAGCCCGTGTGATTGTGGCGCTGGATGCCGATCTCTTCAGTGGGCACCCGGCCGCGATTCGCCATGCCCGTGAGTTTGTTGCGAGCCATGATCCTGATGCGCCGGAGATGAGCCGCCTTTACTCGATTGAATCCGTTTACAGCCTGACTGGGGCGATGGCAGACCATCGATTCCCGACTCCGGCATCCCATGTTTTGCCAGTTCTGTGTCGGCTGGCTCTGGAGCTGGCCAGACAGGGCCTGAATTCCCCGCTCCTGACACAGGCGGTTCTCGATGCCCTCAAACCCTGGAGCGAAACGAAGATTGAAACTCCTTACCTGGAGGCCCTGGCGAAAGATATTCTCGCCAGTCCGGCCAGATGTGTCATCTGTGCCGGCGATCGCCAGCCCCCATTGGCTCATGCGCTGGCGGCTCTGCTGAACAGTGCCCTGGGAAATTCCGGAACACTGGTGAAATACACTCCGGAAGCCGATCCATCACACCCAGGTTCAATCGCATCGATCACAGCCCTGGTTGAGGAAATGAATGCAGGCAGGGTCCAGACTCTGGTTCTGGTGGGGGGGAATCCCCTCTACAATGCACCAGCCGATCTGGCTTTCGGGGAGGCCCTGAAAAAGGTATCCACCAGCATTCAGCTATCGCTGTTTGTGAATGAAACCACTCCAGCATGCAAGTGGCATGTGCCGATGGCCCATTACCTCGAATCCTGGGGGGATGGGCAGGCTCTCGATGGAACCCTTTGCGCACGCCAGCCTTTGATTCACCCGCTGTATGAGGGAAAAAGCCCGATCGAGTTCCTTTCCCTGCTGGTTGAAGACCAGCCACGAAGCGGGTATGACATTGTCCGCGGAACCGTGCTGCCGTTGTTGCCCGGCAATGACAAGGAGCTGGCCTGGAGAGAGTTCCTCAACAATGGTGTTCTATCCGGGACTGCCACAGATCCGGTTCAGGCTACACCCCAGGCTGAAGCGGTGGTGAGTTCCCTGAAGTCTGCCCAGCCACCCTCAACACCTTTGTCGGCGCAGAATCTGGAATTGATTTTCTGCAGGCACCCTTCTGTGCATGACGGGCGGTTTGCCAATAACGGCTGGCTTCAGGAGCTGCCGGAGTTCATGACCAAGCTGACCTGGGATAATGCCGCGTTGGTGGCTCCTGCCACTGCTGCAGAACTGGGTATTGCCCATGGCGAGGTTGCAGCCCTGAAATACCAGGGTGGGGAGCTCTCCGCACCGGTGTACATCATGCCTGGCCAGGCTCCCGCGAGTGTGGCCCTGTTCCTGGGGTATGGCAGGACAGCCGCAGGAAGGGTCGGCAATGGAGTCGGTTTCGACAGTTACACTCTGAGAACCTCCAGCGCCCCGGATTTCGGCAGCGGTCTGACCCTCGAGGGCACAGGCGCCCGCCACATCTTTGCCTGCACCCAGGATCACCATGCGATTGACACAATTGGAGCATCCGGGCGTGCGGAACGAGTGGGAGCCTTGATTCGTGAAGCGGATCTTTCTGAATACCGGGAGCACAAAGACTTCGCCAGCCACCGGGTTCATTCACCCCATGCAGTGCCTCTCTGGCAGCCCTACGAATACAACGATAACCGTTGGGGCATGGCGATCGATCTGCAGAAATGCATCGGGTGCAATGCCTGTGTGGTCTCCTGCCAGGCTGAAAACAATATCCCGGTTGTCGGCAAGGAACAGGTTTTCCGGCAGCGCGAAATGCACTGGCTGCGGCTGGACCGCTATTTTCATGGCGAGCCGGACAGCCCGGAGATAGCCCATCAGCCGGTCGCCTGTGTCCACTGCGAGAATGCGCCCTGCGAACAGGTCTGCCCGGCGGGAGCGACAGTCCATGATCACGATGGCCTGAATGTGATGGTCTATAACCGCTGCATCGGAACCCGTTACTGCTCCAACAACTGCCCCTACAAGGTCCGCCGATTCAACTTCTTCCACTATCATGTGCACTACACGGAAATGGAGAAGATGGTTTTCAATCCGGAGGTCACAGTCCGTTCACGCGGAGTGATGGAGAAGTGCACATACTGCACCCAGCGGATCCAGCACGCCAAGATTGTTGCCAAAAATGAACGCCGTCCGATCACGGATGGTGAGATCCGCACTGCCTGCCAAACCGCCTGCCCGACCGAAGCCATCGTGTTCGGGGATTTGAATGATCCTGAAAGCCGTGTTGCCCAGCTTCACCAGAACTCGCGCTCGTACCGGATGCTCGAGGAGCTGAATGTGGGGCCGCGAACAGCCCACCTGGCCCGGGTGCGGAATCCTAATCCGGAACTTGTCGAGAAGATTGTCCATGAGCATGGTTCTCATTCCTGAAAAAGATAATACCGGCAACGATCCGACTCAGAGGCCGGAACTGATCCTGGGGCAGCCGGACTTTGCCCAGCTGACAGAATCTGTCTGCCGTGTATCGGAAGCGCCATCACCTCCAAAGGTGTGGTATGTGGCGCTGTCGATCTCTCTGGTATTCACCATCATCCTGCATGTGATGATCGCCTACCTGCTCTGGGAAGGCACAGGGGTCTGGGGCATCCAGATACCGGTGGCCTGGGGATGGGCGATCGCAAACTTCGTGTTCTGGGTGGGCATCGGCCATGCCGGAACCCTGATCTCAGCCATTCTGTTTCTGTTCCGGCAGAAATGGAGGACCAGCATCAACCGGTTTGCGGAGGCTATGACCATCTTCGCGGTTATCTGTGCGGCCATCTATCCCGGAATTCATATCGGGCGTGTGTGGTTTGCTTATTGGCTCTTCCCGATCCCGAACTACCTGAACCTGTGGCCGCAATTCCGCAGCCCGCTGCTGTGGGATGTCTTCGCGGTCAGCACATATATGATCGTATCGCTGCTATTCTGGTATGTTGGGATGGTGCCGGATCTGGCAACTTTCCGTGACCGCGCCCAGACACGGGTCCGCCAGGTTGTGTATGGAATACTCGCGCTCGGGTGGCGTGGTTCTTCACGGCAGTGGCACCGGTATGAATGCGCTTACCTGCTTCTGGCGGGACTGGCGACACCTCTGGTTCTGTCGGTACACAGCATTGTGAGCTTTGACTTCGCAGTTTCGCTCATTCCCGGGTGGCACACGACCATATTTCCACCCTATTTTGTGGCTGGCGCAATTTTCAGCGGGTTCGCCATGGTGGTCACTCTGGCCATCCCAGCCCGTTATCTGTTCGATCTCAAGCACATCATCACACTGCGCCACCTGGAAAACATGAACAAGATCATCCTTGTTACCGGCATGATGGTCGGTTACGCCTATGGGATCGAATTTTTCATAGCCTGGTACAGTGGCAATCCGACAGAAGCATTTGTTTTCTTCAACCGGGCGCTTGGCCCTTATGCCTGGGCTTACTGGACAATGATCAGCTGCAATGTCCTGATTCCTCAGTTTTTCTGGTTCAAGAAATGCCGGACGAGCATCTGGTTCATGTTTATTGTCTGCATATTCGTAAACATCGGCATGTGGTTCGAACGCTTTGTGATCGTGGTCACTTCACTCAGCCGCGACTTCCTTCCATCGAGCTGGGGGTACTTTCGACCGACCCTCATCGATGTGATGACTTTCGCCGGCACCTTCGGCCTGTTCTTTACCCTCTTTCTGCTGTTCTGCCGGTTTCTGCCGATTGTGGCGATGGCGGAGGTCAAGAGCATCCTCCCGAAGGCTGGGCTGGACAGCGGCCCGCACCATGGGCATGGCCAGTACTGGGGAGAGATTCCCTACCAGCATGATGAAGCCGCAAAAGAAGGGGGTGCGGGTGTATGAGCAGGCCACAAGCCCCTGGAAAAAGCCTGCCCGCTGCTGAGACAAAGGTCTTCGGAGTTCTGGCGGAATACGATTCGACTCATGCTCTTCTGGCGGCTTCCGAGAAAATCCGTGATGCCGGATATAAGAAATGGGACACGCATACACCCTTCCCGGTCCATGGCATCGATGAAGCGATGGGGATCCGGCGGACCATCCTGCCTCTGATTGTCCTCATCTGCGGGCTGACTGGATGCGCTTCAGGCCTGCTCCTGCAGTGGTGGACCAGTTCCGTGGATTACCCGGTGATCATCAGTGGAAAGCCGATGTTCAGCATCCCGGCATACATCCCGGTCACGTTTGAGCTGACCATCCTGTTCAGCGCTTTCGGGGCGGTGTTCGGAATGCTGGGGTTGAACCGCCTTCCGCTCTTCTATCATGGGGTATTCAACAGCCGCGGATTCAGCAAACGAATGACCACCGACCGGTTTTTCATCAGCATTGAAGCAATCGATCCAAAATTCGATGCCTCAAAAATATGTGAAATGCTGCGTGGGAATGGTGCGATCGAGGTGGAAGTGGTTGAAGAACCCGCCCAGGCGTTCCTCCCTCCCACATTGCGGCGCTGGGGGATTCCTGCTCTGGTCGTTCTGGGAGTTCTGGCATTGATTCCTCCTGCATTGATCGCACGGTCACGATCCAGAACATCAGAGAACACACGCCTGCAGCTGATGTGGGATATGGACCAGCAGCCGAAATTCAAAGCCCAGTCGGTCAATCCACTGTTCGCCGATGGTCGCGCGATGCGCCCGCAGGTGCCGGGGACAGTCGCACGGGGTGAGGCTTTGGCAGATGACCATCTGAACAAGGGACTGGTCCATGGCCAGTTCGCGAAAACCAATGCGCTGCCTGTCACGGAAACACTGGCCAGGCGCGGACAGCACCTGTTCGGAATTTATTGCTCCCAGTGCCATGGATTGGATGGATATGGGCATGGCCCGGTCGCGGTGCGTGCTGAACGGCTTCAGGAAGGGTCCTGGGTGGCCCCGCTGTCGATGCATGACCAGGTTGTCAAAGACCGTGAAGATGGCCATATCTTCAACACCATCACGAATGGCATCCGGACCATGCCGGCTTATGGGGACCAGATCACCATCAGGGATCGTTGGGCCATTGTTGCCTATATCCGGGCGCTGGAGAGAAGCCAGGATGCCCGAATCGAAGATGTACCCGCCGACCGGAGAGGGGAATTGCCCTGATGCCGCACGAGACACCCAAGGAACTTCTGCGATTGAATGAAGCGGCTCCCAGGCTGTTCCGGAATGCCTGCCTGCTGGGCATCGCCGGCCTGGTGGTGAGCCTCCTCATTGCGGTCTCTGTGGATGGCGGAGTGAAGAGGGCATATCACTCTTATCTGATGAACTTCTGCTACTTCCTCAGCCTGTCACTGGGTGGGCTGGTGTTTGTCATGATTCAACACCTCTCACGCGCAGGCTGGAGTGTCGTCGTACGGAGAATTTCTGAGGCGGTCGCGGCCAATGTCCTGTTTCTGGTGGTGCTGTTTGTCCCGATTCTGTTCGGGATGCACCATCTGTTCCCCTGGACCCGAGAGGAACTGGTGGCTTCCGATCCACTGCTGCAATGGAAGCAGCCTTACCTGAATGTTCCATTTTTCATTATTCGCTGCCTGATTTATTTCGGGGTCTGGTGTGGCTTGTCCTATTTCCTTCTTCGCTGGTCGCAGGAGCAGGATGACAGCCGTTCGCCTGCCCTGACATTGCGAATGGAACGCTGGAGTGCTCCCGGGATTCTGCTGTTCGCCATCACTGTGACCTTCGCCTCATTTGACCTGCTGATGTCACGGGATCCGCACTGGTTCAGCACGATTTATGGAGTGTATTACTTTGGCGGAAGTTTTCTCGGGTTCGTATCGCTACTGCCGGTGATATTTTTCGCGCTGCGCCTCAATGGTTACATCAGGAGATCGGTGACAGCCGAACACTTCCATGATCTGGGCAAACTGATGCTCGGATTCACAGTTTTCTGGGCCTATATCGCCTTTTCGCAGTTTCTGTTGATCTGGTATGCCGATCTGCCGGAGGAAACCGGCTGGTATGCGCGCCGCCTGGAGGGCCAATGGGGCTGGCTCAGCTTCCTCCTGCTGGCAGGCCATTTCATCATTCCCTTCATCGGCCTGCTGTTCCGTTACCCCAAACGCCGCCTTCGTTATCTTGCCCCCTGGGGGTTGTTCATCCTTGTCATGCACTGGCTTGATCTTTACTGGCTGTCCATGCCGGAGTTTTACTGGGGAGTCGAGGGGGCGGACACCGGAGTGATCCCCTTTCACCTGCTCGATCTGACCACGCTGCTGGGGATCGGAGGATTCTTTCTGGCAGGAACCATCCAGTGGCTGAGGGACTGCTCGCTGATCCCGGAAGGTGATCCCAGACTGAAGGAGTCATTGAGTTTCGAAAATGCCTGAAGACCATCATCTCCCGCCTGTTTCCGATGCCGATTCGGATCCGAACACTCCCAGGACTGTCCTGGTTGGATTTGTGGGGACTGTCCTGCTGGTTGTCATCATTGTGGCTTTGCAGACCCTTTTTTATAATGTAGAGAAAAAGGAGTATCAACGGAAAATCGTCAACCAGATCCCCGAGGAACTGGCCTCCCTTAAAGCCCAGCAAACAGAAAACCTGCACGCCTATCGATGGATCGACAAAGCCAGTGGGATTGTCGCCATTCCAATCGATCGAGCGATTGAGCTGGTAGTGCAAGAATCATCGAACCCTGCCACTCCTGTGATCCGGCCGGCGACTCCGAAACAACCATGAGACCAGCCCAATCCCGCACCTTCTCCCTGGAGGTCATTCTGATGGGAGCGTTTATCGCCCTCTGCTGCAGTGGAAGCCTGTCACAGGCACAGCTGGCCGGCCCTCTTCCCCCCGAGCTGGAGGGTGTCGGTGTCGAAGAAAAACTGGGGAATCAGATTCCGCTCGACGCCGAGTTTCTGGATGAATCCGGGAAGCCGATCCGGCTCAGAGACTGCTTCGATGGAAAAAAACCGGTTCTGCTGACACTCAATTATTTTGGCTGCCCGATGCTGTGCGGGCTGCAGCTCAATGGAATGCTGGAAGCCCTCAAGGAAATGTCCTGGTCTCCCGGCCGGGAGTTCGAAATGATCACTCTCAGTTTTGATCCCAACGAAACACCCATCCTGGCCAAAAACAAGAAGCAGAACTACCTGAGGGAATACGGCCGCGCCGAAGCGGCTTCCGGATGGCATTTCTTAACCGGCCGCGAGCAGAACATTCGTGCCCTGACCGATGCGGTGGGATTCGGATTCAAATACAACGAGGAGCGCGGGGAGTACATGCACACCGCGGCGCTGATTCTGCTGACACCTCAGGGAAAAGTTTCCCGGTACCTTTATGGCGTGGTCTATGAACCCGAGACAATCCGTTTATCACTGGTTGAAGCCTCCGAAGGAAAGTTCATCAACACGCTCGATAAGCTGATTCTGTTCTGTTACCACTACGATGCCACTGAGGGGCGTTATTCGCTGGCAGCCATGAATCTGGCGAGATTCATCGGCGTCATCACAGTCCTGGTTATCGGTGGGTTCCTGATCCATTTCTGGCGGCGCGAAATGAAGCGCCCCATTTCCACAACAATAGAGGGGCAGCACACTTGAATCTCATCCAATCCATCCTGGATTCAGCCAGTCTTCGTTTTCTCAACCAGGCAGATGAAACCTTCTGGCTGCCTGCGCAGCGCTCAACCTATGCTGGCGAAGTCGATGCCCTGTTTTATTTCATCCTGTGGCTTTCGGTATTTTTCTTTTCGCTGATTGTGGGTCTGATGGTGTATTTTGTCTGGAAGTACCGTGCCCGTGAGGGCCACACCAGCCAGCCCAGCCCGATACACAACACCACCCTCGAGGTGGTCTGGACCATCATTCCGGTACTGATCGTGATCGTCATTTTTTACATGGGTTTCACCGGCTTCATGAATATCGCCAATCCACCGCAGAATGCCTATGAGATCAATGTCACCGGGATGAAGTGGAAGTGGCTTTTCACCTATCCCAATGGCTATGTGGATGAGAAGCTGCATGTGCCGGTCAACCGCCCGATCCGCCTGGTGATGACCTCGGAGGATGTGATCCACAGCCTGTATATCCCGGCTTTCCGGATGAAGATGGATGTCGTCCCGGGCCGTTACCACAAAATCTGGTTCAATGCCAACAAAGAGGGCGAGTACGATGTTTACTGCGCCGAGTATTGCGGAACCAGCCATTCAGACATGATCACCAAGGCAGTGGTTCATGCCCCGGGAGAATTCGAAAAGTGGCTCGAGGATGCCTCGAACTTCCTCGCCACACTGCCGCCTCATGAGGCCGGAGAGAAGCTCTACAAGCAGCGTGGATGTTCCGGCTGCCACTCAATCGACGGGAAAGCCAACACCGGCCCGACCTTCCAGAATCTGTTCGGCCACCCGGTCCAGCTCAAAGATGGGGCAACAGTGGAGGTGGATGAGAACTATATCCGTGAATCGATACTCAATCCCCAGGCCAAGGTGGTCTCCGGCTATCAGCCGGTAATGCCCACTTACAAAGGGAAGATCAAGGATGAAGAAATCCTGGCAATCATCGAATACCTGAAAACACTGAAGCAGCAATAAGGACGAAAGGAACCGCCTTATGGCCACACAAACAACGCCGTATCCCGGGGCATTGCCGATCCCGGAAGACTCTTCACACGAAAACTATCTGACAGCCAGCCGTGGACTGGCCTCCTGGCTGACCACTGTCGACCACAAAAGGATCGGGATCATGTATCTGATTTCGATTCTGATCGCTTTTTTTCTGGGTGGAATGGCGGCGGTTCTGGTGCGGACTGAGCATATCACTCCGACCCAGACCATCATGGGCGCAGATGCCTACAACAAAATGTTCACACTCCATGGCGCGATGATGGTTTTCCTGTTCATTATCCCAGGAATCCCGGCAGCGCTGGGAAATTTTGTGCTGCCCCTCATGGTCGGAGCCAAGGATGTGGCCTTTCCACGCCTGAACCTGACCAGCTGGTATCTGTGGATCATCGGAGCCGTATTCGCAGTGGCATCACTGCTGGTGGGTGGGTTTGACACCGGCTGGACCTTTTACACTCCCTACAGCACCACCACCCCTTTTAAAGGTGTCATCCCGATTGCCACCGGTGCATTTATCCTCGGATTCAGCTCGATCTTCACCGGCCTGAATTTCATCGTGACCATCCACAAACTGCGTGCGCCGGGCATGGGATGGTTCCAGATGCCATTGTTTCTGTGGGCCTTGTATGCCACAGCGATCATCCAGATCCTGGCGACCCCGGTGCTGGGAATCACACTGCTGCTGCTGATCGTGGAAAGGGCGCTGGGAGTGGGGATATTCGACCCGGCTCTGGGCGGGGATCCGATTCTTTTTCAGCACTTTTTCTGGTTTTATTCGCACCCCGCGGTGTACATCATGATTGTGCCGGCCATGGGAGTGATCAGCGAGCTGATCTCCGTCTTCAGCCGCAAGCATATCTTCAGTTACCGGTTTATCGCCTACAGCAGCATTGCCATCGCGGTTTTCGGCTTCCTGGTGTGGGGGCACCACATGTTCACCAGCGGGCAGTCCAGCCTGATGAACATGATCTTCAGTGCTCTGACCTTCAGTGTCGCCATCCCATCCGCGATCAAGGCATTTAACTGGGTGGCCACCATGTACAAAGGCTGCATCAGCCTCAAAACCCCGATGCTGTATGCCCTGTCCTTTCTGTTCCTGTTCGCCATCGGCGGGTTGACCGGCCTTTTTCTCGGCTCTCTGACCACCAATGTCCATCTGCATGACACTTATTTCGTGGTGGCGCATTTCCATTATGTCATGTTCGGTGGAACAGTCATCGCATTCCTGGGAGGGCTGCATTACTGGTGGCCGAAGATGACCGGAAAAATGTACAGTGACCGCCAGGGACAGATCGCCTGCTTTCTGATCTTCATCGGCTTCAACCTGACCTTTTTCACCCAGTTCATCATGGGAACGCATGGGATGCCGCGCCGTTATTTCAAATATTCCGAGCAGTTCACCACACTCCATGTTTTATCGACTGTGGGGACCTATGTGCTGCTGGTGGGATTCCTGCTGGTGGCCTATTACCTGATCGACTCTCTGGTTCGCGGCCCCAAGGCTCCCTCCAACCCGTGGGGAGGCGCCAGCCTGGAATGGCAGACCACTTCGCCTCCGCCGGTCGAAAACTTCAGCCAGCCACCGATTGTGGGTGATCCGTATGATTACGGCGATCTGGTTTATGATCCCGAGATTCGCGGGTATCGCAAACTTATCAAGACAGGAGCCGCCTAGAAGCATGGAGACAGAAACCACCCAGTCCCATACTTCGTCGGAACATAATCCTCATCTGGCACACCACTTCGGTTCCCTGACCCAGCAGTTTGACTCCGGGAAGCTGGGGATGTGGCTGTTTCTCGCCACAGAAATCCTCCTTTTCGGCGGCCTTTTCTGTGCTTACTCGGTGTACAGGGGCAATCATCCGGAGATATTCATTTATGCCCATCAGTACCTGAGCAAGTTCTGGGGCGCGCTCAACACCTGTGTGCTGCTGTTCAGCAGTTTCACCATGGCCTGGGGAGTCCGATGCGCACAGCTCGGCCGGCAGCGGGGGCTGGTTGTCTGCCTGGCACTGACTCTGTTGTGCGGGTTTGTATTCCTGGGTGTCAAGTATGTGGAGTATAAAGAAAAGTGGCAGCATGGCCTGCTGTGGGGGAAATACTACAGCCCGGTTCATCACCATGACGATTCGCATGAAGCCGCCTCTGGCGAAGGGCCAGCTCCGCAGGAGGGCCATCCGGCTGTGGCATCGGCTGTGGCTCAATCCATGACCCCCACCGTGGTGCTGACCACCGATGCCGGAGTAGTGGTCGAAAGAAGCAAGATTCTTCCAGCTCCAACAGGACCCGGTGGCCTGGCATCATTATCTGCCGGGAGGGAATCCCATGGGGATGAGCCGCGCAATGTCCAGCTGTTTTTCAGTGTCTATTTCCTCATGACCGGCCTGCATGGAGTTCATGTGATTGTCGGGCTGGCCTGCATCGGCTGGATTCTGCGCCGCGCGGTGCGTGGCGATTTCGGTCCTGGATATTTCACACCGGTCGATCTGGTCGGGTTATACTGGCACCTGGTCGATTTAATCTGGATTTACCTGTTCCCGCTGCTCTACCTGATTCACTGAGCGGGGAATAGAAAGCAGCCGAGAAACAGTTAGAAGGAGCAGATTCCCGAATGGCCCATGAATCAACCCCCCACGAGCAGGTCGGACATGTGATGTCTTTCCGGGTGCTCCTTGCTGTCTGGATTGCCCTGATGTTCCTGACTTATGTGACTGTTGCAGCCACCACTTTCAATCTGGGTGAATTCAATCTGATGCTGGCGATGGGCATTGCAACACTCAAGGCCTCGCTGGTGCTGCTGTTTTTCATGCATCTGGTGTATGACCGCCCATTCAATGCGGTCATCTTCATCTGCTCATTGTGCTTCGTCATGCTGTTTGTGATCCTGGCGATGGTGGATACCGCTCATTATCAGAACACATTGATCCCGGGGTATGCTCCGGGAATGGCGCCTGAATGACCCGCCAGCCTGCTGCCACCCCGCCACAGGATCCGCGGGTCAATCCGGCTGGAGTTTTCGGAATGTCCCTGTTTCTGGTGTCTCTGGCGGTACTGTTCACCGCCAGCCTGGTAAGCTATTTCGTGATTCGTTTCCGGGCGGAGCAATGGCCGCCCCCCGGAATGCCTGGCCTGCCATTCGGGTTGTGGTGGAGCACCCTGATCATCCTGATTTCCAGTGTCACGATCCAACTGGGGCTGTGGTCTGCAATAAAGGACATGCAGGCCGCGATGAAAGCCTTCCTCTCCATGACCCTTCTGCTGGGCATTGCTTTTTTGTTCAACCAGTGGGCCAACTGGAGCGACCTGCTCAAGATCGAGATTCCCCCCACTGTGAATCTGTATGCCTTCACCTTTTACACGCTGACCGGGCTTCATGCCGCCCATGTCATCGGGGGGCTGATTCTTCTGTCAGTGGTCTGTTATAAGGCTTTCAAAGGGAACTATGGGAGCCAATATCACCCCGGGATCACTTACTCAGCGATGTACTGGCATTTTCTGGATGTGGTCTGGGTAGTCCTGTTCGTGTCCCTCAAGTTTTCGTTCTGAGAGCCGCTCAAAGAAATTACTTCTGCAGGGATAACGGTTTATCTCACCAGAGAAAAACCGGCTTAGCCCCTCCCCTCCAGTCCAGGGAGATCGATGCCCAGATGGTGAATGCGCCGAACCGCCCGTTGTGTGCGGCAGCGGTCGGCGACCAGGATGGACCGAACCTGGCTGACCGCTTCATCCAGGTTGCGGTTGATCACAAGGTAATCATATTGGGTGGCGAAGGACATTTCCCATTCGGCATTCCTGAGCCTCACTTGCATCTCCCCGGGGGGGACATCACCGCGAGAATCGATCCGTTTCGCCAGATCCGCCATGGAAGGTGGAAGGAGAAAGATCAGCACAGCTTCTGTGCAGGCGCTGCGGATCTGAAGCCCGCCCTGGACATCGATGACAAGCAGGACATCGACACCGAGGTGGAGGTGCTCTTCGAGGGGCCCTTTCGGAGTCCCATAGAAATGCCCATGAACCTGTGCATGTTCGAGGAACAGGTTTTGTTCTATGCCGGATTGGAATTCAGGTTCAGAAAGAAAGAGGTAGTCTTTCCCATGGACTTCACCCGGCCGTGGCGGGCGTGTCGTCGCAGAAATGGATGGAACCAGATCCTGGTAGCGGGAAAGCAGCTGCTTCTGTATCGTCGTTTTCCCGGCACCCGAGGGGCCTGAGAGGACAACAGGGATGCCGGTTGAAGGCTTACTCGACATTCTGGGCCTGTTCGCGGAGCCTTTCGACCAGGTTCTTCATCTGGAGCACAGTCTGAGTCACCTCGAGGTGATTGGCTTTGCTGCCGATGGTGTTAATTTCACGGAACATTTCCTGGAGAAGGAAATCCAGCCGCCTCCCGACTGGTTCCGGAAGGAACAGAATTTCACCAAACTGTTTGAAATGGCTTTCCAGCCTGGCGAGTTCTTCGGAGATATCGCAACGGTCGGCAAAGAGCGCCACCTCCTGGTGGAGGCGAACCGGATCGACTCCGCCATTTTCATTCAGGAGGTTTTTGAGCCGGGTCTGAAGCCGTTCCCGGAAATCCACCACGACAGTTTCTTTCAGCTGCTCGAGACGCTGCCGGTGAACTTCAAGGCTGGCAAGGGTTTTTTGAAAATCATCGGTAAGCGCCTCCCCCTCACGGGAGCGCATGTCACCCAGGGAACGGATCGCCTGGTCAAGGATGGGCCGGACTTCATTCCAGGCTGTCTCCGGATCCGCTCCGGCATCGGAGACCTGAAGGACATCCGGCATCCGCAGCAGAAATTCCAGGCCGACCGTATTGGGCAGGTTGAGCGCTGAAGACGCTGTCTCGGCGGCCTGGCGGTAAAGCTGCGCCAGCGCGATATTCAGGCTGGGTTCGCCCATTCCCGAGCCGGTGGACAGCAGGCTGAGCGAGACCTCCACTCTTCCACGTGCAATGCTGTTTTTCAAATGGTTGAGAATCATCGGCTCGAGCGAAGCCAGCTGGCGCGGGAGCCTGATGCGGCTGTCCAGAAAGCGATGATTGACCGATTTAATTTCCACCAGCAGGTGGCCAAAGGTGGTTCCCCCTTCGGCTCTGCCATAACCTGTCATGCTTGAGATCACGGAATTCGGAAGCCCTCTTTTCTAGCTCGCTTACAGGAGTCCAGTCTTTCATGATGGCGATCGGACCTGTCAATGGATGCAGGCCAAGCCATCAATCCTGTGATATATTTAACCAGCAGCAGCCGGTGCATTTACGGCGCCAGCTGTGGGAGAACGAAATAAACCAGAGCCACGCCAGCGCCGAATAATACAATACAAAGCCAGCTGACCACCCGGGTCCAGACGGCGATTCTTTCGGCCTGGGGGATTGATGAAGTTGGTTTCGCCTTGACTTCGGAAACTGTAGGCGCCGGTTCTTCGGCCTCAGGTTCATCGAGCGCCATAACCCGAACCGACTGATTCCTCCAGTCATCATCCCCTTCCGGCGCATCTATCTGAGAAGGAGAGGAATCCGGCCGGCGTGTCCTCTGTTTCGGCTGAAAAGAATGCTGGGGTGGTTGCTGGGCCGGGCGTGAAGGAAGTGCTTCCTCCCGGGCCTCGATCGATGGAGTGGATACCGGAGGGGGAACGGTCTTTTCAATCACCTGGTCGAGCCAGCTGTCAATGTGAGGGTAGGCTGGATTCAGTTTCTTTAACCGCAGCCACAGTTCCGCAGCCAGGCTTTTGTTCCCGCGCTTGAAGTGTATCCCACCCAGGCCGAAAAGGGCTTCCTGCTCCTGGGGATTATCTGCCAGCAGAGTCTTGAAGGCTTTTTCAGCCCCAGCGAGATCACCCGCTTTGGCAAGGGTCCGGGCGGTATCGATTGTGACAGTGCTCTGAGCTTCGGAGATGGAAGTCTCTTCTCCGTGCTGAGGTTGAGCAGAAGGAGAAACTCTTCCAGGAGCCGGTGTTGGCGCGGCTTTGGGGAGATCAGTGCCGCACCAGGCGCACATTTTCTGGCCGGTTTCGACTTCGGCTCCACACTTGGGACAGTTGCTCATGGCATCATTCGATACCCTTTCTCAGTTTCCAGTAGCCGATGGAACAGACTGAGTCGCGCTGCTGGGGGGTGCAGCCGGGCTGGGAGTGGCCCCATGGGCTGTTCCATGAGCGACCTTCTTCAATGCAGCAGAATAATCCCATTTTGGCTCTGGCCAGGATCCAACACAACCCGCTGTTTCGGGATTGTGGCAACGCTTGCAGGATTCTTCCCGCGTGCTGTAAAGACTCGCCTCGGCAAATGGCTTGGTCCGGTGTGGCCCGCCAGGACCATGACACTCCTCACATCCGATTTCCTGAAGTTCTTTCGGTGTCTGCGACCAGGGGCGGGATTTGCGGCCCATTTCACCGGTGACATGGCAGGAGTGGCATTCAGGCCGGTTGGTGTTTCTGCTCTGCACCAGGGTGTCATATCCTCCGGCATGGGCTGTCTGTTCCCACTGCTTGTATTCCTCCTGATGACAGACACCGCACACCTGGGAGCCGACAAAATCATTCGGCAGGTCGCTGAGATCCAGCGCCCGTTCGACGACCGCACCGATTCCGAGCTCCAGGTGCAGTTTCCAGTTGCGGTGTTCGGTGGTGAACCTGTAGACAATCTTTCCGGATCGATCGAAGAGAAACATTTCGAAAGTCTTGTTGCCATGCAGTTTGTGTTTGATGCCGGGACTGTTGGTGGCCCAGATCCAGGGCAGTGGATACTGGCTGGCGATGCTGCTGATTCCACCACCCGAAGATGACATTCCGATCACTGTCAGGCCTTCTTCCGCGAAGGTCTGGCGAATCTTATCGATGGTCGGAAGTTTTACTGTGCACTTGGAGCAGCCTGGATCGAAAAAGACAATCAGGACTGCCTGGCCGAGGAATTCTTCACCCTTTATCCGCTTCTGGCGGGTATCGACGAACTGGAGAGCATCCAGGGTCGGGAAGTCGTCCGGAAACTGGGTCTGAAACGGCAGCGGCCGACGTTCGATCGCCGAATAAACTGCATCAAGACCAACCACCGCAATGATAATGAACAACACTATCCATGGAAACTTGAACGATTTCATCGCTTTTGGCACCTTAAACAACTATTTCTGTTTCTCGGGGAATGAAGGAACCTTTTCCTGCATCGGTTGAGGATCCAGTGACCCCGGGTTCATTGCTGACCCGGCATACGGGAGTCAATAATCAAAAATGGATATTACTCCCTTGGCCGGTTTTTGGGTAGACTCTCCCGGATGGCCACCCTCGTAAAAAACCCCAGGCCGGGGGGTAGATCGGCCTGGGGTCAGTGCTGTTCATGCAATATGCCGCATCATCCGGACAGCTGAGAAGGCATTCCGAACCTGCAGGTTTTGATCATCCCATCACAACCAATAGTCCCGCCGGAAAAACCGGCCTGTTACTGGCGATACTGAGCCTCTGTGATCGGACTGTCTTCATCAGTTGAATTTTCATAATCCTCATCCGCTTCAACTGGCTCCCGTGAATATCCGACCAATCCCTCCTCGGGGGGGTCGAAGAAGTATCCGCAAATCGCATCGTCGTCATCCTTGATGTTTTGTCCACCGCCCTCAAGGCGCAGACGCCGTTCTTCCTTCTTTTTATGGCGGGTGCGGATAATGAAATCCATGTGGCCCAGTTTCTTGCGAAGACGGCGGATGTGGGTATCGACCAGGCGATTTTCGACATCATTGGGGTTCTGACGCCAGACTTCACGGATCAGGATATCACGCGATTGAACCACCCGCTTGCGGCGTGCCAGGAACACAAGCAGCCGGTATTCAATCGGTGTGAGCGAAAGCACCTTGCCGGAAAGAATGATCTGCCGGCGGGTTGTATCGAGGACCAGATCCGCAAAGGTCATGACTCCAGCTGTGTCCAGAGGTGGGTTGAGTCGCCTCAGGATGGCTTTGGTGCGGAGCGCCAGCTCACGATGGTTGAATGGTTTGACCACATAATCATCGCAGCCCAGCTCGAAGCAGACCACACGATCCGCCTCTCCTGCACGTGCTGAAAGAACCAGGATAGGAATAAAACTGGTGTCAGGATTCTGTTTCAATTCACGCAGGACCTCACGTCCATCCTGGTCGGGCAGTTTCAGATCCAGAATTACCATATCGAAGCGGCTTTCGGAAACCATCTGCAGTGTCGCCCGTGCGGTCATGGCTGTCTGGACCGAGAAACCTTCTTCCTGCAGGTCATACTCGATGAGCCTCGTAATTTCTTTGTCATCATCAACTACCAGAATTTTCTGGGGCACGATACATCCTCCTAGATGGAATTAATCACCGTTGTTATTGCACTCAGACGGATATTTTCTCCCCGAACGGGGGTGATAACGATAATGGGTGGCTTGAATCGCTTTGCCGGAAAGGTGTGTGTAAATCTGTGTGGTCGAAATATCAGAATGGCCGAGCAGCTCCTGGACAGTTCTGAGATCGGCACCTCCTTCGAGAAGGTGAGAGGCGAAACTATGACGAAAATCATGAGGTGATGGAAGGTGCCGCAGGCCACACTGCAACGCATAGGTCCTCAAACGCCGGAATACAGTCTTCCTCGAGAGGGGCTTCCCGCGGGTGCCGACAAAAAGGGTGGGGCAGCGATTTTCAGGATCAAAGGCGGCCCTTCCATTTTGAAGGTATTCCTGAAGCGCCGCTTTGGCGCGCTGGTGAATGGGAACGATGCGCTCTTTTTTTCCCTTCCCCATCACCACCAGATAATCGCCCGCCCAGTGAACCGAATCCGGCCGGAGACCACAGGCCTCCGAGATGCGCAGGCCCGAGGCATACAACAGCTCCAGCAAAGCCCGGTCCCGCAATCCCGAGGGTGTCTCACAATCCGGGGCCTCGATCAGGCGGATGACATCGTTTTCGGAGAATGTTTGTGGAAGAGGCCTGCGGACACGGGGGTTCTGAAGATCGGAAGTAATGTCTTTGCCGACAACACCCTCATCGACAAGGAAACGGTAAAACCCACGCAAGGAGGCCAGGCAGCGGGCGATCGATGACGGCTTCTGCCCTGCTTTTCTCTGTTCATCGAGATAGGTGATCAGGTGTTCGGTGCTCAGGTCCTGCCAGCGAGCGGGTGAATCTTCACCGAAAAAATGGGTGGCAACTTTCTGCAGATCACTGCCATAAGCCTGGCAGGTGCGCAGGCCAAGGCCACGCTCAGTCACCAGGTAATCGAGAAAACTCTGAATGGCAGTATCTCGTCGCATCGGTTTCGGTCGAGTGGTTATGATTCCCTATTATTTTAATCTATCAGAATTTTAAACGATTAACCATTCTTTTTAAAATGATCTTATGAATTCATTGCACTCCCAAAGGGCATGAAGTGTTAAATATCTAATATTCGTTCATATTCACGCTGGATTGAAAGAATGAGGGGGCCTCATATCATTGATATTTCGCAGGATTTTTCAAAGAAATGGCTCATATATAGAGTAAATTGCCCCAATTGACGATATTCCATAAATATAGATACAAAATACGGTAGAAAACCATTCTGCACAAACAGGATGTTTTTCGTCAGCCTCGCAGAATTGCGCATGAATTCTTTTTTCAGATGCTTTCAGAGTCCTAATCGGATTTTAGCTTTCCAAAGAGTTCCGCGGATTCTTTCCCTTCACCATAAGTCGGGCACCACTCCACGATTTCGACATTTGCCAGATCGAAGCGCGACAGGTTGATTTTCAGGTTGCTGAGATCGGTTGGCAGCTCTTTGAGAGGAATTGCCATCTCGGCAGTCCAACCAGTCTCGGATGGGATGCCTGCGAACTTGAACCCATTCGCATCCCAGTCCGATTCAGCACCTCGAATATCGGCACCGAAGTTATTCGGGCAGACCAGGAAATGCCAGATCGTTCCGCCATCCGACAGTCTGACGACGAAATGCTCATTCCTTTCAAGGTAGACATCATCTGCGCGGTCATAGGGAACTTTTCTAACAACCGCCTGAGATTGTTCCATCTCAGCACCGACCAGAAGGATCTCTTTGTCAGGTTGGATCAGCAGGTGGACTTTGACCCCATTCATTCCTTTCTGGGTGGTGCGGGTTTCGTAAAAGTTTTTCACCTCGAGGGAGGAGCCCCATTCCTCAGCAGTCAGAACCCCATCGATCAGCAGTTCACGTGAGGTGGCCGGAACTGCCAGGGTGGCTGGCTGGGACACACGGAAGGGCATGAAATTGATATCTGTATTCCGGAAGCCGAGGATCGGCGCCCGATAATCGCGGGATGAGGCATCCGCAGCAATCTTGAGGTTCACCTCCGGCAATGGGAAAACCGGGGCTTCAGGATTGTCCTTCTGGGCTTTGATTTCCAGCTTCAGGGGGGTTTGTGGAGGGAGAACTGATTTGGATGGATTTGCTTTGATCTTCCAGGCGGATTCTCCAATGCGGGAGACCGTTGCCGCCACAGTTGAACCAAAGACCACTGAACTGTTCAGGCTTGTTTTCAGGGTTTGTGTGGGGGAACGAATTTCTTCAACCGGCTTTTCGGCGACCTGGCCGGATATTTCTTTTTCCATCTGGATCATTTCATAGGAAATGAAATTTTCCGCGGTAACCGGGGTTTTTCTGTCGATCACAAACGAGTCCAGGCCATTGCCGAGATGGTCCAGTGCTCTGCCGATGATGCGGTCTCCCTCCACATCCAGAACAACCAGGTTGTAAGTGGTGCGGCGCGCAGCCGAGTAGCCGAAATCATGCACCGGGTAAAGGTTGGCGCCACCGCCCCCGGAGGTAATATGAACAACACCTCGGGCGGGATCATTGGTGAAAGGGCCGATGGGGAAAGTCCGGCCATAGTGGTGGTCATGCCCCACCAGGACCAGGTCGACTCCCATCTCCTGGAAAAGCGGCTGCCAGTCCCATCGCACCTGGTTGACTCCACGTGTGGGATGGAAACTGAACATGGGATGGTGGAAGGTCACAATGATCCACTCCTGCCGGGTGGAAGCCAGGTCATTTTTGAGCCATTCATACTGGGGTGAACCCGGCGCGGTGGCGTTGTAACCCGCATTGCTGTCAAGCCCGACCAGGTGAATGTTTCCGATATCGGTGGACCACCAGGCTTCATTCCCGCCATTCTTTGGAAGCGAGAGATACTGGTAATACTGCGGCGCATTCCCTTCATGGTTTCCGAGTACTGTGAAGATGCAGACATTTTTGATGAGGGGTTGAAGAGGCTCGAAAAACTGCGGCTTCCATTGGGAGTAATCCTGGCCACGCTGAACCAGATCCCCTGAATTAATCACAAAAGCCGGATCCATTTCGATGATCCGCTGGGCGATTTTTGAATGAGTCACAAAGTCGGAGCGTGAATCTCCATAAGCCACAAAACGAAAATTTCGATGGCCGATCGGGGGTGCGGTCTTGAACCAGGTCGTGTCGGATTCTCCCCCCTCCCAGACAACCTTGTAGTAGTAGCGTGTCGCTGGCTCCAGCCCTTTGATTTCAATTTCATGGGTGCAGGTCGCCACACCTTCCGCTTTCTGTCCCAGGGCGGTTGAAGAGCCATATTCCACCCAGCCTTCGCAGGGTTTGTCGGTTTCCCACATGATGACGATCGAGTTGGGGGTAAAGTTCTGCAAGTATGGGCCGACCCGCAGGCTTGCCTCACCCATGCAAGGCTGGCCGATAAAAAGGAAAAAGACCACCACTGAAAATAGCTGACGATACATAAGATCTGCCTCCTTGTGCTTTCGGGCTTTATGTCCATGACGGGATCCAGAGGATTGAAGGCCCCCATGACATAGGTGCGGTTCAAGACTATACCAAATCTCAGCTCGGAAGGCAGACCTTTCAGCCTTGGGTTGATCCGCCGAGAAACCCTCAGACCCTGCGATTATCTATTTTTGTTTCACTTTTCTACAATTTGGTCGATGATTCTTAATAAATTTTCTGGATTGGAGAGTTTATATCTTGATTTATGAGATAGTTGTGATCTAATATTCAAAGCGGTCCGAGGGGAAAACAGGACCGAAAGGGGAAAATGGGGAGAGGGATGGAAAAGTCTATCGGGGTTTCCCAGAGCCATTGGCTTCATGCCGGCATCATCCTGCTGATGCTCCTCCTGTTTCTGGCGGGATGCAGCGCAGTCCGCCAGGACCTCTTTTCGGAAACGACTGACACGGGCCTCAAACCCGCAGTCACACTCAGGCCCGCGCAGCTGGTCGAAGAATCTCCGGCGAAAACCAAAGGGGGCATTGTCGGCCCTGAGCTCAATTCAGCCAATTCCACCGCAACCAAAGCCGCTGCACGCAGCTCCCATGTCGTTCTCAATGGAGAGCCTACCCCACCCAATCCGGAAGATGTGAATCAAATCGGGGACCGGCTGATTACTGCCCTGGAGAGCGGAGCCCCGGTTCCCGCGAATCAAGCTGAATCACCCCAGGTGATCGATCCCTGGGCACCCTTGCCGGAGAATGGAACCACAGCACCGGCCCCTTCCCTTCCGGAAAGAAAGAGTTCGGAAGTGACTGGCTCTCCTGTTACAGAATTTTCGGCCGACCGTCCCTGGACGAATGAGGGTGTTCCATCAACAAGCACAACCATCGAATCCAGGCCTCTGCCCGAGGAATGGAACCCGGAGGTTTCTGAGACCGAGATGGTCCCGGTAGACGAACCAGCCGTTCAAGAGGCCGGCGAAGGGAGCTACCGCCTGGGGCCGGGTGACGGGATCGATGTAACTGTGTGGGAAATGCCAGAGCTCTCCCGTGCACTCGTGGTTCGCCCGGATGGATTCATCAGTTTCCCTCTGATCCGCGAAATCAATGCGGCTGGAAAAACGCCATCCCAGCTTGAAGACGCCCTTGAGCAGAGCCTCAAGGAGCACCTGATTGAACCGGAAGTCAATGTGGTGGTCACCTCTGTGGGCAGCAAGTCGTATTATGTATTCGGCGCAGTCGCGAATCCGGGGGTGTATCCACATTTCCGGAATACCACCCTGCTGCAAAGCATTGTCACCGCGGGCGGATTCCCCTCGGTCTTCCGTGCCGGGCAACCGGTGCCGCATGGAGACCTGGGCCGGATCCGGATTATCCGGACAACCGACCGGGGGCGTGAAATCATTACCAAGAACCTGAAAGGCCTCAAAGACCAGGAGGTTCTCACCGAGGATATTGCAGTTCAGCCCGAAGATATCATTTATATCCCGCAGGAAGCCAAGCTGGTGTATGTATTCGGGGAGGTGCTGGTCCCGGGAGTGGTTCCCATTACCGACGACACACGCATCCTGGAGGCCATCCTGGGGGCCGGAGGTGTCCGCCCGACCGCCAAACGCGATCAAATCCTGCTGATTCGTCCCAATACAGGAGTTCCGCTGTACTCCTGTGTCAGCATGAAGGAAATCGAGCGAGGCAGCCTGGCCGCCAACCTGCCAGTCCAGAGCGGCGATATCATCTTTGTTCCACAGAAGTTCATCGCCAAAGTGGCCGAGTTTGTCCAGCTCTACGCCAGCGCGATTCAGCCGGCCCTGGAGACATACCTGACGACATGGGATGCCTGGTTTGTGCATGAGCGGTTCAGCTCCCTGCGGAAGAATAACTGGGGCCTGACAAACACCAGCACAGCGCAGAACAATGTAATTCCGAATCCGGATCCCTGATCGTTGGAAGAAAACCGATCGATCCATATACTATTGGATAATGTCAAGCGAAGATTTTCTTAAGACGTTCCCACCCGAAGATGTGGCCGCACCAGAGGTTCCCCCTCAAAAGGAACCTCTTCCAGCTTTTGCCCCATCTGCGCGTTTCGGAAAGTTTGGTGTTCCACATGGAATCACCTTGAGAGATGTCGCCCGCCTTATATTCAAATACAAATGGACACTGATCATTCCGCCAATCCTCTCTGTTTCACTGGCAGTGGCTTACACCATGGTTTCGGTTCCCTGGTACCAGGCGACTGCAACTGTCCAGATCCAGCCCAACGAGCTGGCCGCCCTGGCTCCGACAGCCAGCCTTGAACGCCAGAAAAATCTGCTGAACGACCAGGTGCAGTTATTGCGGAGCGATACGATGCTGGAACGTGTGGTGGAGGTCCTGCGCCTGGATACCCGCATGGCATCGCTTCTCGGTGAGGAAACTCCATCGGCGGATCGTGTCACTGGAGCGATCCGGATACTCAAAGAAAACATTCTCTCCATCCAGCCGGTCATGGATGCGAATTTTATAACCATTACCGCGATCCTGCCGAATGCCGACTTGGCCGCCACAATCCCAAATACCCTGGCGGAGGAATATGTCATCGCGGTTCAGGAGCGGATCGCCAGCCAGGCCAACCAACTCTCGGGCCGTTATGAGGACGAAGCTCGCAAAATTCAGGAAGAGCTCGAAAAGATCGATGGAAAGATCACCACATTTCTTGCCCAGCATGGAATCCCGGATATTGCTCAAAGATTCGAATCTCTGCGCGCACAGGCCGATCGGATCGAAATCGAACTGCGTGACGCCAAACGGGATGAAGGGCGCCTGACACGCAATATCGAGGCTCTCGAAGGGCAGCTCAAGAAGGAACCCCCCACAATCGCATCGACCACCCAGGTGGCCTCCAATCCGCAGTACACCCAGATCAAATCCTATCTCGATCAGCTCCAGCTGCAGCGCACCAGCCTGACAGGGACCTGGAAGGAAGGCTCAAAACGCCTCGAGACACTGGATAAACAGATCGAGGAAGCTCAGGCCGCCCTCAGCCAGCTGGAGCCGGAAACCATCGCCGCCAAGCTGAGTGTGGTCAACCCGCGCCACAACCAGATCCTCGATGAACTGGTCCGCTTGCGCCCATTGCTCGAAGCCAATCGAGAGGATATCAAGACACTTTCTGAGGCTCAGGGAAACATCAACGATCAGCTCTCCGGGTTCGTTTCCATCCGCCAGGAATACAATGACCTGCTGGCTGAGAAAAACCGGATCAGTGCCCAGCTGGATTTCGCCAAAGAACGTGCCCGCACCGCACAGACGACAGGAAAGTTTGCCAATGAAATCGCCGAGGTCAAAATATCCGATCATGCCCGCAAGCCCCTGGGGCCTTCCGGCCCAAATCATGTGATCCATGTCCTGGTGGGGCTTTTGATGGGGGTCGGCCTGGGTGTCGGGTTGGCAGTTCTGAGGGAGGTCCTCAATCATTCGATCGAGACAGCCCATGATGTCCAGAAATTTCTTGGAGTCCCATTGTTAGGCTCCATTCCTGAGAAGGCCCTGGGGAGACGATGAGCCGCCTCGAAGACGCATTGAACAAGGCCTACCAGTCACCTGCCCCGACCCGGCTGCCAGGCACCCCACGCCAGCCCTCTTCGGCGGTTGGCCAGGCCTCGGAAATTCAGAGTCTGTCTTCCCTGTATACGAACATTCAGCTGGCACTCCCGGATGTCGCCAGGCCGATTATTGCCTTTACTTCAGCTGTTCCCAAAGAAGGGGTGACATCGATCCTGTACCACCTGGGCGGGTTGATTTCACGTGAGAAGAAGGTGCTGCTGGTGGATTTCAACATCCTCAGCCCGGGACTGCATAAATTCATGCAGGTTGACAACATCAAGGGCCTCTCAGATGTCCTCCAGGGAAAGAAAGGGCTGGCAGACTGCATCCCTGAAAGCCTCAACCCCAACCTGGATGTGCTGCCTTGCGGGCCAACAGGGGCCGCCTCCTTCCAGATCATGGGTTCAGGTGTGGTTCGGAGCCTGCTGGCAGAGATGCGCAGTGTCTATGATGTTGTCCTGGTGGATTGCCCATCGCTGCGGAATTTCCCTGATGCCGCCATTCTGTGCGCTTTGTGCGATGGAGTGGTTCTGGTGGTAAAAACCCGCAAGACAAAGCGTGAGGTGATTCAGTACTCCCAGGAGCTGCTTGTCAAAGCCGGAGCGCGGGAGCTGGGTGTGGTCCTCAACCGGGTGCGGTATTACATTCCCGAATTTATCTATCGCCGCTTATAGAAAGACGGTACACCCTGAAAATCATCTGTCCGGGAACAATGTCATTCATCCCGATGGACTGTGTCTGGCGAGAAAGCCGGAATACAGACCGCGATATACTCCGCGCCCTCCTCACCGGGTGAGCTGTATTGAACCCATTCCCCGCGACTGGCAATGACCGCCTGTCCTGCCTGAACCTCCATGCTGCCTCCCTCGAAGGCCACTCTCAGGCTGCCTTTGAGAACCAGGGTGTATTCATCGAACTCGGGGGTCTGCCCCGGCTCAATCCATCCGGAAGGGCTGTGCATCCAGGCAATGCTGACAGCCTCTGTTTTTGAATTCACTCTGCCGACAAATTCCTCGATGATCTTTGGCTGGTTTCCGGCAGCTGTAATCCGTGAAGCGGTTTCAATCAGTTTCGGCATCTGACTCATCTCCTCCAGAGGACACTCGGGGAACTCGGGGAAACTCCCCAAGTCCTGGAAAAGCATACCTGAGAAAAACTAAAAAAGAGACTGAATAATTTCCTGATAACTGGTTGTGACAGATCGAGCCACCCTCCATGGTGCACGCTATAACTTGATGGGGTGTTTCAAGTTTTCCTGTTCCGACTTGTCCCGCGTTTGGCCGGTCATTATTTTCCCAGACATATTGGGAAGAAGATCCTGGTGTTAACAACCCCAATGTCCCAGGCGAACGAACGACTGCAGTTGGTAGTGGTTAACTTAAAAAAAATCGTGGAGGAGGAGAAGAAATGGGTTCCTTGAAAGCCTGTTCCGCAGCAGCACTCACCCTGTCCTGCCTGTGCAGCCTGGCCGGATTCGGCCAGGGCACGAACAATCATCCGATGCTGGAGCTCGCTCCACTGGATGATCAGCGCCTTTGGATTGCTGAAGGGGAACCCGCAAAGTCGGATTTCCCAGATTCCGGCTCCAATGCTGGAAAAGATGCCCCTTCAGAGGCAGCCCTGGAGGCTGACTCTCATATTGATATTACGATCAAAGCCGACTGGGTTTCGAAATACATGTTCCGTGGTATCGATGTTCTCGATGACCGCGGGGCCTACCAGCCCAGTGTCGATATCGGCCTGTGGGACAGCGGATTGCATCTGGTGTTCTGGGCGTCGCTTGCCTCCTCGGGCCGTTACAGCCATGGGACTTATGTCCCGGATGGGAATGGCAATCTCCAGCTGGTGGATTCGGGATCCCCTCGCACAGATGAGCTGGATGAATTCGATTACACAGTTTATTACACGAAAAGCTGCCTGAATGATTGCCTTTCGACCGAAGTGGGAATGACTTACTACGATATCTTTAATCAGGACAGCGAGAAGCTGGATGTCTGGGAATGGTATGGAAAATTCACACTCTCAAAAATGCCCCTTCAACCGCATGTGTACTTCTATTATGACGTTCCAAAAAGGCGTGCGAATGGCGGAGAGGGCTGGATGACCTGCCTGGGCGGAAGCCACAGCTGCGAGCTGGGCGCAATGCCTCTTTTCGGTTCGAATGACCCGGTGACTTTGTCATTCTCCGGGGATGTCTGGTACAACGGGGGCGGGTATTTTCCCGGCATAGACACCGGCTGGACTCATGCCGTCTTCGGGAGCGCCATGACAATCCCCCTTTGCCATGGCCTCACATTCACTCCGGGGATCTATTACCAGATTTCAATGGAAGACACGATCAACAAGGATGATGAGTTGTGGACTCAGCTGTCTCTGGCCTACAGCTGGTAGGAGTTCGACATATTGCATCCTGTGGCGGGGCGGAGAAGAATCAGAGCCGTCCGAGAACTCCACGGATGAATTCATCGCCATGCAGTTCGGGATATCCGCCCTGGCTGCAGCTGTCCTCATCAAACTGCTGAACTGAGTCGGCATTGGGAGAAACACGATTCCAGATCGCGAATGGGACCGCCCCCCGGGCATGGGTCCGTGTTTCGACCGGTGTCAGATGATCCGGCAGGATCGCCACAGTGGCATGGATCCCAGCCCGGTCCAGACCTTCGAGAATCGGTTTGACCAGACGCTGGTCCAGGTCCTCGATGGTCCGAACTTTGAGTTCGAGATCCCCCTCATGTCCCGCCTCATCCGGCGCCTCGACATGGACATAAACGAAATCGACCTCTTTCAAAGCATCGAGGGAGGCCTGCGCCTTGCCTTCGTAATTGGTGTCGTAGAGGCCAGTCGCTCCGGGCACAAGAATTTTATTGAGGCCGGCATAGACACCGATCCCCCGGATCAGATCGACCGCTGAAATAACCGCCCCATTGACTCCGAAACGCTCCTGAAAGGTTTTCATCGAGGGGCGCCGCCCTGGGGACCACAGCCAGATCGAAGTGGCCGGATCTTTTCCATTGGCTATCCGCTGCTGATTGACAGGATGGTCTTTGAACAGATCCCAGGACATCCGTGTGAACTGGTTCAACAAATCGGAAGTCTCCCTGGCAGCTGAACCATTCGATGCGGCTCCGGTTGATGCCGGGCGAATCATCAGATCCGCCACCGGCTCATTGGGGTGGTCATGGGGCGGGAA
>JAANMT010000234.1_pt1 | contig 60165 bp, 49 predicted proteins | sample 7279711 | NCBI WGS metagenome assembly JAANMT01 (sample SAMN14094538, study PRJNA606508) | bioreactor metagenome | isolation source: A lab-scale SPAN reactor treating ammonium-rich wastewater day 1 | place: Ireland: Galway | collected 2017-01-16
TCGTCGTCGGTGGGCGTCTCGAGCGAGAGCGGGCGGCGCGCCACCTGGATCATGTTTTCCACTTTTTTGGGCGGCACTTCGAGGGCGTTGGCGAGTTCCTCCACCGAGGGTTCGCGCCCGAGGCGCTGCGTCAGTTGGTGCTGGACGCGCAGGAGTTTGTTGATCTGGTCGCCCATGTGGACGGGGACGCGGATGGTGCGTCCCTGGTCGGCGATGGCGCGCGTCACGGCCTGGCGGATCCACCACGTGGCGTAGGTGGAGAATTTGTGGCCGCGGCGGTAGTCGAATTTCTTGGTGGCGCGGATCAGGCCGATGTTGCCTTCCTGGATCAGGTCGAGGAACGGGACGCCGCGTCCCATGTATTTTTTGGCGACGGAGATGACGAGACGCGAGTTGGCGGTAATGAGGTGTTCGCGCGCGCTCCACCCGTCCTCGATGAGGCGGTGGAGTTCGGCGCGGCGGCGGGGGGCGGCTTTGCCCTTCGCAAGTTCCTCGCGCGCCAGCCGTCCGCGTTCGATGCGCTGGGCCAGTTCCACCTCCTCGGTGGCGGTCAGCAGCGGCACGCGGCTGACTTCCTTGAGGTAGAGGCCGATGGTGTCGTCGGTGTCGATGTTGGCGAGGTAGTCGTCGAGCGAGGTGTCGATCTCCACCTCGGCCTCGGTTTCCTCCACCGCCACCAGTTCGTCTTCGGTGGGTTCGGCGGCGGCGGCATCCTCCATGAAGGGGATGCCGGCGCTCAGCAGGGCCGAGAATGCCTCCTCCAGTTGCTCCACATCCTGCTCGGCCTCGGGAAAGAAATGCAAAATGTCGTCAATCGTCACGTAGGACTTTTGACGACCGAGTTCGATCAAACGGGCAATGGCGGGGAATTCTTCTTCTTCGTCAACGATCAGGATTTTCTCCATATTCATTACGCTTTTCCATAAGGGAGTTGTTGGCTTCTTGAATCGGTCAATCGCGTTGGGAACGTCCTTTACGCGGGGCGCGGCGTTAACAGCATACAATCTTTTTTTCTGAAATACAATACCCTTTTATGGCGATTTCGTTGCGGTTGGAACGGGCGTTTCGGAACCATTCGGGGCGGGCGTATCTGTGGGCGGCAGGGGGGAGGGCGTGGGGGGCGCGGGGAAGGGCATGGAGGTCAGCAGGGTGAGCAGGGCGTCAATGCCGTACTTATCTACGACGAGGATGTTTCCGTTTTCCTTACGGGCGTAATAGCCTGTGCCGGTCGGGGTTTCGTCGCCGATCTGCACTTTCACGTACGCGCCGTCGCTGAATCCTACGGTAATGACGTTGGCAGGCGAGGCGAGTCCCGCGTCGGCCGGGCGGAGGTCGAGGCGGGCCAGGACGACGATCGCGGAAATCTGGCTGATCGCCGCTCCCACCGACGCCTGGTCGGCCTCTGTTTCGGCGGGTTTGACGCCTGCCCATTTTCCGTCCTGCAATTCCAGCCCGACGATTTTTCCGTCGCGGCTGGAGACGGTCAGGCTGGCGACCGCGCTCTCCGTCGGGAAGAGGTATTCAGTCGGCGCGCGGGTCGGAAGCGGGGTTGCGTCCCTGCTGGCGGGCGCGGCCTCCTTCGGGTTGTACTTGAAGTAGATGGCCGCTCCCGCCAGGGCCAGGAAGACCGCCAGCAGGAGCCAGGTCTGTTTTTTGATCATGCCTAACCTCGCCGTCGGCGCGAGAGCCAGGCGAACGCGCCCGCGCCCAGGGCCAATCCGGGCAGGACGCAGATGGAGCCGAATATGATGGCGATCATTTGCAGCTGGCTCGGGGGCATGAAGACGCGCTGGGTGGGCGGGGTGACGGTGATGTCCACCGGGGCGTCGGCGCCGGCGCACCAGTCCACCGCGTTGATGAAGAGGTCGCCGTTTCCGTAGGCGTCGAACCCTTCGTCGCTGGCGAAAATGGCGTTGCCGAACACGATCACGCGGCCTTTATCTTTTATCGATTCGGCGGAGGCGGCGAGCGTCAACGGGCCGGGGGTGTCTTCCGGGTCCAATGAGACGGTGGCGTTGCTCTGCTCCAGCGAAGAAAAGTCCGTTTCGCCCCAGGCTTGCGAACTCGGGCTGGTTTCCACGAGCGAGGTCAGCGTGATGGGGCCCTGGTCGGTCTTCTGGGTGAGTTCGATGCTTCGCGCCATTGGGAAGATAGTGAGGAGCGCCATGGCGTTCGTGGCCGGGCTGGCGGAACTGTATTTCGCGCCGATGGCCTGCAGCGGATTTGTGCCGGCTTGGTCCACCACGAAGTCGTTTCTCAGGCGGATGCCCCAAACGCGGTCGAGCGAATCGGCGAGGGGATCGGGCTTGTCGCCAAAGTCGGTCAGCGGGACGGGGCCTTCCATGACGATCAGCGCGCCGCCGCGCAGGGTGTAATCCATCAGCAGCTTGACTTCGTTGGCGGTCAGCGGTTGCTGCGGGCCAGCCACAATGACCGCCCTGGCATCCTGCGGGATGGCGTTATCTGCCAGAAGATTCAGGGTTTTGACGGTATAGTTCTTGCTGGTCAGGGTTTCGCTGGCGCGGCTCAAACCGGTTTGGCCGGATTCTTCGATGTTGAGTTCGCCGTGGCCGGCGAGGAAGTAGACTGCGCGCGCTTCCGGGTTGAGCAGGCGGTTCATGGCGCGCAGGAGTTCCGTCTGGTCGGCGTAATCCGCGATCTCTTTGCGGCCGCTCATTTCCAGCACGATCTTGCCGTCGCCGGTCACGCCGTCGCTTTTGGCCTGAACGGGGTTGGCGACCGGGTCCGCAAAGCGGTAATCGAAGTTGCCCTGACTCTTATTCTTCATGTTGGATAGTAACTGCTCGGCTTGATCGCGCTGGATTTCCGGCGAGAAATAGCCGACGGCCGTCATTTTGGAGGGCAGTTCCTGGAGCGTCTTCGCCATTTCGGGGGCCAGGGTGTTGCTCTTGTCCTCGGTCATGTCAACCAGGGTTTTGGGGTTTTTGAAGGCCAGATAGTTCGTTACCAGCACGATGCCGGTGAAGGCCAGGACCATGACGAGGGCGTTGCTTCCATAGCGGGCCTGGCGGCCGCCCAGAAAAATCCGCACTGAATCGGGCGCGAGGATGGCGTAGACGGCCAGCCCAAGGATGACCAGCGCCCCGCTGATGAGCAGCGCCAGGTCAATCGTTTCGGGTTTGGCGGGGGTGAATATGCCAAGCGCCATCGCGCCGCGCGTCAACAGCGTCAGCGCGAGCGCGATGAATGCGGCCAGCGAGACGTACAGGGAAATGATGGGATAGTTCTTTTTCATCAGCGCCATCTCCGGGTTTCGACAGCCAACGTGCCGGTGAACAGCCCGATCGCGATCAGGCTGAAGAAGTAGACGAGGTCGGTCACGTTAATCATGCCTGAGCCGAGCGAATTGTAAAAGTGGGATTGCATATCCAGGTAGCGAAAGACCTCCGCTCCCTTTTGCACGTAATTGGCCGGGAAGCCCAGCAGCCACCACAGGATGACCAGCGCGACCATGGTGGCGAAGAAGGCCGCCACCTGGTTGCTGAACAGCGAAGAGATGCCCACGCCGACGGCGAGGAACGCGGCCGCCACCAGGATCAGCCCAAGATACGCGGTGATCATCGCGCCCTGGTCTATGCCGGGCTCGATGAGACTATTCAGGACGACCGGGTAGACGAAGGAAACGGCAATGATGGTCAGCGCGAACAGCAGGCTCCCCAGCCACTTGCCGACGATCAGTTCCGAGTCGCGCAGGGGCGCGGTGAGCAGAAGCTCCATGGTGCCCATGCGGTTTTCGTCCGCCAGCAGGCGCATGGTCAGGGCGGGGACCGAAAGGACCAGCATGAACGCAAACGAGCCCGTCACCGGGCCGATGTCTGGCACGCCGCCGTAGAGCGCGTTATCCGCCGAGGAATAGACGACGAGCGCAAAGATCAGTCCGATCACCAGCAGGATGGCGAACGCCACCACATAGGCGACGGGACTGATGAAATAATGATTGTATTCGCGTTTGGCGATTGTCCAAATGTTTCGCATGGGATACCTCACGAGCGCGCTTTCTGCTTCTTGCTTTCGCCGATGTCCGGCTGGTTTTCCCTGGTCAGTTGGAGGAAGATCTCCTCGAGGCTCAATCCAATCGGACGCATTTCGAGCAGGTCGTAGCCCGCCTCGACGACCGTCTTCGCGACCAACGGGCGCGCGTCCTGCGCGGGCAGGAATTGGAATTCCAGCGAACCGTCGGGCCTGGACTGGACCTGCTGCACGCCCCTCACTTTTTCAACCTTCGCGGCCAGCCCGTCCGCGTCGCCGCCGACGCGCAACGCCACGCGTTCCGCGCCGACAAGCCGCGATTGCAGACTCTCGGGCGTATCCTCGGCGATGATCCGGCCTTTGTTGATGATGATGACGCGGTCGCAGACCTGCTGCGCCTCGGAGAGGATGTGTGTGGACAGCAGGACGGTGCGCTCCCTGCCAATCTCGCGGATCAGGTTGCGGATCTCTACCACCTGGCTCGGGTCGAGGCCGATGGTCGGCTCGTCAAGGATCAGCACCTCGGGACGGTGGATGAGCGCCTGCGCCAGGCCGATGCGCTGGCGCATCCCCTTAGACAGGTTGCCGATGTAGCCGTGGGCGCGGTCGCCCATCCCCACCTGTTCGAGCGCCTCGCCGACGCGTTCGTCCGCGTTCGGGAGGCGGCGCAGGTCCGCCATGAATTTTAAATAATCGGACACGACCATGTCCTGATACAGGGGGACGGTCTCCGGCAGGTAGCCGATGCGTTTGCGGACCTCGAGAGATTCGGTCACAACATCGTAACCGGCTACGATGGCCTCGCCCGCGGTGGGAGGCATGTAGGCGGTGAGGATGCGCATGGTGGTGGTCTTCCCCGCGCCGTTCGGGCCGAGAAACCCGACCACCTCGCCCTGGCGCGCCTCGAAGGTCAGACCGTCGAGCGCCCGCCGCGAGCCATAATCTTTGCTCAGTTCATTGACACGGATCATGGAATCTCCTTGCCCCGTAAAATCAGCAAACAAACGGCACGACCGTGGCTGTTCCGGTGTGCCGTTTCCAGATGTGGGGTGTCATCCAGATTACTATACAAAATTTGGCGGGCAAAGTCAAGTGGGCGATTCAACCTCTAATCCAACGCTAATTTGAAGCGCGCCTGGCGCCTCCAGTCCTGCGGAGGCAGGGGACGCTTATTTCGGGCGGATGCCCAGGTGATTCGCGACCGCGGCTTCGTTCCCGCGGATGCCGCCTTCGACCGGCGAGTTTAAAACGTACGGCGCGCCCAATATGCCCATGATCGCCATCGTGGAGGAGCCGCCGCCGTCCATGTTGATTCCCGTGTAGGCTCCGTGCGCCTTGAGCAGGTTGCCCATTTCCGGCAGGGTCGCGCCCTCGCTGTAACCGGGCTGGCGCCCGTCCACCACCGCAAGGATGAGGGAGCGTCCGTTCTGGTTCAGGCCGATGGCGGTGCGCGGTTCGATGGTCTGGTTTTCCAGGTTGGCTGGGACGTTTCCCTTGTATACCAGGTAGCGGTCTCCCGAAATGGCGTTGTACACTTTCGCGGGCGGCGTGTCGAACTGGATCGCGTTCGTCTGGCTGATGTACAGGACCGGTCGGTCGGGGAGTTTGGCGGAGTAGGCCGCGCCGCGCGAGACGGCGTAACTGAACGTCTTCACGGGGTCGCCGCCGGCCGGGCAGTTGTATTTCGCCGGGTCGAGATAGCTGAATCCGTCTCCGTTGATGGCAATCTTCATCCCGAAATCCTTGATGAATTGGGAGGTCTTGCGCGCGCAGAGGACGCCGTCGCTGGCGCTGGGCGGGGTGACGAGGAATTGCAGTCCCGCCTGGGCCGCGTCAATGACGAGGATGTGCGCCACGAGGTCGCGCGGCGCGGCAGTCCATTTGCGGTGATATGTGACGCCGCTGAACAGGGCGTAGGATAACTGGGCGGGCGCGGCGTTCCCCAGGCTGGCAAGGTAGGCGGCCGCGCACCAGCCGATCAGTCCGTCGAAGCGGCGGATGTGGACCCACTCTCCGTCGGCGCTGACCTCGTCGCTTTCCACAACGTCGTTTTGTTTGAGCGAATTGAGGACGTTGAAGTTCGTGCCGGGGCCTTCGCGCACGTTGACGTTGGCGTTCGCCCTGTACCAGGCTGTGGAGGCGGGCGGCGGCGGCGCGCTGGCAGGCGTGAGGTAGTCGAGACTCGACCAGCCCTCCAGCCCATCGGCGCGACGGAGTTGAAGCCAGAGCCTGTCGGGGCTGAGCGCCAGGCCTTCCACGACGTCGTTGAAGTTCAGTTTGCCGACAACGTTGAAGTTCGTCCCGGGGCCTGCGCGTACGTTCAGGACGGCGGTCGTGACGCGGTACCATTTCGAGAGCGGAGGCGGAGGCGGCGGGGGAGGCGGCGCGGCGACCGGGACCAGGTGCGTGGTCAGCATCCAGCCCGTCAGGTCGTCGTCCTCGCGCAGGATCTTCGTCCAGTCGCCGGAGGTTTCGAGCTTCTGGATGAGGTCGTCCTGTTTGAGCGCGCCCACAACGCCGGAGGCCGCGTTGGCTTCGGCGCGCAGGTTTAATTCGACGGTGTATTTCTGGGCGGTCGGAGGCTGCACGTTGAAGCGCGCCTGGAACGCGGCCTGGTCGCCGTTGAAGTAGTTCAGGTCAATTTCAAGGGATTCTACGCCGTAGGCCGCGCCGTCTCCCGATTCGGTGTATTGCCAGAACAGCCATTCGTTGTCCTTCCACGGTTTGGGGATGCGCGGCCTGGAGACTTTGTAGTGCGCCACCCAGAGCGGATATTGATGGAAGTACTCGGAGTTGGCCGGGTTGGTGACGGGGTTGGGCGCGTTGGGCGTCCAGTAATAATCGGCGGTGTAAATGCCGATCTCTTTTTTGCCCATCAGCGTTTTGAGACGTTCCAGAAAATCGTACCACTTTTGCCAGCCTTTGTGCGGACCGTTATAGTTCTCTTCGAAATCCGCAAAGAGGGGCAGTTCGCCCGCGTCGCTGCCGAGAGTCTGCGCCCATTTTTCCGCCTGTTGTTTTGGGTCGGCGCGGCTGTCGTAGAACCAGTATGAGCCGCGCGGCAGGCCCGCTTTTTTGGCTTCCGCCCAGTTGTGGGCGAAGTCGCGGTCGCTCCAGAGGTTTTGCCCGGCGCGGATGATGACGAAATCCGCCAGCGTCTTCATTTTGACGAAATCCACGCGCTGGGGCGTAGTCGGGTTGTCCTGATAGAAACTGATATCGGGGCCGGAAGCGTTGGTCATTTCGGTCATCTCCTGTGTGGGTGGATGTCCAATGGCTGTAATTTTCCCATTGTATCAGACAATCGGGCGCGTTCTGTCTGCGCGCGGCTGCCGCCCCCAAATCAAAAATTGTCGGCTCTTCCGTTTAACACGAAGGGCACGAAGGCAACGAAGGAAGGCCTGGTGAAATGAGGGCGTCTTTCGTCCTTTGAGCGCCTTTGCGCTCTTTTGTGTTTGACTCTTTCCCGTTAATTGCAGGAGAGCCAAATTGTCTTAACCGTCTCCCCGCTGGAGATGGGACTCGTTTACTCTACCGTCACGGACTTGGCGAGGTTGCGCGGCTGGTCCACGTCCAGGCCGCGAATGCAGGCGATGTGATAGGCCAGCAATTGCAGCGGCAGCACGGTGACGATCGGCGAGAGCATCCACGGCGCTTCGGGAATCCACAGGACGTGGTCGGCCATCGAGGCCACCAGTTCATCGCCGTCGGTCGCGACCGCGGCCACCGTCCCGCCGCGCGCTTTGGCCTGCTGGATCTGCGAGATCATCTTTTCGCGCCAGGGGTCCTTCGGCGCGATGCAGATGACGGGCATCTGTTCGTCAATCAACGCGATGGGACCGTGCTTCATCTCGCCCGCAGGGTAGCCCTCCGCGTGGATGTAGGAAATCTCCTTCAACTTCAGCGCGCCTTCGTAGGCGATGGGCATGTTGATGCCGCGTCCGAGATACAAACACCCGTGAATATCCTTCAACGCGTGCGCCAGTTTCTCCGTCTCGGCTTCGCGCTCCAGCGTTCGCCCGACCAGGTCGGGGACGAGGCGCAGGTCGTTGACGAGGGCGCGGCGCGTCTTCTCGTCCAAAGTCCCGCGCAGGTCCGCAAGCAGAATCGCCAGCATGTACTGGTCTACCAGCGGGGCGGTGAAGGCCTTCGTCGAGGCCACGCCGATCTCGGGGCCGGTCTGCATTGAGATGTAGCCGTCCGCGATGCGCATGGCCTGCGAGCCGATGGCGTTCACGATGCTCCACACGGTCGCGCCCTTGCGCCGTCCCTCTTCCATGGCGGCCAGCGTGTCGGCCGTCTCGCCCGATTGCGAGATCGCCAGCACAACCGTATCCTCGTCAATGATCGGGTCGCTGTAACGGAACTCGGAGCCGATCGCCGCCTCCACCGGCACGCGGGCGATCTTCTCGATGAGCGTCTTGCCGACCATGCCCGCGTAGGCCGCCGTGCCGCAGGCGGTGATGTAGATCTTTTTGACGCGCTTCGCCAGCGCGGGAGTCAGGTTCAATTCGGGCAGGCGGACTTCGCCGCGCTCGAGGTGGACGCGTCCCGCCAGCGTGTCGGTCAGCGCGCGGACCTGCTCGTGGATCTCCTTCTGCATGAAGTGACGGTACTCGCCCTTCTCCGCCGCGACGGGATCCCACGCCACGTTCTGGACCTGCGGCTGGACGCGCGTCCCGTCGAGCGTTTCCACGCTCGCGCCGCCGCGCCGCACCACCGCCATTTGACGCGACTCCAGGAACGTGACGCGGCGCGTGTGCTCGAGGATGGCCGGCACGTCCGAGGCGACGAACATCTCGTCCTCGCCGAATCCGATGACGACTCCGCCCGCGTTCCCGATGCGCGCCGCCACGATCTTGTCGGGCTCGTCCGCGGACATCAACACGACTACGTTCGCGCCCTGGATGTGCTGGAAGGTCTTGCGCGCGGCCTCCGCCAGGTCCAGCCCGGAGGCGAGGTAATGTTCCACGAGGTGGACGATGGTCTCGGTGTCCGTTTCCGATTTGAATTCCACGCCCTCGGCTGAAAGTTCGTCGCGCAGTTCGAGGTAGTTTTCCACGATGCCGTTTTGGACGACGACCACGCGTCCCGATTGCCCGACGTGCGGATGGGCGTTGCGCGCGCTGGGCGCGCCGTGCGTGGCCCAGCGGGTATGACCGATTCCGAGATGCCCCCCGATGGGCGAGGCCTGAAGCAGGTCGCCGAGGACGGATAACTTCCCGGCCTCGCGGCGGACTTCGATCTGCCCGTCCTGCAATACGGCGATGCCCGCCGAGTCGTAGCCGCGATATTCGAGCCGTTTCAAACCGTTATAAATGATCGGGGTCGCGTCGCGGCCGCCGAGGTATCCTACAATGCCGCACATGGTTGGGTTCCTCCAGGTTGGTGATCGTTGATTGGAGCGCAGGGAACAGGGCGGGGAGCGCGACCGCTCTCCATTCCCTGCTCTCCGTTCTCTTTTCTGCTTTCCGCCATTCCCCGCGGTTTGATCCGCATGGTCGCCCGCGCGGCGTTCTTCGCGAAGATTGTGTACTGGAGGGAAAGGAATCGGGCCTGGCCGGCCCGGAGGGCATCCGCTGATCTCTCGATTTTTTCGACGGCGCCGTTTGCCGCCGATTGGCCGCGGCTCGCGCCGCGCAACCCTCAACCTCGTCAACTTTGGCGCCTGGCTGGTTAGCCGTCAAACCGCCAAAGTCCATGCGCTGTCTTTCCCGTTGAAATAGACCGCTTTTACCTCCGATGTGAGAAGCGCACGGGATTATACCGTAAAAGCAACCCGGCAGAACCGAGGTCCTGCCGGGCGTTTTCATGGATAGGTCGGGTCGCTGCGTCAGCAGTCGCCGCTGCCGCAGACGGTGGGCGTGGAGGTCGGCTGTGGAGGCGGCGTCGGCGTGCGCGTGGGCGTTTTCGACGGCGTGTACGTGGGCGTACGCGTTCGGGTGGGCGTGTACGTGGGCGTCTTCGAGGGCGTCCGGCTGGGCGTGAAGGTCTGCGACGGCGTGAAGGTCTTCGTTGGCGTGAAGGTCAGCGTCCTGGTAGGCGACGGCGTGCGCGTGGACGTGTTGGTGCGCGTGGGAGTGCTCGTGCGCGTCGGCGTTCGGGTGGGCGTGTTCGACGGCGTGAACGTCTTTGAAGGCGTCGGTGTGCGCGAAGGGGTGTATGTCATGGTCCGAGTGGGCGTACGCGACGGCGTGTACGTAATGGTCGGCGTGAGCGTCATGCTCGGAGTATAGGTGATGGTGGGCGTCCGGGTGGCCGTGCGCGTGTTGGTAGGCGGACGCGTTCTGGTGGGCGGGCGCGTGTTGGTGGGCGTGCGCGTGTTGGTGGGCGTGCGCGTGTTGGAAGGCGTGGGCGAGACCGTGCGCGTCGGCGATGGGGTGCGGGTTGGGTCGCGCGTCGGGGTAAAGGTCATCGTCGGGGTGCTGGTCTGCGTTCTGGTGGGGGTGCTTGTCCGCGTGGAAGTTGCCGTGGGAGTATGGGTCGGCAACGGGGTATCGGTTGGCGTGCTGGTGGGTCCGGGTGTGTCGGTTGGAGTCGGCGTATCGGTCGGCAGCGGGGTGTTGGTCGGCACGGTCGGCACGGCAAAGGTCGGCGGGACTTTGACGACGCGTCCCACGCGGAACTGCTCTACAATTCCCTCGCGGTATGAGGCCAGGTGGATCATGTTCGGGCGGATGCCGAGCGCGGGCAGGACGATGAAGGTGAAGTTGTAGTCTGCCGCCACGATGACGCGGTCGCCCGGGCCGCCGGGGTCTTCGGTGGGCGCGCACGCGCTGTAGACCGGGCCGCCCATTTGGGGCGGGGTGAAGACGCGCGGCTGTCCGTGGTCGGGCGTGGTGGAGCAGACTGTGACTTGCAGGTATTCGTTCGCGGTCTGCGCGAAGGATTCGTCGTAGAAGAAGCCGATGATCATCCGGCGGGTCTCGTCTTTGATGGACGGAAGACGCGCGGCGTCCACTTCTTCGTTTTTGCTGTCCCCGCCGCACGGCGTGCTGTCCCCGTCCACGTCGGAGCAGTATGAGTTTTCATAGGTGCCGGCGGAGGCGTAACGGACGCCGAAGCGCGTGGCATTCTCAATGATGATCCACGCGTAGAACAGGCGTCCAAACTCGATGATGCCCAGCAGCAGCAGGAGCAGGATGGGCAGCACGAGCGCGAACTCGAGCATGGCCTGCGCCCCGGCCTTGCGGCGGGCTTTTCGTTTGAACCAGAATGAAGGGATGAATTTCATGCTTGCATTCTCCAGCCGGACCGTGAGTGGAAGAGTTTCATAACTCACCTTGAACGCCCTCGCCCCGGCCCTCTCCCGCTGGAGAGGGAACTCCCATCTTCCTTCGAGAGACGGGCGGGGGATGAGGGAGAATGACCGCGTAACGTCGGTGAATCGTACATATTTTATCTGGAAAGCCTTGTGGCGATGCTCTCGGCAATGGTGCGGAAGATCTCGCGCAACTGGCTCGAGGTTGGGGCAAAGAAGTATAAACCGTGATTTATTTGCTCGCCGCTTTCGTCGCCGGCGACGGTGGCCGCGTATTGGAGCAGTTTTTCGCCGGACCTGGGGTCGCCGACAGACGCGTAACGGACCATGTTTCCGAGGCCGATGGAGAAGATGGTGGCGCCCTGTCCTGTGATGGGGTTGGCGATGAAGTCCGCCGCGTCGCGGGCGTAGTCGTCGGCGTCGTAATTTTCGTTGCCCGGTTTAGGGCGCGGGGAGATCGCGTTGGCGAAGGGCCTGCGGCAGTACGGCGCGCCCCATGTGGAAGGCGGGCAGATGCGCCCTTCCGCGTAGACGCGGCCGATGCCGCCCGTGTTGGTCGGGCCGCCGGCCAGGACGATCACCACCCAAAGCGAATCCTGCCGTCCGTGTTCGAATTGTCCGCCCGCCCGCCAGAGCGCGTCTCCGACGTTGCTGGACGGCAGGGAGGACGGGTCAGCGTTGCCGCCTGAACGGTAAAATGGAAATTCGAGGCCTCTGTATTCGTTGGTGATCGGATCGTATTTTCGGCAGTGCGTCGGCGGCGCCCCGTCGACTCTTGTATTTTCCACAGGGTCATCGCAAGGAATTCCTGGATCGAAAACGGTCAGGCTTTCAATGGCGTTGATCACCTCGGCCTTGTCTGTAGCCTTGGGGTCGTCCAATCGCAGGACCTCGCGAACGTTGCGGTCGAAGATCTCGATTCCCACGCGGTCATAGGGGAAGTATAGCTGGTCGATGAATTGGGCGGCCACGGCCTTGATCTCAGCGAAGGGGTGGCAGGTGTTCGTTGGATTGCACTGCGACGGATCGTCCAGGTCGCTGTCGGCGTTATTCGGATATCCGCCTCCTTCAAAGGCCATGGAGGCCGACGCGTCCATGACCAGCACCAGGTCCACCGAGGCGGCCTCGCCAACCGAGGTGGCGGTGATGTCGACCTGGCGGATCCCGATGACGGACAGGAAGCCGAAGCGCACGTGACGGGAGGCGGTCACCCGCACGAGTTTGCGGCGGGGGTTGGTCAGCAGGCTGGCGTCCGTCGTGTCGGTGTCCACCTGAATGTCGAAGACGTCCGATTGGTTGAGTTGGAGAAATTCCGTCGCCGCGTCGGTCAGTTGCGCGGTGGTGTAGCCTTCGCGGTATTGCAGGGCCGCGGACAGGGAAGCGGCGTCTATGGCGCGCTTCAGGCGGCCGTATTCGATCAACAGCATCCCGCCGTCAACCATCAGGCCGATCATGGCGATCAACCCGATGAATGCAAACGCGATCAGGACGATCGCCTGTCCGCGTTCCTGTTTCCTGTGGATTCTTGGCCGCATTTTCGGTTTCTCCTATGGCGATGGCGTTTTTGGCTCGGCCGCCGCCAGCGGCATGATGGTGTAGGCGTGCAGCAGGACGGGGTCTGGCAGGAAGGGCGCCAGCCAGGGCAGCGCCAGAACCTGGTGATAGTCGAAGAACACTTCCACTAAAAGGATGCCCGTATCCGGCGCGGCGCTGACCAGGCGGTTGGCGATGGCTTCGTTGGTCAGGCGGGTATCCGCGTTGTTGAACCAGCGGTACTCGCCGCTCGCGGGATAGCGGTGTTGGATGGACCCGTCGCTGATGCTGAAAACGGAAACGACTACGTCGTCTGTGGAGGCGTTGAGGATGATGCGCCGCGAGGAATCCAGTCTTCTTTCTTCGGGGGTGCTTCCGTGCGGCTGCAGGTTTTCGATCACCATGGCGGCCGCGCCCTGGTAGAACGAGTTCCGGTCGCAGTTCGCGTCGAGGCGGTCTTCCGCGGCTTCGTCCGGGCAGACCGAGACAGAACACATGCAGTTGCCTGCCTTGAATCCGTCTTCAAAGGGATCGAAGCTGCTGAAGACGCGGGCGGCCTCGCGCGTGGCGTCGAGCAGGGACAGGTAGTAGTTCAGCATGAAGCCGAACTCCACCAGCCCGGCCAGCATCATGATAAGCACGGGGAACGCGATGGCGATCTCCACCAGGCTCTGTCCGCGGGTCTTGCGGGCGTCTTTTTGGCCGGCGGGGCGGCGGCTCCGTGAAAAGGGAAATACGAGGTTTCTGATGTTCTTCATGGCGCAAAAATCCCAGGATGGATTTCTTGGGGCGCGCTTTTGCTGGAACGCTTGTCCGCGGCGGCGCCTTTGCGAAGGGCAGAATATTAAGACAGGGTCGCCTGCATTGTTAATCATTTTGGCGCAAGTCTCAATGCTCCTTAAGGGGGAGGCGGCCATTAAACGGGTAAATGGGCCGGAAAAATCGGCGGCTCACGGGCAATGCTATCATCGAATTTCCCGCGCGCCTCGTAATGTTAGGAGATTGTAACGTTGCCGGTTTTCAAGGGTTCACTGCCCGAATTGGATCACCGGGCTGCTGAACGTGGAGTAATTCTGCTCCTCTGAGTAGCGGATGATGACGTTGGAGTTCCCGGCCACTTCGATGAGGTATCCGATGATCTGGCTGTGGAAACCCGAGCGGGATTCGTTGCCGACGATGCGGATCTTGGAACTGGGCGCGAGGATGGCGCCGCGGATGTCGGAGTCGCGGGCGGCGTTCAGGGTGACGAGCGAGACGTTGTCCATCGGCAGGTAGAGCAGCAGTCCTTTGAGCGGTCCGCTGGCCGGGGCGCGCAGGTGGATCTCTGTCGTGCCGCTGAAGTGGACCGAACCGTTTTCCACGACCAGCGTCACATTCTCGCCTTCGATTTTTTCTCCTCTGATCCGCACGTCGCCGTTGATGCAGTAGACGCCTTTCTTCAGTTGGGTCACGCCTTCCGGCGGGAATTCGCCCTCCCAGGATCCGGCTTCCATGATGGAGGGGTCTTCGGGATCAACCGCCGCGGCTTTGCTGCAGCCCGCTTTGGGCAGGTCGAAGGGCGGCGGATAGGGGATGGCGGAGTTGCCGGTGTTGGGCAGGATCGCGAGAGTCGTCGGGCGGAGAGCGAGGCTCGGCTTTCCTTCCGCGCTGGCGGGCGGCTGAAGGACGCGCTTGATCAGCTCCACTTTTTGGATGGAGGCGCCGCCCACGACGTTGAACTGCATGGTGGGATCGCTGAACACCAGGCTGGCGCTCCCCTCTTGCAGGAACGCGCAATTGGAGTTATTGGAGTTGATAAAAATGCCGCCGCCATATAGCTGCAGGGTCGCTTCGTCGTGCGCCCAGAATGCCCGCACGTTCTTGCAGCCGGAGTAGGGCGCCAGGCTGACGATGGCGTAGTCTTTCAGGATGGGGCCAAACTTGGGCGGGACCGCGCGCGAGACGGCCTGCGCCGAGTTGAGCAGTTCGCGAATCCCGACGACCGCGCCGAAATAGGTCTTGTGACGCGAGACGACGGTCACCTGCACGTATTCCCGGTCGCCTTCGTACGGTCCGCTGGTCGGCGGGGCAGAGACCAGCACCTCGCTGCGCTCGCCGTCGTTTCTGTAGCCGTTCTTCTCGGCGTTCAGCAGCGCCGCGGAGACGAAGTCTTCGCCGCGCAGCCGGGCGAGCGAGGCGGCTAACACGGCTGAGTCGGCCGCGTTCTGCGCCTTTCGACGGTCGGCGTAATACAGGCCGCCGTCCACCGCGAGGGCGGCGATGCCGGTCAGGACGAAAATGGCGACGGCGATGATGACGATTGCCTGTCCGCGTTCAGTGCGATTTGTTCTGTTCATGGGAACCATCCGTTAAGTGGCCTGTCTCATGGACAGGAGGGTGTCAGGATCGTGTCCACAGCGGCGGCGGTGAGTCGGATGTGGTCCGAGCCGATGACCGCGCCGATGAAAGGCATGGTCAGCGGGTAGTCGTATTGGAGCGTCACGGAAAGTTCGTGGCCCTCGCAGGCCTCGTCCGGCACGGCGACGGCGACGCTCATGCCCGAAGCGTACATCTTGCCGAGGAGGCCGTTTTCTCCGGAGGCGGTGATCACGCGCTCGCAGATGCGGTCTATGTTGAAGTCCGGGCACGTCCAACTGCCCGTCAGGGGCGGCGGATTGATGGAGCCGTAGAGCGCGCCTTCCTGGGCGGCGTCGTGCATGGCGATATAGTGGAAGAGGCCGATGCCGAAGTCCACCGTCCCGGCCAGCAGGAGCAGGAACACGGTCAGGCTGACGGCGAATTCCACCAGGCTCTGGCCGCGTTTCAAGGCGGGCGGGAACGGGTGATTCTTCATGGCAATTGACTCGCGTTCGAAGAATCCAGTTTGGGACAGTTTTTTTCCTCGAAGACCACGACGATCTTCTCGGCGCCGCTGGCCCGGTAACCGGCCCCGAAGCCGACTTGCAGGAACTTGCTGGAGCGCGGGGGGATGGAGCGGTCGCCGGCCAGGTCGCTGATGTAGGCGGGCGATTCGTCGGGGAGACTGCCGCTCCAGATGGACGCGCCTCCCAGCGTAAGCATTTTCAGGGTCTGGCCGGCGGCGGAGGCGGGCCCCCAAACCTGGACGTTGCGGATGTGGAGCGTCAGGCTGGGGCTGTGGTTGTAGACGGTCATCCCGAAGGGCGAGACGGCGAGGCGGCTGTGACGCGGGTCGCAGGCGGGTTCGACCGGCCGGGAGGGTTTCTGTCGGCCGGGAGGGTCTGATACGCCGTCCGCCATCGTCGGCGCGGGAGTCCCAAAGATATAGTCCCGTTTGGTTTCGTCGCCGATCTGGACCGGTACGCTGACGAGGATGGTGCGCGCGCTGACGGACGAAATGGCGAAGGGTTCCAGGGGGATGAACGACAATAGCGGCGTGAAATCCGCGCTGATCTGAACGCGCAGGCGGCTGGAATTTCCGCCGGAGGGCTGGAAACTGCGGTCGGTTTTTTGGCCGGGTTTGCAGTATTCGGTCTCGTTATTCCCCTCGCCGCTGTCGTGCCAGATCTTGATCTGCTGGTCGCTGAAGTTGCCCATGAAATCGGAGCGCTGGGCGGCGGCGCGTATCCCGGCGCAGTCCTGATATAACGGGACGCCGGCGGTCTGACTCTGTCCCACCGCCGCGCCGTAGCGCGAGGCGAGACGCGCCGCCGAGACCACGTTGGCGTAAATGAAGATCATCCGTCCCACTTCGATCATCCCGTAGATTAAGAGCAAGAGAATGGGCAATACCAGCGCAAACTCCACCGCTGCCTGCGCGGGACGATCGTTCTTGCGGGGAAGGGTTTTCGGCGTCTTCATCTTCGCGTTTCGGGTATCCAAACCTAGTGTAGGGGCGCGCCCTGAATTATCCAATCCTACTTAGGTACCATGAACTGGACAACCTGCGGCAGGTAGATGATGAGGAACGCGCTCGCAACGAAAAACGGGCCAAATGGGATGAATACCATCCAGGCTTTGAATTTCCCCGAAAGGAAGAGGATCAGCATGACGAGGCCGCCGATCAAGCCGCCGAGCAGGACGCCGAACAGGATGCCAAACCAGATCAGCGGCCAGCCAAGCATGAACCCGAGGACGGTCGCCAGGATCACGTCTCCCGCGCCGAAGGCCTCCTCGTCGTCGGCTTCGAGGCCGGCCGCTTGCAGCCGCCGCGCCCGGATCTTCGTGAAGAGCGCGCCGAGCAGGTAGAACAGGAAGACGATCCCGAAGCCGACCGCGCCGCCGATGAGCGTGGACGGGAGTCCCTGGCGGAGGTAGCCGACGACCAGTCCGAGCAGGGCGCCGAAGAGGCTGGTGGGATGCAGGATGAGGCGGTGTTCCAGGTCGATGACGAGGACGACGCCGAAGTAGAGCAGCAGGAGCGCGCCGAGCGGGAAGCCGATTGCCCGGGGCGGATTCATCCAAAAGTAGAGGAAGGCCGCGGCGGTCAGGACTTGAACCGCCCGGGCGCGGAGCGTCCGCCCCTTTCCGCAGGCGCGGCAGACGCGGAAGAGCAGGTAGTCCCGCGCGGTGTAGGGATGGTCGCAGCGCGGGCAGGCGGGCCGGCTGAACCGGCGCGTGACGGGCAGGACGTCGGCCAGGTAGTTGACCAGCCAGCCGCCGGCCCAGCCCGCGATCAGGACGATAACCAGACTAATTTCCATATTCTCATTATAAATCGAAAACGCTCCGAACGAATCAAGGCCGGAAGGGTGTAAGCCTCCTGTAATGCGCTTGGCGAAAGCGTCAAACTGACTTAGAATGACGGTACCTTACAGGAGGTCACATGGAACAATTCATCATCGAAGGCGGACATCCCCTGCGGGGCGAGGTGACGCCGGGCGGGAACAAGAACGCGGCGCTGCCGTTGCTGGCAGCCTGCCTGTTGACGGAGGAGCCGGTCGTGCTTCGCAACGTCCCGCGCATCCGCGACGTGAGCGATATGCGACACCTGATCGAAAGCCTGGGCGTGGAGGTGGAAGACCTGGGCGACAATGCCTGGCGGATCACCGCGCGGACCATTCGGCCGACCGACCTGGATCCGGGGCTGTGCCGCCGCATCCGCGCTTCCATTCTGCTCGCGGGGCCGATGACCGCCCGCGCCGGCGAACTGCGTCTCTCGCCGCCCGGCGGGGATGTGATCGGGCGCCGCCGCCTCGACACGCACATCCTCGCCCTGCGCGCGTTGGGCGCGGAGGTCAACTATGGCCGCACGCTGGAATTCCTGGCGCGCGGCGGGCTGAAGGGCGCCGATATTTTGCTGGATGAGGCCAGCGTGACGGCCACCGAAAACGCGATCATGGCGGCGGCGCGGGCCAGGGGCGTCACGGTCATTCGCAACGCGGCTTCGGAGCCGCACATCCAGGAGTTGTGCCGCTTCCTGAACAAATTGGGGGCGCGCATCGAAAACATCGGCTCGAACACCCTCCACATCGAGGGCGTGGAACGGCTGCGCGGCGGCGAGTTCGCGGTGGGACCCGACTACCTTGAGGTGGTCAGTCTCATCGGCGCGGCCGCGGTGACGCGCGGCGAACTTCGCATCCGCAACGCGGGCGTGAACTACCTCGAAATGATCGCGCAGGTCTTCCGCCGCCTCGGCGTGACCTGGGAGGTCGAAGGCGACGACCTGCTCGTCCCCGCGAACCAGCCGCTTGAAATGGTGAGCGACCTGGGCGGGGTCATCCCCGAAATCAAAACGAACGTCTGGCCTGCCTTTCCCACCGACCTGATGAGCATTGCCATCACCGTCGCCACGCAGGCCGCCGGTTCGGCATTGTTCCACGATTGGATGTACTCCGGGCGCATGTATTTCACCGATAAACTGGTGGGCATGGGGGCGCGCATCATCCTGTGCGACCCGTACCGCTGTCTTGTGCAGGGCCCCAATCAGCTCATCGGCGAGAACCTGGAAAGCCCGGATATCCGCGCGGGGATGTCGCTCTTGCTGGCCGCGCTGGCCGCGGACGGGAAATCGGTCATCCGCAACGTCGGCCAGATCGACCGCGGCTACGAGCGCGTGGACGCGAAACTGCGCGCCGTCGGCGCGCAGATCGAAAGGGTGAAGGAGTAGGGGGTTACTTCTGCCTGGGCCAGACCGCCATTTCGAGGCTGAGCCGGCCGATGAAACTGTTTTCAGGGAGATTCCCCTGGCCGAAGGCCAGGTCTACGATGGTGACGAGCAGGGTGAGAGTGGCCGTCTCAAGCACGACCTGCTTGTTTTTTTGCAGGGAGATTAACTCGCCCTTGGCCTCCAGCCGGGCGCGGCTGTTGGGGTCGTTGTAGGCGTGGGGAGTCATCAGCACTTTCGTGGCGGTTTTGATATCGTTCTTGTCGAACAGCCAGACTTCGATGGACGAGACCTTCTTCGGTTCGCCCACGCCCACCGTCTCTGAAACGCCCACGCCGTACTCGCCGAGGAAGTCGCCGTTCGGCGCGTCGATGCTGAAGGATTCGTCGTATAGATCGTCGCCCAGCACGTAGGTGGTCATTGTCTGGGTGACGGGCTTTTCCAGTCCCAGGCCTGAAAAATCGGTTTTCTCGATGGTCTTGTTGATCTCCTGGGCCTGGCGCGCCGCGGAGACTTCGCCGTCGCCCGCGGGGAGTCTTCCGCGCAGGATGGGTTTCAGGAAGAAGATGTATCCCGCGCCGCCGATCACGCCCAAGGCCAGCAGCAACCCGACCGCGATGAAGAGAATCTTATTGTCGCCGAGAGGGGCGGAGGGCGTCGCGGTCGGAGGCTGCTCCGGCTGGACGTCGGAGGGAGGGGCCGCGGTGATGGGCCCGACGCGCTGTTCAACCGCGTCTTTATATTCCAAAACCCAGGCGGGTTTGAGATCGCCCGGATTGCTGCCGATGGCCGCGAGGAGTTTGGGGGCGTTGGGACCCAGGTCCAGCCAGCGGCGGACGGCCGCTTCCCCGTCTTTGTTGTTCCGGTAGGAATCGATCGTCATCCGCAGGTATTCTTCCTGGAATCGCTGGCTCAAATATTGAGGCGTGGCGTCGGTCCATTTTACGGGCCAGATTCCCCAGCCGATGGTCAGGCCGAGCAGCAATCCTAAAACGACGCCTGCAATGGCGGCAGCGCGCGGATTTTTGAAAACGGTCAGAAGGTCGGAAAGGCGCATAGCATGCTCCTCGTTCTATGTTGATTTACTTGTAGTTTGAAAAACGCACCCGCTTTCACAGTTCGACTTACATTATACAGTTTCCTTGTCAAACCGCCAACCAAACAAAGGGACTAATCTTTTCTCTCCAGCAAATACATCCGCCGCTCGGACTCGCTCACATCCGCCGCCGCGCGGACGCGGAAGCGCGCCGCGAACGCCGACTCGAATCCCTCGCGCGTGTACGTCTCGAAGATGTCCTTCCGCGTCCGCAGCAATTTCTGGACCTGCGAGTCGCTCTTGGGGACCCATTCGATGACCAGCCAGCGGCCGAGGCTCGCGAAGAAATCCGCCAGCATGGACAGCGGGACGTTGTTCGAGACGGCGAGATGGTGGACGAGCGCCAGCGCGAGGACCGCGTCCACGGGGCCGCGCTGACCGAGGGAGTCGCGTTCCTCGTTCGCCCATCCCAGCGCAGGGCTGGGGTTCGTCAAGTCGAGAATCAGCGGAAGCAGGTTTTGCTCCTTTTCGGATTTGACGCGCAGGTAATTCTGCTCGACGGCGGACGGGTCAATGTCCCACGCCACGGTCGGGATTCCAGCCGCGCTGGCAAGGCGGCTGAACTCGCCGTTGTTCGCGCCCAAATCCCAGACGGAGTTCGGCGCGATCTGTTTCAGCCAGTCGGAGACGATCTCTTTTTTGCGCGCGAAACCCGCGTCGGTGTAGTTGGTGATCTCGTAGTATTTGTCCCACTCGGTGCCGGCCGGTTGCCAGGTCAACTTGCGGACGGTTTTCTCCAGGCTGCTGATCAGCCCGAGGAACGCGTTTCGGCTCATCCCGCCCTTCGGGGCGATGGACTTCACGTCCGCGTCGGCGTAGCGCGCCTGCGCGGAGGCGTGGATGTGGAGGTGCGTCAGCAGGCCGAAATCGAGGCGCGTGGACGCGGGCAGCAGGCGGCTCGCCAGGTCGAGCGGGAGGCCGTCTATGTGGACGCGCAGGAGCTGCCCGAGGCGGACGTCCACGCGCGACATCAACGCCAGCGGCGCGAGGAAGTGCTGGCAGAACTGGCGGTAGGCGTCCCAGGGCCGGCCCTCGCGGTAAACCTCGAACGAGAGCGTATCGATCAGCGTCGGCTTGCCGTGGATGAATTGGATGTTGTACGCGCTGGCGTCTTTCAGCGACATGTCGAGTTTCAGGGCGCGCTTTTGGATGGACAGGGTCGCGAGCGCGGCGTCTTTTAATTGAGAGAACGACCACTCGTAGGGATACGATATGAACGGCGCCCGCTCGGGACGGAGGATCTTGAAAGACAGCGCCGCCTCGGCGGGCGGCTCGTCCACTTCGGCGTGGGGGATCAGCAAACCGGCTTTGACGAGTTTTTCGTATAGCCCAGATTCCATGAAGCGCGTGTAATTGTCCGCGCCGGCGCGGTTGACCTGTCGGTACAGGATTCCGCCGCGGGAAAACAGGAACCCGCCTGGGTCACGGAAGGAGGCGGCGAGGGAGTCGCTAGTTTGCGGCATCGGCGTCCGAGTCGTCGTCATCGCCGGCTTTGGGTTTGATCCCCAGCCAGCGTTTGATCTTGCTCCACGAGGCCGAGATGGCGACGCCGATCCCCAGCGCGGCGGCGATCAGGATTTGGATGATGAACGAGCCGGAGCCGGGGTCGAGGTAGGCGGGAGGGGAGAAGTGCATGGTGTCCTTTCCGTAGAGCGAGATATTGTCTCGCTTTACTCGGCGGTTTCAGGGACGATTTCTTCAAGCGTAAACGACTCGGAGCAGGCGGCGCATTGCGCCTGGCGTTTGTTCGCGGCGACGAGCAGGCCGCCGCATTTGGGACAGGGCTGTTTGAGCGGTTTTTTCCACGAGGTGAAGTCGCAGTTCGGGTAGTTGATGCAGCCGTAGAAGACGCGGCCTTTGCGCGTCTTGCGCTCGACGAGTTCGCCGCCGTCCTTTGGACAGATCACGCCGATCTTTTCGAGCCACGGTTCGGTGTAACGACATTCGGGGAAGCCCGAACACGAGATGAACTTCCCGTAGCGGCCATAGCGGATGACGAGTTCCCGGCCGCAGTCGGGGCAGGCGCGGCCAATCGGCTCCGGGCCAGACTTGGTGACGGGCATCTCGGCCTGGGCCTTCGCGACCTCCGCGGAGAACGGGCTCCAGAACTCGCGCATCACGCGCACCCAGTCTTCGTTCCCGGCCGCGATCTCGTCGAGGTCTTCCTCCATGCGCGCCGTGAAGCTGTAATCCACGATGTCGGGGAAATATTGGATCATCAAATCGTTGACGGTGAACCCGGTCTCGGTCGGGACGAGGCGGCGGTCCACCCGCTCGACGTAGCCGCGCTGCTGGATGGTGGAGATCGTCGGCGCGTAGGTGGACGGGCGGCCGATCCCGTTTTCTTCGAGGGTCGCCACCAGCGAGGCTTCGCTGTAACGCGGCGGCGGCTGGGTGAAATGCTGTTCGGGGATGAGGCGGACGAGCTCCTGTTTTTGTCCCTCGGCTACGCCCGCGGGGATGCGGACGTTTTCCTCGTCTTCTTCGGATTTCACATCCTCGTTCTTCGCTTCTTCATAGACGACGAGGAAGCCTGGGAATTTCACCACCGATCCCGAAGCGCGCAATAGATACGCGTGGTCGCTCTGACCCGTGACTTCCACTTGCAGCGTGTCGTACACCGCGGCTTCCATTTGCGACGCGACGAACCTCTGCCAGATGAGTTGGTACAACTTGAACATGGCGGGTTCGAGGAACGACTTGACTTTCTCCGGTTCGCGCATCACGGATGTGGGGCGGACGGCCTCGTGCGCTTCCTGCGCGCCCGCGGACTTCGTCTTATATTTCGGCGCTTCAGACGGAAGGAAATCGCCGCCGTATTTCGCGGCGACGAACTGCCGCGCTTCGGTCTGTGCCAGTTCCGAGACGTTGGTCGAATCGGTTCGCATGTACGTGATCAGGCCCGTCGTCCCGCCCTCGCCGACATCCTGACCTTCGTAGAGTCCCTGCGCGAGAGCCATCGTCCGCTTGGCGGTGAAACCCAGTTTGCGCGAGGCCTCCTGCTGAAGCGTGGACGTTGTGAACGGCGGCGAAGGTCTGCGTTTGCGCTCGCCGCGTTTGACTTTTGTGATAACGTACGCGGCCTTTTCCATGTCCGCGAGGATGGGCTTGACAATGTCCTCGCGAGGCAGTTCCGGCTCCTCGTCGTCAATGCGCGCCAGTTTGGCGACGAACGTCTGGCGGAGGCCCTCCGGCTTAAACTCCGCGCCGATGCTCCAATATTCGACGGGGACGAAGGCGTCGATCTCGCGTTCGCGTTCGACGATGAGTCGCAGCGCCACCGATTGGACGCGTCCCGCGGAGAGACGCGAGCGCACCTTCTCCCACAGGATCGGGCTGATGCTGTAGCCGACGAGTCGGTCCAGCACGCGGCGCGCCTGCTGCGCGTTGACCAGGTCCATGTTGATGCCGCGCGGGTGCGCGAAGGCCTCGTTGACGGCCGGTTCGGTGATCTCGTGGAAGACCACGCGCTTCGCCCGCTCCGGTTCGATGTCCGCGGCTTCGAGCAGGTGCCACGAGATGGCCTCGCCCTCGCGGTCGGGGTCGGTGGCGAGATAGACTTCGGCGTGTTCCTTCGCCAGCTGCTTCAGTTCCTTGACGACCGTCTTCTTCTCGTTCGGGACGCGGTACTTCGGGGTGAAGTTGTTCTCCACGTCCACCGAGAGTTGCGAGCGCAGCAGGTCGCGGATATGGCCGACGGAGGCCTTCACCGTGTAGCCCTTGCCGAGGAAACGTCCCACCGTCCTGGCTTTGGCGGGCGACTCCACGATCACCAGTTTCCCCTGGCGCGGCTTCTCCGCTTTGACGGGCTTCTCAGGCGGGGTCAATCCCGCGTGCGTGTCGGTCTTTCCCATGCGGTACAACTTCGTCCCGCACACGGGACAGACGCCGATGGTCACGGGCGAGCCCTTCGCGTTGAAGGACGCCTGCGGGTCGTTCATTTCTCGTTTGGTCTTGCACTTCATGCAATAAGCTTCCATAAATCCTCCAAAGAACAGGACGCAGAGAGTAGAGATCAGTCAACGCTGCTCTCTCTCCGTTGTCCAATCTCTATAAATACTTTTCGTGTTCGGAATTTTTCAAACTGTCCACAACCTTGCGGACCTTCTGCGCGTGGTCTTTGTGGCACACCAGCAAAACATCGCGCGTGTCCACCACGACCAGATCGTCCACGCCGATGGTGACGATGAGCCGCTCGCCGCCGTTGTCGTACACCAGCGAGTGATGCGTGTCCTCCGCGATGTGCTGATTCGCGAAGACAATGTTGCCGTCCTTGTCGGTGATGTGGACGTCGAAGAGCGAATCCCACGAGCCGACATCGCTCCACTCCAACCCGCCCGCAGGCAGGACGGCCACCTTGTCGGCGTTTTCCATGACCCCGTAATCCACGGTGACGGTATCTAGCTTCCGCCAGGCGCGCTGGATGACTTCCTCGCGTCCCGCGGACGTTGAGGCGGACGCGATCTCCGTCAGCGCTTGATCCAGCCTCGGCAGTTGCCGACCGATCTCCGCAAGGATGGAGTCGGCGCGCCAGACGAACATCCCCGAATTCCACGAGTGGTCGCCCGAGGCGATCATGGCGCGCGCCTCCACCTCGTTCGGCTTCTCTTTGAATTTCAACACGCGGTAAACGGGATAGACGACGCGTTCGGAGATCGTCTCGCCGCGCTGGATGTATCCGTATCCCGTGGCGGCGTAAGTGGGCGTGACGCCCAGCGTGACGAGGTAGCCCTTCTCGGCCACGTCCACCGCCACGCGGATTAACAAATGAAAGAGATCGCGGTTGCGGATGTAGTGGTCCGCGGGCAGGACGGCCATCGCCGCTTCGGGGTCGCGTTGACGCAGGATCGCGGCCGCCAGCCCGACGACGGACGCGGTGCCGCGCGGCTCCGGCTCGACGATGAAGTTCCGCGCGGGGATCTCGGGCGTTTGGGCGCGCAACTCGTCCACCTGCGCGGCGACGGTGACCACGTAGATCCGGTCGGGGGAAAGCAGTCCCTCCAGGCGTTCGACGGTGGTCTGGAAGAGGGTGCGTTTCTCGTCGAGGAGGGGAAGCATCTGCTTCGGGCGGTCGCGGCGCGAGAGCGGCCAGAGGCGGGTCCCGCCTCCGCCCGCCATGATGACGGCGTAGGTATGGTTCAGGATGTCGGTCATGCCTGGTTACGTGGTTGAGTAGTCGGCTTGTCCCTCGCGGACGGAAATATAACTCATCCCGCCCACCTGGCGCACCATTCCTTTTAATTCCATGAGCGTAAGTGTAGCGGAGACTTTCTCAATCGGCAAGCCCGTCGCGTTGCGGATTTCGTCCACGTGGACGGGTTCCGCGCCGAGGGCGGCGAGCAGTTGCGCCTCGAGCGCGTCGGCGGGGATGGCCTTGCGCGCCGCTTTGAAGTCGCCCGTGCGAGTCAAGTTGAGCGCCTGCGTCAGGTCTTGCGGACTGAGCAGCGGGTGCGCGCCTTGCTGGATGAGTTTGTTCGCGCCTTTGCTTTGCGGCGCCAGGATGCTGCCCGGCACGGCGAAGACTTCGCGTCCCTGCTCGGCGGCGAACTCGGCGGTGATGAGCGCGCCGCTGGTCTCGCCCGCTTCGACGACCACCGTTGCCATCGAAAGCCCGGCGATGATGCGGTTGCGCGGCGGGAAGTTGGCCGATTCGGGCGGCGTCCCCACCGCGTAATCGCTGACGACCGCGCCCTGTTTCATCATCTTTTCGGCGATCTGCAAATGTTCGGGCGGATAGATCTTGTCCACGCCCGAGCCGAGGACGGCGATCGTGCGTCCGCCAGCCTTGAGCGCGGCGGAATGGGCGACCGCGTCCACGCCGCGCGCCAGCCCCGAGACGACTGTGATTCCCTGTCCCGCCAGGAACGCGGCCAGGTCTTCGGCGATCTGCCTCCCGTAGGGCGTGACGCGCCGCGTCCCGACGATGGCAACCGCGTAATGGTCGTCGAGACTGATCTCGCCGCGCGCGTAGAGGACGGGCGGCGGCTGTTCGATCTCTTTCAGGCGCGGCGGATAGAGTTCGTCGTCCCACGTCAGGACGGAGATGCCCTGCTTGTGGATCTGGTTCCAGATTTTTTCGAGATCAACCTTTGCGCGCAGGTTGACGGCTGACTCCGCCAGTCTTGGACTGAGTCCCGCTTCCTGCAACTGTTCGACGGGCGCGTTCCAGGCGTCTCCGAGCGAATCGAAATACGCCAGCAGGGCGCGCATTCGCACCGCGCCGATGCCTTTCACGAGGTTGAAGCCGATCCAATAGCGCTTATCGTTCATTGGCTGTTGAGCGAGATATTATCTCGCTTTACTCGATCAACCCATCCAACAGATGCACTTTGATCTCGCCGTTCGGCAGGTCAATTCCCAGCAGCACGTCGGGGATGGCGGGGAGCAGGATCTCTTTGCCTTCGTCCGTTTTTACCACATAGACTTTGTTCGCGCCGGTCTCGAGGATGTCTGCCAGGACGCCGAGGGCGCGCCCGTCGTCGGTGCCGACGCGCAGGCCGATGACCTGATGCTGGTAGTATTCCCCTTCGGGCAGGGGCGGACGGTCCGCGGCGGGGACGTAGACCCAGGTGTTGCGGAGCGCGCCCGCCTGTTCGGGGGTGTCGAGTCCCTGGAACGCGACCAGCAGCGAGTTTCCGTGCGGGCGTGTGGACGCGATCTGGGCGGGTTTGTGTCTCTCGCCGAGGAAGACCCGCGTCCCGGCGCGCAGCCGCTCGGGGAAGTCGGTGTGGACGTCCATGATCAGTTCGCCGCGCACGCCGTGCGGACGACGGATGAAGCCCACCGTCAAATAGACAGGCTCGCCGGTCGGCGAGCCTGAACCAGCGGACGCTGGGGAGGACTTTCGGGGCATCAGGGTTCCAGAACGTCGAGCGTGACCTGTTTGCCTTCGCGTTCGGCGGCGACGCGGGCCAGCGTGCGGATGGCGTTGGCGACGCGTCCGCTCCGGCCGATGACGCGGCCCATGTCGTCGGCGGCCACCTTCAGTTCAAGACGGACGCGGCTGCCGCTTCCCGACTCGCGCACTTCCACGTCGTCGGGATGATCCACCAGCGATTTGGCGATGTATTCAATGAAGTCTTTCATGGTCAACTCGTTTCCCTCTCCGGGCGAGGGTTATTTGGCTTTCTTCGGGGCGCGCTTGGCGATGGCCTCGGCGCCTTCCTGGACGAGGGCTTCCACGGCCTCGCCCTTCTTGAAACGCTCGAAGCGGTCGAGGAGACCCACGCTCTGGAAGATCTTTTCCACGGACTCGGTCGGCTTGGCGCCGTTCTTCATCCAATGGTAGACGCGCTCTTCCTTCACGTCGAGCATGGAAGGGTCGTTGCGCGGGTTGTAGTGTCCCAGAATTTCGAGAAAGCGGCCATCGCGGGCGTTCTCTTTGTCCGCCGCGACGATGCGGTAGGACGGCTGGCCCTTGAGGCCGATGCGGCGTAAACGGATGCGAACCATCGAACACGTACTCCTTGTGAGGTTGAATGTTGCAAGTTGAAAGTTGCAGATGAGGTTTGCAGGTTCGGCGGGTGAGAGAGGGGTGCGTCAAAGGAAACGCGCTCACGGGCTGAAGCTGACAGGCCGATATTTTACCAGAGAAATGGGAGACGGGGGAAAATGCGCGTTAACTCAAGTATGATGTTGTCGAACTGGTATCGTTCCGTCAAAAGAAAACAGGCTCTTCCGTTTTTGACGGGAAATTTCCTATTAACATCTTTTGAGCGCCATTGTGTTTGGCTCTTTCCCGTTAATTGCAGGAGAGTCAGAAAATATTACCGATCCGGGCAACGCGCTGACTGTTTTCACTTCCGCCGCGTACGATCCACCGGCCCAGGCGCGCAGGGCTAATTCGAGCAAGGGCGGGATGGAGGGCGGAGGTGGGGCGGATTAGTTGCGCTGCGCCATTGACAAATGTCACAAACTCATATATATTTTCTTTCAGAAAGTAATTATATGGCCGATATTGATTTCTTCCAGCCTTTCCCGTAACGCTTGCATGAACATTTACCATCCAACCACGATCACTCAAACCGAGATGCGAAACATCAATCGTTCCGCCATCTTCGATTATCTCCGTCTCGCGGGGACTTCTTCACGCGCCGAAATCGCCCAGAAGTTGAAGATCAGCCTGCCATCGGTCACCCGTATCATGGACCAGTTGCTCCAGTCCGGCCTGGTCCACTCCGTTGGCCTGGAAAAGAGCGAACGCGGTCGCAGCCGCGAACTGCTCGAGGTCAACGCCGACGACAATCTGGTGATCGGGATCGATCTGGGCGGAAGTCACATCAGCGGCGGACTCGTGAATCTGGGCGGCGAAGTCCTGCATGAATTTCACGCTTCCACAACTCACGACCGCGGCGAAGAAAACTACGCGACCCTGGTCAGTTTTCTTCAATCGCTCCTTGAACAAGCCGAAAAACAGCCGGCCCGCATGTTGGGGATCGCCATCGGCGTGCCCGGCATGTTGGAAAGCCGGACGGGGACGGTTAAACTGGCGCCGGGGCTGGGCTGGAACGATTATCCCTTATTGGAAAAGCTGGAACGCGACATCCCCGCGTCGGTCATCCTGGAAAACGACGTCAATCTGGCTACGCTGGGCGAACAATGGTTCGGCGCCGGCCAGGGAGTCCGCGACCTGGTGATGGTGGCCATCGGCACTGGCATCGGCGCGGGCATCATCCTGGACGGCAAACTGAACCGCGGCTTTGCCGAGGCGTCAGGTGAGATCGGCTACTTCCTACCGGGCGTTCAATTCCTCAACCGACAGTACCCCGGCTTCGGCGCGCTGGAGAGCGTCGCTTCGGGTCGCGGGATCGTGGAGCGGGCGACCCGGCGGCTGGTCGAATTGGGCGATTCGCGGAAATCGTCCGAGCTGCACGCTGTGGATGTGTTTCAAGCCGCACAGGAGGGAAAGCCGTGGGCTGTCGAGACGATCGTGGAGACGGTTGACTACCTCAGCCTGGCCCTGGCCAACGTGACCGTCTGCCTGGACCCCGAACTGATCATCCTGGGAGGCGGCGTGGCTGGCTCGGCTCACATGCTCATTGAACCCATCAAGGCCCGCTTGCAGGGCGTCATTCCCCGCGTGCCGCGCATCGAGGAATCGGCGCTGAAGGGCAGGGCGGCCATTCTGGGCGCGGTGACGCGCGTCGTCCAGAAGTACGTTGATTATCTGGTCGTATATAACAGTTGATTTGTGTCCGGCTGGCAAAATCCTTTCCTGAAAGATCGCCCGGCCCGCCAACCGGAAAGAGGAGTAACCGATGAACCTGGAACAATTTTCGCCGCTTTCGATCCTTGACTGCCATATCCATTATCCGCATCCCTCTCAAATGCAGAATCTCATCGCCACATGCGATCAACTGCATATTGACCGGTTTAATGTGGTCTGCACGCCCGACCCGATGCGGCTGAGTCTCGTCCCAGACGCGCTGCATCTTAAGGCTCACTACCCCGAGCGGGTCTTCGTCTTCGGCGGCCTGGACATCTCGGCCTACTTCCGCGTCCCCGACCGGGTCGGCGAGACGCTGGCCGGTTTCGTCGAGGGGCTGGCCGCGCTGGGCTGCGACGGCGTCAAGATGATCGAGGGGAAGCCTGCCATGCGTAAGACGCTGCCTGTGCCGTCGTTCGATAGCGAAGTCCTGGCCCCTTACTGGGCAAAAATGGCAGAGATGCAAATGCCGCTGCTCTTTCATGTGAACGACCCTGAAGAATTCTGGGACGCCGCCAAAGTCCCCGGCTGGGCCATGCAGCGCGGCTGGTTTTACGGCGACGGCGCGTACATCAATAACGAGGCCCAATATACGGAGATCTTCAACGTGCTGGCTCGCAATCCCACGCTGAAGGTGATTTTTGCCCACTTTTTCTTTCTCTCTGCCCAATTGCCGAGGCTGGCAGATTTGCTCGACCGCTACCCCAACGTCTGCGTGGACCTGACGCCGGGGATCGAGATGTATCACAACTTCACCCGCCGCCTGGACGAGGCCCGCGACTTCTTCCTGAAGTATCAGGACCGCATCCTGTTTGGCACCGACATCGGCGCCCGCGCCTTGCTTTCGACGCCGCAGACGGATATCCAGTTTTCCGAGAGCCGCGAACGGGTGACCGTGACGCGCAATTTTCTGGAAAACCCAGGCGAATTTTCGTTGCCGCCCGGCGGCGGCTTCCTGTTCGACGAGCGCGAGGTCTGGTTCCACGGTCTGGGCTTGCCGCAGAGCGTCCTCGAGAAGATCTACCGCGCGAATTTCGAGCGGATCGCCTCGCCCGCGCCGCGCCCGCTGAACCCGGCGTTGATTGTTGAGATGTGCGGCCAGGTGGAAGCCATGATCGGTATCCAGGGATCGGCCCAACCGGGCGTCCCCGGCGACCCATCCGTCGTCCGGCAGGTCCGATCCTATTTTGAGTCGATCACGTGATCGGCCATCATCCCCTCATATACCCAATAGGAGCGAGATATGAAACAGATCAAGAAATGGCAGGAACCGTTCTATGCTGTCGGAGGCTTTGGGCCAGGCTTCATGTATCAACTTGTCCTGACCTATCTGCTGTATTATTATCGCCCCGCCCAGGCCAGAATCGAGGAAGGCGCGCTGGTCTTTGCTCCCGCTGCCGGGTTTGCCCTCGGCATACTGGTCGCCCGTATCCTAGACGGCATTGTTGATATTCCCATTGCCGGATGGACCGATAACATGAAAAGCAAGTGGGGCCGCCGCCGTCCTCTGATGGCGCTCGGCTTCATTCCTACCATCGTCTTTTTTGTCTTGCTCTGGTTTCCGCCCATCACCGGCGTCAGCCTGGGCGAAGACGGTCACTGGGGTAACGTGGTCTATGTGGCGGTGGTCAGTACCTGCTACTTCTTCTTCCACACCATGATCAGCGTGCCTTATCTGGCCGCGCTTTCGGAGATCGTGCCAGACGAGAACTCGCGCGTGCGCGTAGCCAGCTGGCAGACGGTCTTCAATACTGGCAGTTATGTCCTGGTCTTCGTGGTGGCGCCCATGTTGTTCGACCGCTTCGGCGTGCGCGGCGCGGCGATTCTGCTGCTGCCCAGTTTCATCACCTTTATCGGGCCGCTGCTGGTCATCAAAGAGACGCCCTCAGACGGCTCGCAAGGTCGCAGCGCCGAGAAGGAAGTTCCCCTGTGGGAGAGTTTTAAGCAAACCCTCACCAATCGGACGTTTCTCATTTACATGTCCTCGGTGGCGACGTTCTTCTTCGGTCTGCAATTCTTCCTGGGCGGGCTGGCTTTCATGGCCGCCGACATGATGGGCATTACCGAGTCCCAGCTGGGATTCATGAACGCCGCGGCGTTCGCTCCCATCCCGTTCATGCTAGTCCTTTTCAATGTGATGACCCGCAAGTGGGGGGCCAAGCGGGCGTTCAGCGCCGCGCTGCTGGCGTTTGCCGTCGCCATGCTGTTCTTCCCGCTCGGCTGGTCGCGTCTCAACCTGCCGGTCTCGCCGCTGACCGTCGGCATGATTGCCAGCGCGATCGGCAGTTTTTCCATTGGCGCGTTCTTTACCATTCCATACGCGTTCCCAGCCCAGATCGCCGCGGTGGACGCGCAGGCGACCGGCAAGAATCGCGCCGGCATGTTCTTCGCGGTGCAGGGCGTGATCAATCAGTTCATGGGCTCGCTGTCCGGCGCGGCTCTGGCGTTGCTGTTGACCTGGCGATATGGAGTCGTGATCATCGGCCCAGTTGTGGCCGCCATCATGGTCCTTGCCTTCATCTTCTTCCAACGGTATCCGCTCGGCCAGCCGTCGCGTTCGGCCAAATAGCCTCGCCGTCTGGACGTTTTACTCAGCGGCCGCCCGCAGAATGACAACGGGCGGCCGCGCGTCGCGCCGGTCCCAGGGCGTTGCCCGATTCTTTTTTAGAATGGAATATAATAAACTTCTTTGGAAATAAGATCCTTGGCCGTGAATTTCCATGATTTTTTTCGTGGAATTCGCGTCATTCACGGCTGAGAAAAGAGATGCTGACGTTATTTCCGATAATATTCAATCAACAGATTACGAAAACCACATGGAGAATAAGAATGTGCGGAATTTTCGGCTATGTGACGAACAAGGAAACTGCGCTGGGACCCATTCTCATCGCGGCGGCGGAGCGACTCACCTATCGCGGCTACGACTCGGTCGGCGCGGCGACGTTGAACAACGGCAAAATCGATCTGCGAAAAGACGTGGGCAAAGTGGATTCTGTCGCGGCGAAATATAACATCGGCGAAATGCGCGGCTCACGCGGAATCACTCAATTGAGATGGGCGACCTTCGGCGAGCCTTCACAGGTCAACGCGCAGCCGCATCTGGATTCGGACGGCGACATGGTCGGCGCGCACAACGGCAACGTAGTGAACAACGTCGAATTGCGCGAGCAGTTCATGGCAGAGGGCATGACCGTCCGTTCGCAGAATGACGGCGAGACCTGCGTCCACGCGGTGGAGAGATATATCAATCGCGGCTATGAATTCATCGACGCGATTCGACTCGCTTACGGCGATCTCGAAGGCGATTACACGTTTGTCATCGGGCGCGCGGACGACGACAAACTCTACGCGTTCAAAAAAGGATCGGGCATGGTGGTGGGACTGGGCAAAGGCTTCACCTGCGTTTCGTCTGACCTGCCTTCGATTCTGCCGCTAACGCGCGAGGTCATCCGCCCGCAGGATGGGGAGATCGTCACATTGTGGGCGGACAAGGTCGAGGTGCGGTCGGTGAAGGATGGGAAAAGAATCGAACGAAAGCCCGAAACAGTGACCGAGTCGATGGACGCGGTGCAGAAGGGCGGGTATCCGCATTTTATGTTGAAAGAGATCCACGAGCAGAGTCAGGTCGCCCGTGAGTTATCCCATGTATTGAACGGAAACCGCGAGGTCGAGTCGCTGGTCGAGAAGATGAAGAGCGCGCGCAATTTATATTTTATCGGATGCGGCACGAGTTATCACGCCGCGTCGGCGGGCGCGGTGTATTTCGCGCAATTGGCGGGGCGCGCCGCGATCCCTGTGCTGGCGCCGCAGTTCATCGCGCAATACGCGCCCGCAGTGACTCACGATGACGTGGGAATTTTCGTCAGCCAATCGGGCGAGACGAAAGACGTGTTGAACGCATTGGAGGTTGCGGAGGCGCGCGGCATGGCGTGTTTCGGATTGGCGAACGTGGTCGGCTCGACGTTGACGAAAGCGACTTCGTTCTCTCTGCCTTTATGCTGTGGCTACGAGATCAGCGTTCCCGCCACGAAGACGTTTACCAATCAAGTCGTGACGTTTTTGTATCTGGCGTATAGACTCGCGGGAAAAGATGTCCGTGAATTGGACTCCATCCCCGAATTGATGGACAAGACTCTTGAAATGGTCGAGCCACAGGTCAAAGAGATCGCCAAAGAGATCAACGAGTGGAACGACCTGTACTGTCTCGGCTACGGCGCGACATACGCCATCGCGCTCGAAGGCGCGTTGAAGTTGAAAGAGATCACGTACGCGCACTGTGAAGGGATGCTCTCGACCGAGTTCAAACACGGACCGCTCTCGGCGGTGAGCAAGGGCTTCCCCATCGTTTTTGTCGCGGGTCCGAACGATGTGCCGCTCATCATCAGCGGCATCAACGAGGTGAAAGTACGCGGCGCGCGAACCATCGTCATCGCGGAGGAGGATTCCCGCCTGCGCGCCAACGCGGACGATGTGATCGCGCTTCCCAAATCCGATCCGCAGATTTCGGCTTTGCTGGGCGTGCTACCATTGCAGTTGCTGTCATATCACATGAGCGTGATGCGCGGCTTCGATCCTGATTTCCCGCGGAATTTGTCCAAGACGCTGACGGTGGATTGAATCTTGAAGTAAGCGCCTCGATCCTCCAGACATGGTCGGGTCCCGCCTCCAGCGGCCCGCTGACCAGGGTCAGTCCGGGCTGGAGGCGTTTCTGAGAAAGAAAATTCGCCGGGGAGGAAGGAGCCAGGCGAATTGACGAATCGTCCCAACAGGACGGATGGACAACAAGGTGGTCTCCAGCAATTTGCTGTCGGGCGTATTCGCTCCGCTGACTACCACTCCCAGCGGCAGGCCTTGTTGCTTGACCAACAAACTGCATTTTGTGCCGCGTTTGCCGCGATCCGTCGGGATAGGCGTGGACTCTGCCCGAGAAAAATCCGATGTCATGCTTGCGATTAACTTTCTTGATTTTATCGCGGCTTGTTCCTTGACGCTATGGTTCATCATTCCATCCGCATGGACGGCTTGAACGCACGTTATTTTCGCAGCGCTTCCTCCACTGCCTGCTCGATAGTTGGATTCGAATCTCCCTGCACGGGCAGGCTAGACAATAGTTCTTCTGCGCGAACTTTTGTGCTGTGCAGCGCCGAAGGGTGGGAAATGATGAGGGTCAGCCAGCCAGCCGCAATGGCGGGATTGACGCGGATTTCCAAAGAGGCGAGTCCCGCGAGGGATTGGAGAATCAGCGGTTCGGAGTGGATGTCGCGGGCGAGGCGCAGGGAGTCCAGCAGAATCGTTTTGGCGCGCGCGTCGTCGCCCGTGCGGAGATGCGTCTCGCTGAGGTAGATCATGGTCTGGGCGATGTCCCAGCCTTTGAAGGCGTCGCCGAAGATTTCGAGACTCTTTTCGAGATGGGCGCGCGCTTCGTTGGGTTGACCCGCCGCGAGAGTCGCGAGACCGAGATAGCGATATGCCGTGCCCATGCCCCAGCGATTTTTTGTGCGCTCGCATAACGCGATACTCTCGCGCATGGCGGCGATGGCTTCGTCGTGCCGACCGAGCGCGACCTGCGTTTCGACAAGGAAGTTCAAGCCGAGCGAAATGGAGTGGGGATCGCCGAGTTCGCGCCAGAGTTTAAGACCCGCCTGCATTTGGTCATAGCCGTTTTGATAATCGCCTAGAATGCTGTCCACATGCCCGAGGTTGTAGACTCCGTACGCGGCAAACCAGCGTTCGTTCGATTCGCGCGCGTAGATAAGACCTTCTGCGATCATGCGTTTCGATTCGAGATACGCGCCGCTCAGGTGTTGGATGGTGCCGCTGAAGATCAGCGCGTCGGTGAGGAGCGCGTGGTCGTTGACAAGGCGCAGGAGGGCGATGGCTTCATTGTAGAGTCCCTGCGCGCGCGGGAATTGCCCCGAACGGAAGTAGAGCAAACCTTGTTGCACGAGCGCCGTGCCGAGGATTCGATCCGTCAGCGCGTCGCGCGGTTTTTCTTTTAGAGCGCTCACGAGCAATTCGAGTTGTTCGATGCCTTCATGGATCAAGCCCGCCACTTCAAAGTACCAGCCAAAGGCGCGCACGGATTTTTGAATCCATTCGACCTTGCCATGCTTCACGCCCCAAGCCCACGCGGCGCGCAGGTTGTCCAATTCGCGGGTCATCGCTTGCGCGGAATCCTGTTGCGCGACGCTCTTCAATTTCCTTTCGTGTTCCGCCGCGAAGCGCAGATAAAACTCACAGTGACGGGAGCAGGTTTCGACACAGCGCGCTTCGTCTTCGTCGAGATGATTCCACGCGTACTGGCGGATGACTTCGTGCAGGTCGTAGCGCCCCTCTTCGTTGCGCCTCACCAGCGACTTGGAAACGAGCGACGACAACATCGGCAGGGTCGCGCCTGCGACGGTTTGCGCGGCGGCGCGGTCGAATCCGCCGCGGAAGATGGAGAGGCGGCTCAACGTGTCGCGCTCCGCGTCGGAGATCAATTTCCACGAGTGATCGAAAGAGGCTTTTAACGAGCGGTGACGTTCGGGCAGGTCGCGCATCGAGACTGCCAGAAAGTCAATGTTCGATTCGATCTCGCGGGCGATCTCGTCGCACGAAAGCATGTTCACCCACGCGGCGGCGAGTTCGAGCGCGAGCGGAATCCCTTCCAACATGCGGCAGATCCGCAGAAGCGCGGGCTTGTCGGCGTCGGTCAGTTTGAACTTCGCGTCGGCGCGCCGCGCGGCTTGCAGGAACAACATCGCCGCGCTGTACGATTCGATTTCGCCGACATCTTCCAACGGCGGCACGGGCAAGCCGCGCAAATCAAACGTCCATTCGCCCTGCAAGTTCAAGCGTTCGCGCGACGTGCAGAGAATCCGCACACGGGGCAGGCGCTGGAGAATCTCCGCCACGAGTTCCGCCGTCGCGGGCGATCCCGCCAGCAGGTGTTCGAGATTGTCCAACACGAGCAAAGCGGATTTTTGAATCGTGCGCGCGAGATGGGCGAATAACTGTTCCTTCGCTTCGACAGGACCCGAGAACGAATACTCGAACGCTTCGGCGATCGCAGGGACGATTGATCCCGCCGAGTTGACCGAAGCCAACGGGACGTAATGCACGCCGTCGGGGAAGAGTCCGCGCTGGCGATTCGCAAATTCGATTCCGAGCCGCGTCTTGCCGATTCCGCCTGGACCGACGAGGCTGATGAGGCGGCATTCGGCATTCGCCAGCAGGTGAGCGATTCCGCCCAGTTCGTCTGCGCGTCCGATCAGCGGCGTGGGAGGCGTGGGAAGAGTCGTTTTCGGCGCTGAAAAAAGGATCGGGGAAACAGAAGCAAGCCCATCGTCCGATTTGAGGCGGCGCGCCACTTTGAGAAACGTCGCGCGTTCGGGGATCGGAATCTCCAGCGCGTCTGCCAACAATTCCGCAATCTGCAACGAGGGGCGGCGCTCCTCCGCTTCGATCTTTTCGATGGTGGCGAGCGAACATCCGACGCGGTCTGCCAGCGCGCTCTGGGTCAGGTCGAGCGCTTTGCGGCGTTTCTTGAGCCACAGACCGAAGGGCAGGTCTTGCATGAGGATATTTTAACGCAGGGCGACAAAGTTTACTTTGTCCTTTTACCGCAAAGTGAACTTTGCGGTACTGTTTTGTACGGGTTTTTGTACGGGTGAGCCAGACCGCAAACACAAGCAAATCCACTATAATGCAATCATTACCAAAGGAACTGACATGAACGCTTCCCTCAAACGCCATTCGCTCGTCGTCGGTCTCGCGCTGATGTTCCTCTACACATGGACGATTGATTTTTCGAACTCGGGCGTCCTGCCATTCAAGGTTCCGTTCGCTGTCGTCCTCACGCTCGGCTGGGGATTCATCCTCGTCTCGGTTTTGATGACATGGGCGACTCTCGGCAGGGACGCGATGATCGCGTTCTTGAAACGCTTCCTGCTCTGGCGCGTCGGCTGGACGTGGTGGCTGGTCGCGCTCCTGCTTTTGCCCGCCCTGGGATTCGCTTCGATCCTCCTGACCTCGTGGCTTGCGCGCGTCCCTGTTGATTTTTCCCACCCGATGATTCGCGACGTGGTCCCGCTCGACGCGCCGTTGCTCGCGCTCGTCCTGCCGTGGCTGATTTTTGAAATCCTGACCAACGGCGAAGAGTGGGGCTGGCGCGGTTACGTCCTGCCGCGCTTGCAAGCCAAGTACAACGCGCTGACCGCCAGCCTGATCGTCGGCGTGATTTGGTCGGTCTGGCATTTGCCGAAATTTCTGGGAACGGGCATGAACGACGAACGATCCTTCGCGTGGTTCACGGTCGCGCATCTTGCCCTGGCGGTTCTATACACCTGGCTCTACAACAACACGCGCGGAAGCATCCTGCTCGTGGTTCTCTTTCACGCCACAGGGAACACTGCAGGGATGTTCCTGCCCGTCAAGTTCGCCGTCGCTGGCGGGGTTGCGGAGAACATGTTGATCGTGTTGTATGTCCTTGCCGCTGTCGTCGTCACGCTCGTTGCAGGCGCGGAGAATCTCTCGCGGACGGAAGAGAGACAGATTCAGGCATAACCACATGAACGAATTGACTCTTGAACGCTTCACAGCATGGATGACCGAATACGGTCGCGCCAGCGCGGAGAACGACCCGCAAGCCTCCGCGAATCTTTTCGCGCCCGACGCCCGCTATTACGAAAGTCCATTCGATGAGCCGATGGTCGGGCGCGACGCCATTTACGAATATTGGAACAAAGGCACGCAGAATCTCAAGGACAAGAAATCCTCCTTCGAGATTCTTTCCGTGACTGGGAACACGGGCATCGCAAGATGGCAGTCATCGTTCACCGTCGTCGAATCGGGCAAACGCCTCGCGCTGGATTGTCTGTTCGTGGCGGAGTTCGACGACGAGGGGTTGTGTCACACCTTCCGCGAGTGGTGGCATATTCAGGAAACATAAAATAACCAAGGAATTATTGCCGCAATACGAGTGGCTGTATAATCACTCTGCATGACCTCTCAGCCGTTGATCGCGACCAAATTCCACATCCCGCCTGCGCGGGCGGACTTTGTCGCGCGTCCGCGCCTGTATGCCATGCTGGAGACAGGCTTGCGCGCGGCGTTGACGCTCATCTCCGCGCCGCCAGGGTTCGGAAAGAGCGCCCTCGTCGTGGATTGGATTCACTCGCGGGCTGAGCCGCGCCCTGCCTGGCTTGCGCTGGACGAAGGCGACGACCAGCCCGCGCTTTTCTGGCGATATTTCGTCGCCGCGCTGCAGGCGCGTTACGCGGGAATTGGCGAAACCGCGCAAACGATCTTGAATGCGCCGCAACCGCCCGAACTCGAAACAATCCTCGCCGCGCTCGTCAATGAACTTGCCGCAGCGGAAGAATCCCTCGCCCTGGTCATAGACGATTATCACCTCATCCGATCCCCCCAAATTCACAACAACCTCAACTTTCTGCTCGACCACCAGCCCGCCAACTTTCATTTGATATTGCTGACGCGCGAAGACCCGCCGCTCAACCTTGCCCGCCGCCGCGCCCGCCGCCAGATGATCGAGATTCGCTCCGTTGACCTGCGCTTCAACCGCGAAGAAGCCGCCGAATTCCTCCGCGCCGCGATGGGACTGACCCTGACGACCGAACAGATCGCCGCGCTCGAAAACCGCACCGAAGGCTGGATCGTCGGCTTGCAGATGGCGGCGCTGTCCATGCGCGGGCGCGACACGCAAGCCTTTTTCGATTCGTTCACAGGCGACGACCGCCACATCGCGGATTATCTCATTGAAGAAGTCCTCGACCGCCAGACCCCAGCCACGCGGGATTTCCTGCTCCGCACCTCGATCCTCGAAAAACTCTCCGCGCCGTTGTGCGAAGCCGTGATCGGCAAATCCCCCATCGAACTCGCCGCGCTGGAACGCGCCAACCTTTTCCTCATCCCGCTCGACAACGTGCGCGTCTGGTATCGCTACCACCACCTGTTCGCAGACCTGTTGCGACAGCGTTTGCGCGGCGCGGCGTCGGCGGAAGAAATAGCCGAGTTGTATCGCTCCGCCAGCGGGTGGTGCGAAGCGAACGGCGACATCCACGCCGCGATTCGCTACGCGCGGCACATCCCCGACGAAGAACGCGTGGCGCATCTTTTGCAAACCTATGCGGGGCAGTTCTTCGCGCAAAACGAACTCGTGCAACTGACCGACTTTGCGCGCGGACTGCCCGCGTCGCTGTTGGAAAATCATCCGCGGCGGTGCATGGCAATTGCATGGGCGATGGTCGGCACGCGCCAAAACGCCGAGCCGTGGCTGGCGCGCGTCGAACGACATTTTGGCATGTCTGCCGAAGCCGCGCTCACCGACGACTCGCTCGACGACGCCCGCCGCGCCGCGCTGCTCGAAGTTCTCGTCGCCCGCCAGCCGATTATGTTCGAAGACCCCGCCCTCCGTTCGCGCGAACGATTGCTCGCCATGCAGACGCGGCTTGCGCGACTGCCCGACGATACGCCGTGCCTGTTCAATACCGTTGGGTCGCTCCGTCCCGTAGTTGGGTACAGCCTGGGCTTCGACGCGGCGAATGCGGGAGAAGTTCGGCTTGCCGCGCAATATCTCAAAGAAGCCATAACATTCTCGCGCCAAAACAACAACCAACACCTTTTGCAACTTTCAGCGGCTCTGCTTGCCAGCGTCGAACTCACTCAAGGAAAACTTCGCGCCGCGCATCGCACGCATTTACAGGCGCTTTCCGAGTCGCCGCAGGACATCTCGCCGTACGCCGCGCAAGCGCACGCGGGGCTGGGAATAATTTATTCTGAATGGGGCGAGATGGAAAAAGCGGAAAATTATTTTCAAACGGGGTTGCCGCTGGCGCGCGCCTGGAATCAGTGGGACGCGCTCTTCGCCATTGTCACGGGTCTCGCGCGCATCGCGAAACGGCGCGGCGATTCTCAAACCGCGCTTTCGCTGTTGGATGAATTCCATCCGCAGAACGAAAGCCTGTCGACACAGACCGAAGCCCTGCGCCGCGTCTGGACGGGCGACCCCGCTTCTTCTCTGACCTGGCTTGAGTCGAACCATCTTTCGGCTTTATCCACGCCGACGCCTTTCAACGAGTCGCTGACGCTCGATGTGACGCGCATATTCCTCTCCGCAAACCGCATGGACGACGCTTTGACGCTGGCGCAAAAAATTCTCGACTCGGCGAAGGCGGGCGGACGGAATCACTATGTCATTCAGGCGAACATCCTGCTCGCGAAGATTTTCGCCGCGCAAGGGAAAACCGCCGACGCGCTTTCCCGCCTCGCCGAAGCCCTGCAACTTGCCGAGCCAGAAAAATATCTGTCGGCGTTTGTGGATGAGGGCGATACCATCCGCGCGTTGCTAATGAAGATGACGGGCAACCCGCCCGCCCAGAGGGTTCTGGCGGGATTCGGCTCGGGGGCAGAGTCGCCTGAGAAGCCAGGTCAGCCGTCGGTGGGGGTTGAAGCGTTGAGCGAGCGCGAGCGCGAAGTCTTGCGTCTCGTCGCGGAGGGTTGTTCCAATCAGGACATCGCATCCCGTCTTGTCATTTCGATCACGACCGTGAAAACGCACATGGGGAATATCTTCAACAAACTGGGCGTCGCCAGCCGCACGCAAGCCATCGCGCGCGCGGAGGCGTTGGGGTTACTACCTAAACGCTGACCCTTCCTTTCGCAATCCTACCTGCAAATCCTACTTTTTGACGAAGCCGTTTTTCGATAAAGCGGCTATATTGCGTTCACATGGACACGAAACCGCTCGCGCCGCACGAACCCGCCCGTTATCGCCTGCAACTTCAGGGACGCCTCTCCGCCGCCTGGGTTGATTGGATGAGCGATGTCCGAGTGACTTATGAAGGCGAAGGGAAGTTTGCCGCCACCGTCGTCACGGGAACCGTGCGCGATCAGGCGGGCTTGTTCGGCTTGCTCAGCCACGTCCGCGACCTGGGCGCGCCGCTGATCGCCGTGGAATGGATTCGATAAAAAAGGAGAAAACCATGTACAAAAATATCATCAAGATCGCATTGAAGGGGATCGCGCTGGCAATGGGCGTCGCCGTCATTGTGCTGTCCACGCTCAAGACGCTGGATGTTAAAAACGGCGTGTCCATGCTTGGCATGGGGCTGACCGCGCTGGCGCTGGCAAACTTTCAGGAGCAATGAGAAGGCGTTCCTTCCGTTGAAATCGCCGCCCGCAGGAGGTTCAATGAAACAACTCTCTTTTCCGTCCATCGCGCTAAAAACGACGGCTGTTCACACGGTCACGTACTTTATCGTCGGCGTATTGTCGTTTTTGTTTCTGGATTACGCCGCCAAATACGCCGACCCTGCCGTTTCGAACTATCTGCGCCAGACCGATCATCCACTGGTGATGGCGGGACCGTTCTTTCAAATCTTGCGCGGGTTTCTGTTCGGGCTGGCGTTTTACGCCTTGCGCGCGAGCGTTTTTCCGCATAAACACGGCTGGCTGACGTTGTGGCTGACGCTGGCGATCGTCGGCATCTTCTCCCCTTTTGCCGCCGCGCCCAGTTCCATCGAAGGGATGATCTATACCGTTTTGCCGAGTTGGTTTCACGTCCTGAACTTTCCCGAAATCTTCTTCCAGGCGGGTCTGCTTGCCTTTCTGACTCATTATTGGGTCAATCACCCTGAAAAGCGCTGGCTCAATTGGTCGTTGGGTATCGTAACCGCTCTCGTCGTTCTGATGTCGGTGTTGGGCGCGCTGTCCGCTTTTGGCGTATTGCCGCCTGCCAACTAGATCTGAAGGATGAATCTCGAGACGCAATCGCAATTTTGTAACTGTTCAAGTAGTTTTCTTATGCAATTGTACGTCCGAGTAGGCTGAACTGGAGAAATTTATGACACTTGTTGAACTTATTCGACACGGCGCAATTTGGGGCGGCGTCTTTGGGATCGCTTTCTGCATCGGCGTTCTCGTCCTGGGACGAATCAACGTCGCCATGCTGGTGAACGAATATCCGCCCGATGTGCGCGCCAAATTCGGAGCGATGGACGCTTCGACTCGTCGGCAGGCGAATCGCGTCAGTCAGCCCTTTTTGATCGTCCTGGTCGCGATCGTCATTCTGGCGCTGACGACGCTCCGCAACCAAACGGGCGAACTCGCGGCGCGCGATGTCTTCCTGGTGGCTGTGACCATGTTCCAGACGTGGAATCTGCTCGACCTGATCCTGTTGGATTGGTTTCTGCTGATGACGCTTCAGCCGCGCTTCATGATCCTGCCTGGCACGGAGGGCATGGCGGGCTATCGCGATTTCGGTTTCCACCTCCGCAAGTTTTTGAACGGCGTCATCTTGACCTTTCTCCTGAGCGGGATCGTAACCCTGATCGCTCTGGCAATAGAGTGGATCGCTTAATTCGTTGATTCAGAAGTTGCCGTCTGGCAAAAAATTGCCGACGCGCTTCGCAATAACAAAAGGAGTAAATCATGTTAATTCTAAACAACCTTTACGTCATTCTCATTCTGCGCGTCCTGCATGTGGCGGGCGGCATCGTATGGGTGGGAAGCGCGGCGCTGTACCTGCTGATGCTTGTCCCTGTGGCGCGCATCACCCAGTCCGCAGGGCAAAAGTTTCTGCAAACGCTGGCGCCGCGCCTCGGGGCGACGCTGGGGATCGTCGCTTCGGTCACCGTGCTTTCGGGGGCGCTGTTGTACGCGCGCTTCTTCGCAGGCGGAATCAGTTTCATCTGGACGACGGGCGCGGGCGCGGCGTTCACCGTCGGCGCGGTCGCGGCGCTCGGCTCGTACGCGATGGGCATGGGCGTCTTCGGCAAGTTGCACGCGCAGATCGGAAAGCTCGAAGCGGAGATCGGCTCCGCGCAGAGCGCGCCGAATCCAGCCAAAGTCGCGGAGAAGAACCGCCTGCAATCGTCGTTGATGAAGGCGTATCAGTTCGACTTTGTCCTGCTGACGGTCGCCATGCTGGGGATGGCTGTCGCAAGGTATTTGTGAAAAAGGACGGCGAGTACCGCAAGATTTATCTTGCAGATGGCGCAAAATAAATTTTGCGGTACGAAGCCTGAACAGCCATGATCGCACGAATCTGGCGCGGCATTTTGCGCGTGAATATCTCTGAGGATTACCTTCGGCATTTGGGCGAGAGCGTCATCCCCGCGTATCGCGCGGCGGAGGGCAACCAAAGCATCCACATCCTGCTCGACGCGCAGGGGGAGTTCGTCACCATTCTCCTGCTCTCGTTCTGGGAATCGCGCGCCGCGCTCGAAGCCTTCCGCGATCCGCATAAACCCGAAGAGTTTCTGCTGGCGTCCGAAGCGGCGACGGTGTATGAGGTGATGTAACCCTACTGCCATCTCCTACAATAATGAAGAAACGTCTTGTTTTATTGTACAATTCAAACGAGGCTTCGTGGAGAGATGGAATGTCTGACCCGCTGTTGAGGACCAAGATCAGCCTGCCGATCTTGCGGCAGAGTTTGGTCGCGAGAAAGAGACTTCTCGATCGCTTGAGCGCTGGGTTGGCGGAGGGACATTTGCTCACGCTGGTCTCCGCGCCTGCGGGCTACGGCAAGACGACCTCCATCCGCATGTGGGTTAAAGAGGCGGGATGCCGCGCGGCGTGGATGGTTCTCGAAAAATCCGACAACGATCTCAAACAATTTCTAACATACGTTCTGACCGCGTTGGGTCAGGTGGAGGAAGAACTCGGTCAGTCCGCGTTGGAAGCGGTGGAAAACGCGCGCGAGATCGTCCCAGGACCGACGCTCGGACTGCTGGTCAACGAACTGCGCGAACTCGACCAGACGCTCATCCTTGTGTTGGAGGAATATCACCTCATCGAAAACGAGGCGATTGACCAATTTCTCGAAGCGCTTCTCAATCAGGCAATCGCCAACCTGCATCTGGTCATCGTCACACGCGAAGACCCCAACCTGCCATTAACGCGCCTGCGGGTTCGGAATCAACTGACCGAGATCCGCGCGGCGGATTTGAGTTTCTCGCTCGAAGAGACGGACGAATTTTTATCAAACGTGATGGGCGTGGACTTGCCCGCAAGAGAGACGGAGATTCTCGCGGCTCGCACCGAGGGTTGGGCGGCGGGACTGCAACTCGCGGCGTTGTCGTTGAAGGAAAGCGAAGACCGCGCCAAATTCGTCGAGGCGTTTCGCGGCACGCATCGTCACGTGTTGGACTATCTCATCGAAGAGACGCTCAACAGCCAGCCAGAAGAAATCCGCGAGTTCCTGCGCCGCACGTCCATTCTGGATCAACTTTCCCCCGCGTTGTGCGACGCCGTCACGGGGCAACAGAAAAGCCGACAACATCTTCATTATCTGGAAACCAACAACCTGTTTTTGGTGTCGCTCGACCAGGAACGGACGTGGTATCGCTATCACGCCCTGTTCGCGGAATTGCTGCGGAATCAACTGACGCAAGTCGAGCCAAATCTTGTGGACGTTTTGCACGAGCGCGCCGCAGACTGGTATCAGAACAACGGGTTTATTCAAAAGGCGGTCGAACATGCCTTTCAGATTTCCGAAGGCGATCTCGTCGCCCGACTCATCGAGAAGTACGCCCTGCCGATGATCTATCGCGGCGAAGTCGCAACCGTGCAGGGATGGTTCGATAAATTATCGGGATCGCTCGCGCAATTCTCCCCGATGATGTGCGTCGCCAAAGCCTGGTCGCTGGCGTTGATGCAAAGAAATGCGCCGCGCATGAAAGAAACCGAAGAGGCGTTGCAGGCGGCGGACGAGGCTTTGAATCGGACGGATGCGGATGAAGCGACCCGCAATCTGGTCGCGGGACATATCGCCAGCGCCCGCACCTTCATCATGGGGTCGTCGTTCTTCGAGCCGCAGAAAATGCTCGAACTTGCAGAACAGGCGCAGCGCCTCCTGCCCGAGAATGAAAAAGCCATCCGCAGCGTCAACGCCATGAGCATCGGCAACGGTTACATCATGCTTGGCGACCTGCCCGCCGCGGAGCGGGCGTATCAACAAGCCCTCGATGAAGGCGTGGCGGGCGGAAATTTCTATTCCGCCGTGTATGGACCCATCAACCTTGCGCTGATCTCCATATCGAAGGGCGAGTTAAGAAACGCCATGCGGTTATGCGAGACCAACATCTCCCGTTTCAATCAAGCGCTGGCAGGGCAAAGATTTCCGCCCATCGGCGCGTTTCACATCGTGCAGGGCTGTATTCTGTTGGAAGAAAACCGCCTGACCGAAGCGGATCATGAATTGACGCACGGGTTGAGTCTCGTGCGCTGGACGGGCGAATATCGGGCGCACATGAAAGGCTATCCCATGCTGGCGCGCCTGCGCTTCATTCAGGGCGATGAGGCGGGGATGATGGAAAGCCTGAAACTTCTTGCAGAGACTCGCTCCGAATGTATCCCTTACGCGCAGGCGCTGCGTCATCGCTGGGCGCTGAACGATTCACGCGCAAGCAAAACCGTTCTCGATGAGGCGCGGCGCTGGGCGGAGACCATTCAATTCGACAGCCTGCCTGATGTCACGGGCGTTGACCCAATCAGCGAAATCCGCTTTCGGGGGGCGCTCAGCGCGGCGCGCGTCCTTGCTCATTTGGCGGCGCAGGACCCGCAGGCATGTTCATTGGCAAACGCCCACGCCTATTTCGCTCGTCAGGAAAAATTCATCGAAGAGCGCGAACTGACGGGCTGGCGAATCGAAATTTGGATTCTGCGCGCCTTGATGTTTCAAGCGGAAGGAAAAGCCGACGACGCGCGGCGGATGATCCAGTCCGCGCTGGAGGCGTCTGCCTCGCGCGGATTTTTCCGCATCTTTCTCGACGAAGGCTTGATCCTCCGCCCTCTGCTTGAGTCTACGGGACGGCTTCTCAAAGACGCCGACCTTGCCGCCTACGTCAAACGCTTGCTCGACGCCCTGCCAGACGGGTCCGCCAAAGTTCAACCCGCGCCGAAGGGAGCAGAGACTCTCAGCGAGCGCGAACTCGACGTGCTGCGGCTGTTGGCGGCTGGAGAATCCTACAAAGAGATCGGGCAGAAACTCTTCCTCAGCCTGAACACCGTCCAATTCCACGTCAAGAGCATTTACCGCAAACTCGGGGTCAACAAACGGATGGGGGCAATCGAAAAAGCGCGGGAGCGGAAGTTGATATAAGCCCACGTACCGCAAACTTCAGTTTGCGCTGCAGGGACAAACTGAAGTTTGTCTTACCCACATATTTTAACGAACAAGAACCACATATTCCTGTGGTTCTTTTTTTTGGCTTGAGTCCTAAAATGTGCCGCAAAGTTCACTTCGCGCCGCGCGACGCGATAAACCAAAGGAGAGACAGATCATGAAAGCCAAACAAATCCTTCCCAGCCTGATGATTTTAGCGGCGTTCCTGCTATCCATCGTTGCGCCCGCCTCGGCGCGGAGCGGAGTCGCAGCGGGTGAGGAAATGCCCGTGCCGCTGAATCGGGTTCAGGGTCCGACCGACGCGGCGGAGATGGAAGCGTTCATGGACGATCTGTTGGCGCGTCAAATGGAAGAGTATCACATCGCAGGCGCGGCAGTCGCAGTTGTGAAAGACGGTCAATTGTTCTTTGCCAAAGGCTACGGATATGCCGACATCGAAAACAAAATTCCCGTAGACGCCGAGCGGACGATGTTCAAACTGGGTTCGCTCACCAAACTGTTCACGTGGACGGCGGTGATGCAACTCGTGGAGCAGGGCAAACTGGATTTGGACGCGGACGTGAACGCGTATCTCGATTTTCGGATTCCAGATACGTTTTCACAACCGATCACGCTCAAACATTTAATGGCTCACACGTCGGGCTTTGAAGATAATCACGCCGAGATGGTGACGTTGGACGCCGACAGCCTGCCGCCCGCGCGCGCATGGCTGGAGTCTCACATCCCCGCGCGGGTTCGTCCGCCTGGCGAAGCCGCGGGTTATTCGAATTACGGCGCGGCGCTGGCGGGATACATCGTGGCGCGTGCCTCGGGACAACCTTACAGCCAATATGTGCAGGAGCATATTCTCGACCCGCTGGGCATGACGAACACGACCGCCTATTCGCCCGCGCCGCCCGATTTGCGCGCGCAGGAATCGGTGGGCTACCTGTATGAAGACGCTTATCGAATTTTCCCGCAGTTGTTGAGTCCCGAAGACCTCTTTCCCGCGGGCGTGATGCGCGCCTCCGCGACGGACATGGCGCGCTTCATGGTCATGCACTTGCAAAACGGTTTCTACGGCGACGCCGCTTCCGAGATACGCATCCTCAATGAAGCGACGGCGCAACAAATGCACAGCACTTTGTACGCGCCCGCCTCGCGCATCTTGGGCAACGCTTATGGATTTTTCGAGTTCGACGATAACGGTCAACGCGTGATCGGTCACAGCGGCAGCGGCGAGCCGATGGAATCGATGCTGTTGCTCCTGCCTGAGCAAAACGTCGGCGTGTTCGTTGTTTACAACAGTTTGGGCGCGGGCGAACTCAACCGACAACACTTCGGTTTTCAGCGGGCGTTCTTCGATCATTACTATCCCGCGTCTGTGGTCGAACCGATCGAACCTCCCGCAGATTTTGCGGCGCGGGCTGATCGCTTCGCAGGCGCGTACAAGTGGACGATGAGTTCGTACACCACGCTCGAAAAGTTTTTCGCGCTCACAGGTCCGACCGTTTATGTCACAAATCCTGGCGACGGCACGCTGTTGCTCGAGTCGCCGTTCGGCGAATGGCGCATCGTTGAAGAGTCGCCGCTGTATTTCCGCCAAGTGGACGGCTCCTTCCACATGGCATTCGGCGCAGACGAACAGGGACGCATCGTTTATCTCTTCACGGATTACACGCCGATGATGGCGTTTGAAAAGTTACCGTGGTACGAGACGCTCGGATTCAACCTGCCTCTGCTGATGATCAGCCTGCTGTTGTTCCTATCCATGCTGGTCGTGACGTTGATCCGCTTCTTCCGCGACCGACGGCTGGTCGCTAACCAGAAGCCTGGGCGCGGCGCCTCTGTCCTGATCGCATGGATCGGCGCCCTCAACCTGTTGTTCATCGTCGGCAACGTGATCTGGGGCGAGCAGATCGTCTTCGGAATCCCGCTCGCCTACAAACTCACGCTGGGATTGGGCGTCCTCTCAGCCCTGCTGACCGTTATCGCAGTCGTTTACGCCGCGCTGGCATGGAAGGATCGTTACTGGGGCGTCGCCTTCCGCGCCTATTACACGCTCGTGACGGTTGCCGCAGTCGCGTTCGTCTGGTTCTTGAACCAATGGAATCTGTTGGGCTGGCGGTATTAGCCGCCCGTACCGCAAAGTTCACTTTGCGTTCTGGATTGGCGGAAAACCCGCTAAACGCAAGATTCATCTTGCTGCACTTTCAAAAAGGAGAAAACAACATGTCAACGCAAGAAATGACTTCAACAACCAACCTGCAAGGGCTTTCGCTCCCTGCAAAGAATCAATATACCCTTTGGCAGATTCTCGGAATTTGGCTTGCCGCCGCCGCGCCGATGGGACTGCTGGGCTGGGTGGCATACCCCGCCCTCAGCGCGGGACTCCCGCCGCTGGACGCGGGTCTCATGCGGATGAAATTGATTACCGTCGGTTTGGTTTGGCAGTTCGCGCTGGCGATGATCATTCTCTACCGCGAAGAGGGGAACATCCGTCTGAGTACGATCAGCCGTCGGTTTTGGCTGAATCATCCCAAGTCGGCAAGAAGCGGAGAGACGAAGAAAGCCCTGTGGTGGTGGCTCATCCTCCTCATCGTCTTCGTCGCCGCGCTGGAGATCGGCTTGCGTTCCACGCTCGTGACTGTGTGGACGGGAATCTTACCCTTCTTCGCCGAACCCAAAGGCTACGATATGGCGGCGATGTTCACGCCCGAAATGCGCGGGCAACTTGTCGGCGCGTGGGGACTGTTCGCGCTGTTCACTGTGAGCGCGGCGTTCAACACGTTTCTCGGCGAAGAGTTTCTCTTCCGCGGCGTGTTGCTTCCCAAGATGGAAGGCGTGTTCGGCAAATGGGACTGGGTCGCCAACGGCGTGATGTTTTCCTGCTATCACTTTCACCAGCCCTGGGGCATTCTCGCCACGCTTTTGGGAGACTTGACGCTTGCATTCTCTGGCAAACATTTCCGCTCCAACTGGTTTCCGATCATTATTCATTCGGGACAAAGCGTGTTCTTCCTGTTTCTGATTTTGGGATTGGTTCTCGGATTGGCGTAGTGCAAGGAACGAACATGCCGCACAACATCAGTTTGAATTCGCAAAACAAATACGAGATCAAGGTCTACGGTCGGGCGGACGATTCGTGGCGGGGCTGGTTCGGCGAAGCCCAAGTCCGCTCTGAAACGCTGGCAGACGGCGTCGAAACGACCGCCTTCTCGGACGTCGTGATGGATCAGGCTGGCTTGGTCGGCTTGATCCGCCAGTTGCATGGACACGGCATCGTGTTGATTTCAGTCCGCCAAATGTGACGACCATTTCAAGAAAGGAAAAACTATGGACAACTTCATTCGATTCCTGCGCCTCCCAGTCGTCCAACTAATATTGGCTTTCCTCCTATCCTTCGCAACGGTGGCGATTTTCGCCGTCCTGGATTTATCAACCGAGCCTAAACTGTCGCCCATCCTGACGCGCATGATAGGCTCACTACTTGCGGTGGGAGTCATCCTCCTGCTGGGCAGGACGCTTCAAGGTAAAGCATTGGAAGAGACTGGCATTTCGCCCCGCGGAGCGCTGCCGCAGGTCGCACAGGGAGTTTTGGTCGGCGCGGTCATCGTGGGATTGGTCGCGGGGTTGATGGCGCTGGCTGGTTGGTACAAGGTCGCGGAGATCAACTTTGACGCTTTCGCAATTGGGCGCGGTCTGACCTTGTTTTTCTTTGTCGCGCTCTTCGAAGAATTGCTCTTCCGCGGAATCCTCTTTTGGCAGTTGGATAACGTGTTCGGCTCATGGCTGGCTTTGGTCTTCAGCAGCGCTTTATTTGGCGCGACTCATTTGGGCAACCCTGGCGCCACCGTCTGGTCAACGCTTACCCTGGCGGTCAGCGCGGGGACGTGCCTCGGCGCGGCGTATTTGATGACGCGCAATGTCTGGGCGGCTGTGGGACTTCACTGGGCGTGGAATTTCCTGCTGGGTCCAATCTTTGGTTTCGCCGTGTCTGGTCATGACACCTACAGCCTGCTGACCGCAAGCATCAATGGACCCGAACTGTGGACGGGCGGCGCGTTTGGTCCAGAGGCTGGCTTGCCAGTATTGATTTTCGGCGCGCTTGCCAGCATTGTGATGCTGTGGGTCGCCGCGCAGCGCAAGTATGTTTCGCCGCCTTCATGGTCGCGCCGACGAGAATAAATAACACAAGGAGAACGCCGTGAAAATCCTCATGTTCGGAGCGGGAGTCATCAATACCCTTTACGGTTACGCACTGGCGGAAGCAGGCAATGATGTTACACACTACGTCCGCCCTGGGAAGAAGAAAATGCTCGAAGGCGGAATCAACCTCAAGTTCCTGGATGGACGCGCAAGCCCGCCGAAGCAGGCAACCGCCCAGTACGGCGCGAAGATCGTCGAGAGTCTTTCCAGCGATGACGGGTATGAACTGGTCATCGTCAGCGTGCGGCATTATCAACTCGATTCCGTCCTGCCCGTCCTCAAGGACAAAATCGGGAACGCCGACATCCTTATCTTCAACGGCAACTGGGACGGCTTCGGCAATCTCGATCAATTCTTTCCGCGCTCGCAATACCTGTTGGGATTTCCCGTCGCGGGCGGCGGTTACAGCGGGACGACTCTCGACGGCGCATTGCTCGACGAGATTCGGCTCGGCGAACTGGACGGCAAATCCACGCCGCGGCTGGAGCACGTCGCAAACGTGTTTCGGGACGCGGACATCAAAGTGGATGTGCAATCCGACATGCAGCGCTGGCTGTGGGTTCACTTCGCCATCAACAGCGGAATCATCGGCGCGGCGTTCAAGGCGGGCAGCGCGCAGAAATTATTGAACAGCATTCCGCTCCTGCGGACGGGAATCCTTGCGGGGCGCGAAGCGTTGGAGGTCTGCCGCGCCAGAGGCGTGAACGTGGATTCGTTTGAAGACGCGAAATCGTTTTATCTGCCCGTCTGGATTGCGGCGGCGGGAGTCTGGTACATGATGAAGTCCAACCTGCCCGCCCGCAAAATCATGGAAACGCATACGGCGGTGGACGAACTGCAAGCCATCTATCGCGACGTGTTGAAATCGGGCGAAGCGCTCGGCGTCCCCATGCCGCATTTCAAGTCGTTGAAACCGTACGTGGATAATCCGCCCGTACTGCACGGCGCGTAATCGGCGTTGCGTTCGTCGTCGCCGTCTCACTCGGCGGGATGATGACGAGCCTGCTCGGCTTCACCCTGCCCGCAGCGAAAGACCATGTCGCCAGCGCGTGGGAAATCTTCGCCATGAACTTTTCTGCTGGTATCATTCTGGCGCGATTGTTAGAGCGACCTGATTAACTAAGGAACTGTTTATGCATCTCACCATCCAATCCCTCTCCAAACAATACCGCCGCGGCTTCTTCGGTCTGCGCGACTTCGACCTCGAAGCGAAGCCTGGCATCATCGGCTTGCTCGGACCGAACGGCGCGGGCAAATCCACGCTCATGCGCATGCTTGCCACCATCACAAAACCCAGCGCGGGGACGATCCAATGGAACGGCGTGGACGCGGTTAAATCGCCCGACGCCCTGCGCTCCACCCTCGGCTACCTGCCGCAGGACTTCGGCGTTTATCCCAATTTGAGCGCGCTGGAATTTCTCGAATACATCGCCGCCATCAAAGGCTTGGACTCTGCCTCCGCCCGCCGCCGCATCGAAGAATTGCTGGTGTTGGTCAATCTCGTCCACGCCGCGAAGCGACCGTTGGGCGGCTATTCGGGCGGCATGAAACAGCGCGTCGGAATCGCCCAGGCATTGCTCAACGACCCGCAACTGCTCATCGTGGACGAACCAACCGTAGGATTAGACCCCGAAGAGCGCGTGCGCTTTCGCAACCTGCTCTCCGATCTTTCGGGCGAGCGCATCATCTTCCTTTCCACGCACATCGTCTCGGACGTGGAAGCGACCGCCACTGAAATCGTCGTCATCAACAAGGGACGCAAACTCCAGCACGCCGCGCCTGAAAAACTATTGCAGACCCTCGAAGGGAAAGTCTGGCAGTGGGTCGTTCCATCCGAATCCCTACCCGCGCTCAAACAAAAACACATCCTCAGCGGAGTCGTCCGCCGTCAGGATGGGATTCAGGTTCGGGCGGTGAGCGAAGCGGCTCCCGCATCCGACGCCCAGCCCGTCGCGCCGAGTCTCGAAGATGTGTACCTCCATCTCGTATCGCAAAACGGAGCGACGCAATGAACAGCCTGCGCACGCTCTATCACATGGCGCGCGCCGACTTTTACGAACGGGCGCGTCGTTACAGTTTTCTGGTCATGCTGGGCTTGGTGGTCTGGCTTGGCTATCTTTCCGCGACGGGCGCGCTCGCGATGAGCGTGCCGCCAAACTACGTGGGCGAAGTCAACTCGCCCTGGGTCGGCGCGTTGATGACCGTCACCGTCACGCTGTTTCTTGGCTGGTTCGGTTTTTATCTCGTCAAAGGCTCGGTCGCGCGCGATTACGAAACAGGCGTCGGGCAAATCATCGCTACCACGCCTCTCTCGCGCCCGCTGTACGCGCTCGGCAAATGGTTGAGCAACTTCGCCGTACTGAGCGTGATGGTCCTCATCCTCATGTTCGTGGGCATTTTCATGAATCTCTTTTTCAGCCATGCCCCGCTCGACCTGTGGGCGTTAACCGCGCCGCTTCTTTTCATCGCGCTTCCATGCATGGCAATCGTCGCCGCGCTCGCCGTTCTCTTTGAAACCATCGGCTGGCTGCGCGGCGGCTTCGGCAACGTCGTTTATTTTTTCCTGTTCATGATGGCGCTCGTCCCAGGCTTCGAAGCCGATCCCTACCAACCCCTGCTCGACCTGACAGGCTTCCGACTCATCGGCGACCGCCTCGCCGAAGCCGCAAAACTGACCTACCCCGAAAGCGAAAGCGGCTTCGCCTTTCAAATCGTGACCTCCGTCTCAGAAGTCAAATACTTCCTCTACAACGGCATCGAATGGACAGCCGAAATTCTCCTGCCGCGCTTCGCCTTTATTTTGATTGCTCTGGGGATCGCCATATTTGCCGCCCTCTTCTTTGACCGATTCGACACGGCGAAAATTCTGCGCGGGAAGAAACGCCTCACCCCCGACCTCGAGCGGGATTCCGCTCTCGAGCCTGCTCCACACCCGAGCGTCTTTCTAACCCCTCTCCCCGCCGAGCGGCGCTTCCGCTTTGGCGCGCTCTTTCTCGCCGAACTAAAAATGCTCCTCAAAGGACATCGCTGGTGGTGGTATCTCGCCTCGCTTGGGCTGGTCATTGCCCAATTGAGCGCTCCATCCTCAACGACGCCTTTCCTGCTCGCCGTTGCCTGGCTGTGGATGATTCTGCTTTTGAGCGCGTTGGGCAGTCGCGAAGCCCTGTACAACACGGGCGAAATCGTCTTCTCCGCGCCGCGACCCACGTTAAACCAATTGTCTGCCTCATGGCTCGCCGCCTTCACCGTCACCACGTTGATGGGAGCAGGCGCGTTCCTTCGATATTTCATGGACGGCGACTCGGTCCGCCTCCTGGCATGGACAGGCGGCGCGCTTTTCATCCCATCCCTCGCGCTCGCGCTCGGCGCGCTGACTTCCAGCCGCAAACCGTTTGAAGTCATTTATGTGACCTGGATGTACTTCATCCTCAACGCCGTACCCCCGCTCGATTTCGTCGGCATCACCCCCACAAGCCCCTGGCAGTTCTACGTTTTGTCCGCTTTTGCTTTGTTCGCCCTCGCCGTCTTTGTCCGTCGCTGGCAATTGACGGGCGCGAAAACGTCGAAATGAAACCCTAACGGGAACTTTCTTGTCGTTCAGACGTCAAGCAGAATCGAACAAGACAAACAGTCAGGTGAAAAAATGAAAAGCGTTAGACCTCATATCTTCCTTCTATCCATCGTCATGGCAATGTACGCCTGTTCCGCGCCCACTGCCGTTCCTACGGAGACGGCGCAAGCGACAGCCGTCGTCAACACCGTCGCGCCGACGGATACCCCCATCGCCGCGACGCCAACCAGCACGGTCACCGCGACCGCCCTCCCGACCGCGACAGCGTCCGCCGCCGCGCCAACCGCTTCATCGTCGGGAACGGGAGCGTGCGTCAACGCCGCCGAATTTGTAGCGGATGTTTCCATCCCCGACGGAAGCGTCCTCGCGCCAGAGATCGCCTTTGTCAAAACATGGCGCGTCAAAAATACGGGAACGTGTACCTGGGATAATCGTTACAGCCTCGTCTTCACAGACGGGACCCTGCTCACGCCTTATGACCGTCTGGCTCTGCCGTTCGTAACCGCTCCAGGTCAGACCATTGACCTGAGTTTGGACATGACTGCGCCCATCTACCCTGGCGCGTACGAAAGTCACTGGAAATTCCAGTCGCCGAACGGGAGCAGATTCGGCGTGGGTAAAAAGGACTCGCCGCTGTGGCTCAAACTCGTCATCGCTTCGCCAGCCGTGACCACGATTTCGGGCTTCGTCTATCAAGACCTGAACGGCAACTTTAAATATGACTTCGACGACCAGTTGATGGCAAACCGCGAAGTCTGGCTGCAACAAGGAAACTGCGGGCTGGGCGGCGCGCGCCTCGCGAGCGCAAAATCGGATAACAGCGGTCGCTACCTGCTCGCTGGGAACTTCAACGGCGCGTACTGTCTCAACCTGCAAAGACCAGACGGGTCGTCCTATACGCTCAACGTCATCGTGACAAAAGGGCAGGCTTTCACCGCCGCCGACATGCAGGACGCCATTCCCAACGCCGTCGTTTCGGGCAACGTCTGGAACGATTCGCCGCAACCTGACGGCATACAACAGGTCGGCGAACCGAATCTCGCGGGCGTGACCGTCCTCCTGCAACTGGGACCATGCGCCAGCCTGCCCAGTCCGAACAGCCCTGTGCCCATCGCCGTCACGACTGACGCGCAAGGAAAATTTTCCTTTGGCAGTTTGTATGGCTCGACCTATTGCGTCAGCGTTCCCACAGGCGATGCCAATAACTCCGCCATCCTCGGTTCGGGCGCGTGGACAGCGCCACCCTACGGAAGCCTGCAAATCACCGTCCAGACAGGCGGGCAAACATCCGTCAGCTTCGGCTGGCAGTACAAGTAATTCCCGCCGCGAGGTAGGGGAGTGTCCAACGTAGCGTTTTTAGCCACAGAGTACACACATGTGCCTACGGCACAGTGCAGGCAGAGATTTTGAGAATTCCTTTCTCTGAGAACTCTGCGCTCTCTGTGGCAAGGTTTTTTTCCTTTCTCAATTGGACGCTCCCCGAGGTAGAAAGATAAGACTTTATCCGTAATAAGTATTTAGGAACGCAGATGAAAGCTGATTTCGCTGATTCGAGAAGAAAAATCTGCGTTTGTCAGCGTGAATCAGTGTCCCAATTAAATTTCGGATAAAGTCTATTGGCTCTTATGTAACGAACTGCCACTTGGAACAAAGTCACGGTCGCTTCCATATTCCTATCCGAATCGCCTCCTGACGATGGTTTCGATGGGCGCGCAGAAACGTTACGAGGTTTCGGCGCTCATGCCTGGTGGAATGGGAAGCATGAAAACTCTCCATCCTATCTAAAATCTAAAGGAGCAAATGATTATCTGTTTTTTGGGGCGCCACAACGCCAATATTCAAAGACTCTTTGTGAATTTGCGTCTTCGCGGCTTCATGTCTGGCTCGTTCGCTTTTGCCAAGTTCCATGCGTAACATCAGTTACACAAGTCCTGGATTTTTATCGTACACAGCATAGTTGAGTTTGTTTTCGCTCTTAGCCACCAACATCGAAGTGAAGGTGTCGGCGTCGACGTTTAGGATCGTGCGCAGCATACCCACGAACCACTCTATGCCCGCAAACAGCGCGATGGCTTCAAGCGGCAAACCCATTTGCGGCACAACTATCGAGAGCGAAACCAGTCCCGCGCCGGGCACTACCGCATTGGCGAGCGAAGCGAACGCCGTCAGCGCGACGATATAGACCATGTCGCTGAAAGTATAAGATACGCCGTATAGTTGGGCTATGGTCATGATGGTGATAGCCATATGCATGGCGGCGCCGTTACTGTTCAGGCTGACTCCCAACGGGAGGGCAATCTTGTTCACATCCTTGGTTACGCCCAACTTATTTTCAGCGTCTTCCATTTCAATCGGCAGCGTTACTGCCGAAGAGGTGGTTGCCAGCGCCACCAGCGACATACGCGTAACGCGCTTGACAATCTCAATCGGATTGATCCGCGTGTAGGTTGACACCACTGCCACCCATGCGATCAAGAACAGCAGTGTGCCCAGTCCGTACACGCCTAAATACTTGGCCAGAGGGATGATTACTTCAATTCCGAACTTGCCGATTGACGAAGCTACCAGGGCAAAAACGCCGACCGGCGCGAAGTACATCACCATTTGGATGATGCGCATGATGATTTTGTTGAAATCAACCAGCGTTTTATACAGGAGCGATGGGACATCGCGGTTAATGTAGCTAAGTCCCAATCCGACAAAGATGGCAAATACAATCACCTGGACGATGATGCCGTTGGCCATTGCTTGCATGATATTGGTCGGGAAGAATCCCAGCATCGTGTCGGCGATGGCGCTGGCTTTTCCAGCCGTCACATCCACGCTCGCTTCAATACTCGAAATTTCAACTCCAATGCCGGGTTTGAATACGACCGCCATCAATATGCCAAAGAAGGCTGCAAGGAAGGTGGATACGGCAAAAATGGCGACGGTTTTCGCGCCAATCTTGCCGGTTTCGCTGGGCTTGATCCCACCGATGGCTTCGACGATCTGCCCGGTGACGAGCAGGATGATCGACATTTGGATCAGCCGTAGAAACAGCTGTCCCAACATTTCGATAAATGGAAAATTTTTGCCCGTGATCAATCCAAACGCCACGCCCAGGATCATGGAGAGCGTGATGATTGTGGTCATGCCTACTTTTCTTTTGTCCTGAACCATCCTGAATACCTCAATGCCATTCCACTCAGGCTGCTATGATGGACCAGATGCCTCCCTTCAGATAAAGGGAGGCATCTGGATCTTTAACGAAACATTACCGGGTGGCTTCGGGAGCCAGGTTCCTGGTCTGTTCTTCTTCCTCGGCTTGTTCCTTGGCGGCAAGTTCAACCAATTCTTCATCCGAGAGGTTGCGAGCGCGCTTGACTTTTTCGAGATCAATCACGTTTTCGCTCTTGGCCACCAGCATGGCTGCCAGCGCATCGCCGTCCACGTTGAGGATGGTGCGGAGCATGCCAACGAAGATTTCAATACCGGCGAACAGCGCGATGGATTCGAGCGGCAGACCCATCTGCGGTACGACGATGGTCAGCGAGACGATGCCGGCGCCGGGTACAACCGCGTTTGCCACCGACGCCAAGGTGCACAGAATGACCATGAAGAGGATGTCGCCAGCGGAGAAGGATACGGCATACATCTGCGCGATGGTGATTAGGGTGATGGTCATGTGGATGGCAGCCCCGTTGCTATTGAGCGTGACGCCCAGAGGCATCATGATTCGGCTGACCTTTTTGCCAACACCCAGTTTGTTCTCAACATCCTGCATGGCGGTGGGCAGAGTGACGGCCGAGGAGCCGGTGGCGACAGCCATCGCCGACATGCGCCCCAGCCCGCGGATGATATCGCCAACGCCCACCCGAGTTACACCGGACACGATCAGGATGTAGACAGCGATGAAAACCAGATCGATGACTGCAAAAACTCCCAGATATTTTGCCAAAGGAATAACCACCTGGATGCCGTACGAAGCGATCGAGGAGGCGATCAAAGCGAACACGCCGTAGGGGGCGGTCTGCATGATCATGGTGATCACGCGCAAGATGACCCTGTTGAACTCCTTGATCATGTCAAAGAGCGCCAGGTTGCTATCTTTGCCGACAAAACTGAGGGCAATTCCGAAGAACAACGCGAAGATGATGGCTTGCATGATATTGCCGTCGGACATGGCTTTGATCGCGTTGGTGGGGATGAAGTTTAACAACGTGTCCCAGATGGTGGTCTTGTTGGCTTCCACGGTCACCGTTGTTTGAATCGCCGACAGATCCAGCCCGGCGCCTGGTTTCAACAGGTAGCCGATCACAACCGCAAACACAGACGCGATCAACGAACTGAGGAAAAAGACCACCAGCGTCTTATATCCGATCTTGCCAAGTTCGTTCATTTTCAGCCCGCCGATCGCCTGGATGATCTGTCCCATCACCAGCAGAATGATGGACATCTGAATGAGACGAAGGAAAATCTGTCCAATCGTTTTGAGTATGTCGGTGACGATCGGATTGGCTGGGACGAGCAGACCGAAGAGCATGCCGAGCACGACGGCAATTAAAATCCAGGTGGTCATCCCAATCTTCTTTTTGGACTTGCTTTGGGCTTGTGCCATTTTGTTCCTCCAAACAGTGTTTGAAAAAAGTGGGGTTGAAAAACAAACGCTTACTGACGAAGGGGGCTTTTTGACCCGCCTTCGAGTTTCGTGACGCCAAGACTCATACCCATCAATGAGTCATAACCTGATGTGGAACCGATTGTTGTAATTTGTTCGATAGCCAACCTCAATCTGTCAGGATCTTCCAGAGCAGTCGCCTGGCAAAACATTTGGAAATACTCGCTGATATAACCATTCGCCAGGTCGCTCAGATAAGCCGCGCTGATACTGGTGGTACTGCGTTTGATGAAATCGAGCAGCGGCTGCGTCAAACCTGAGGCTTGCCCAAACAGTTTTAACGCCAGGAAAAAGCCCAGCAAAATATCATCGCCGCTGGGCGTCAGTCCCTTACCCCGGCCCACCAGGTAGCGCGCTGCTGCTTGGAATGCTTCAGAGTGAACATCTTCCTGGGTTAGGGCGTTCAAATGGTCCCAGTCTTGCTCTGTGAGCGTCAAGCCAAGCGACGCGGCGGCATTGACTGCTCCCAGCGCCTGGCGGAGGATTGCCAACCGCCGCGGCGTCATTTCAACCGGATGCAGCGACAGGTCAATGCTCTGCAGCCGGGCTGTTTCAATCCGAACGATGGGGCCGTATGTGGGGTAGATGGTCAGAGTGGCGCCATTTGTTTTCACCAAATCGCCTGTTTCCAGACTGGGGAGGATATCGTCCATCTGGCTGTCCGGAATCTGCATGCCAAAGCTGGAAAGTTGCCCGCCCGCCCGACGAATGTGAACCAAACCCTGCTCGAAGCCGATATTAAAACTCTGGCTGAAAAGGCTGTGGATTTTCCCATTTCGGGAGCGGGCGAGAATCTGGGGTAATGAGGAACTCATTACCCCAGACAAAGAACCTGAGATCATTCGGCGTCAATTCCCAGTTTTTTGGCGTAGGCAAGAATGGCTTTTTCGAAACAGGCCAGTGGGGCGGTCGCCGTTCCGGCGCCGACCTGCCCGACTCCCGCCTTTTTGTGGGCGATGCCGGTGTTGATCAGCGGGGTGATGCCCGTGGCGACGACTTTGACAGCGTCAATGCCCAGACAGGCGCCCTTGAAATTCCAGTTCGGGATACTCCAATTGGGATTGTTGGACAGACAAATCGAGTTCATCTCATTCGACACTCTCAGAGCATCGTCATAACCGCCTCCGGAACCCACGAAACGCGTCACGGCTGGAGCGGCCACGGTCACCATTGCGCCTACTCCCACGGTTTCGGTGATGGCGCTGTCGCCGATATCGGGATTGGCATCCTCCTCGGTGTAACCGGTGAAGTACAGCCCGTGCGGCGTGTTGACCGGCGCGGTGAACCAGTCATCGCCCATTCCGGCAATCCGGATGCCGAAATCTTTGCCGTTGCGGGTCATCGTGGTCACTACGGTGCCTTCTTGGATCTTGCGGGCATAGTCAACGATCGCCTTGCCCACTGCCATCATCACGTTCAAGAAGAACTGATCGGTGTTCGCCAGGAAGCGGAGTACGTCCTGCTTG
>JAANMT010000238.1_pt1 | contig 59960 bp, 58 predicted proteins | sample 7279711 | NCBI WGS metagenome assembly JAANMT01 (sample SAMN14094538, study PRJNA606508) | bioreactor metagenome | isolation source: A lab-scale SPAN reactor treating ammonium-rich wastewater day 1 | place: Ireland: Galway | collected 2017-01-16
CATTGCGAGAACGCGCTGGTCGAGTAAGGCGAACATTCTTCTCGCCTGTATCGAGACCGAGCCGACGACACCGTACTTGCGCTCGGTGCAAGTAAGCAATCCCCTCATTGTGCAGGAGATTGCTTCGGGCGAAAAGCATCGCCCTCGCAATGACGTACCCATAAAAGAGATAGTCACCTCGCAGGCGACTGTCTCTTTTTGATTCCTCTTGACAAACCTCGTTTTCCTAATATAATTAGTAAAAACTAATGCTATTAGGAAAATGGAAAAGAAACCCTCCTCCCCCCGCCGCCAGCGCAACCGCGAAGCCATGATGCAAACCATCCTCGACACGGCGCGTGAGATCATGCGCGAGGAAGGCGTGGCGGCATTGACCATGCAGGAACTGGCGCGCAGGCTTGAGATCCGCCCGCCTTCGCTTTACAACTATTACAAGGGCAAAATGGAAATCTACGACGAGCTGTTCCGCCTGGGTTTCGAACTGTTCAGCCGCGCCATGCAGGAAGCCGCAGACGCGGCGGAAACAACTTTCGATGACATGCGGCGAAGCATGGAAGCCTACATGAATTTTGCGCTGCAGAATCCAGAACTTTTCAAATTGTGTTTTGAGCGTCACGTGCCGGGCTTTGTTCCATCACAGGAAAGCATGAAGGTGGTCAACAAGGTAATCGAGAGCACCATGTCGAGGATCAACTTGTGGGCGGAAAGAGGCGGGTTCGATCCAAAAATCCCCATGGACAAAGCCTTCGACCTGGTCAACGCGATGATGCACGGATTGGTTTCCATGCACCTCGCGAACGATCCGCAACTTCCCATCGGCGAAGGCAGATTTGGCAGACTGATCCCTGACGCGGTCAGGGTGTTTGAACAAGCCTGGAAAACGGCTTGATTTTATTCGTAAAGGAGAGCAACATGTTAAAAGTTGGTGATGTCCTTGATATGGGTCCGTTTCAAATTACGCTGACAGTGAAGCAGTTCACCGATGAGACCCTCGACGTGGAGATGGAGCTGGGACCGCGTTCTGGCGGGACTCCCGTCCACATTCACCCACATGCACTCGAAACCTATGAGGTGCTTGAAGGTCGTTTCGACGCCTATGTAGATGGCATCTGGAGAACCTATCAGGCTGGCGAAAAGGTCGAGGTCCCGAAAGGCGTGCCCCATGCCTTCCGCAACAACAGCGATGCGAAGACGCGCGTCTACAACACGCATCAACCCGCCCTAAAAATGGCTCAATACTTCGAAGGGCTGCACAAGATCGCCCACAGCGGCGTGACAAAAAACGGCGAGGTGACCTTCAGAGCCATGCTCTATCTGTCACTGTTAATGATGAGTTTCAAGGATGAAATAATTCCGATCGTCCCGCCCGCGCCCGTTGCCAATGTGTTGGGATTCCTCGGCAAACTGGCAGGTTATCGGATCTGACTCTGCATTGGGTCAATTAGAGAACATTGAAACGATAACCCCTATCCCGTCATTGCGAGGGTGGTTGAGTAGGCGGCGTTCTTCCGCCGTCTCGAAACCACCCGAAGCAATCCCGTGTTGTTGGGACAATATCTCCTCATCGAGTTGAGGGCTGCTTCGCCAACATCTTCCCAAAAATCGCGCTTCCCACTAATGCCGCGGACCACATGCTCAGGAAGGTCGTCGGCAGCATCACGGGTCGTCCGCTCCCAACTTTGAAGCCGAGCAGTTCCATGGTGAACATGATCGCCAGATACAAGCCAAGCCCGGTGACGAATCCCAGTATCAGAAGTTTCAGCGCGAGTTTCAGGTCTTTCAACCCAAGCCCCAAGGCAAAACCTGAAATGCCGCAGGCAAGCCCGGTCCATGGGGCGAACAACGCGCCAAATTCGAGGTTGCCGACGCCGTGAAATTGCTCAAGCCAGCGGGTTACGGGATTTCGGGCAAATTCAGCGAGCGCCGCGAGAATCCCAACCACGCCAAGGGCAAAACCGATTCCACCGGATACATTCATCCGCTTGTTATCGGGCAGACCCGCGCGCTGACCCAGTGAACGCGCCCAAAGGTAACCCGTCAGGCAATGCACAACGAACATCACAAACACGATGGATGGTTCGGTTACGTCGTCGCCAAGCCCTAGGACTCCTGCGAAGGGAGCCAGGATCATCAAGGTTATGGGAATGGCTGCGATCAACCAGAACCCGGCAACGAAGGGATGGGCGGGTTTGGAAATGGTTTGAGTTGTGTCCATGTTAGACTCCTCATAATTTTCTAACGCTTTATGTAGCAAACAAAACCGGGTTGGGACTTATCACCGTGAGTAACTTGCGTGCCTGGGTTACTGGCTTCATTGCTGCCGTCGGAGCCAAACAGCTGGCAATAGTTCCTTTCCCTGGACATGGCAAAGCCCTGGCAGTTGGGATTGTTTTGACAGGCTTGTTCACACTGCGAAAACGTCCAATCGTATGCGCTCCAACGGGGATAGCCTCCTGCATCGTCCCGGCAAACTCCCGTTGAGTCCATGACCCAAAATGATATGGATGTCTGATCAGCCGATTTCAAATAACAAGAATATTGAGGCTGCGCTTTATCGCCGCGAGTGATTTGAGCGCCGGGATTGCTGGCTTGATTGCTGCCGTCGGAACCCATCAACTGGCAATAATTTCTTTCTTTGGACATGGCAAATCCCTGACAGTTGGGGTTGTTTTGACAGGCTTCTCCGCATTGCGAGAGCGTCCACTCATAATGGCTCCAACGCGGATAGCCTCCGGTATTATCCCGGCAAACTCCTGTTGTATCTATAGCCCAATTTATTGAAGATGACACTGATGGGGGTTGTGGCACTTGTACGAGTGTACTTGTAGGAGGCACTATCGTTGAAATGACAGGTGGATGGTCAGTATTTGTTGCAACCGGCGCGCTCTCCACAACCGAATTTGAATTTGATGCTGGCGCTGCGATAGACACTGATGGAGGCGTGGCGGTGGCAGAGAATGGAGGCTGGATGAACCCCGCGGCGGACAACGCCACCACGCCGGCGATTGCAACAGAGACCAAGCCGCCGATCGCCGTAATGCAACCGGGGACTGTGGTCCAGAAGGAACCTTTGGGTTCAATATTTTTGTCGCTCATGGGAATCTCCTTTTCAATTTGTTGACGCGTCGAACAAAACCGAGGCATGTTTGCATCCCGGTCAATAACCTGGTTATTGCCGCTGTACGTTTTTACTTATTCCTTTGTTTTTGCCCCAGGTTCCTCGCGCGGAGCCTAATTGTTGAAACTAACTTCCATCGCTCCGGGCGCGGCGATGCTGGTGTTGCCCGATGTATCTGTGATCAAAACTTCCAGCGTATGGATGCCGTTGGGAAATTGCCCGGTATCCAACGAATAGATGTATCCAAAGTTGTTCCCTTTTGAAATGATGGGGTTGGCTTGCGCCACGTCCGGTCTGGCATGACCGTATCTTGCCGTTCCAACGATATTCCCATCCACGAGGACTTCGATTTTTTCGATGCCGCGATCATCCAGCGCCCAGCCAGCCACATCCACGGCGCCTGATAGAGTTGCCCCGGCAGGGATGGAATCCATGAATCCCTGCCCATCCATGATGTCGGCAAATCGATGGCGTTCATGCAGGGATGCAAATCGAGCCCGCGCCTCCCGCCACTCCCCGATGTACAGGAAGACATTGACCTCCTTGCTGAGCCCGGGGCTGAGTTCCATGCTGGCAAGCGGAAGCAGGTAAAAGCAGGAGTTTTCAACGGGAGGCAGATTGTCGAAATAATTGTAAGTAAAGGCGGGGTAATTCTGCGGGGCGTACAGGAGCAGACCCACATCCCGGTCATTGACGTAGCCTCCCCAATACTCGGTCGCTTTCGTGCCTCCCCGGTTCGGGGCGACCGGCGAACCCTCGTCAATGAATACGGCACCGTCCGTCCAGGGAGCATTCCCTGCATACGCGACAAAGCGATTGTAAGGACTGCGAACATACGCAAAGGGAAGTTCCTGCGAGGCGACCAGGTGATGGTCATCGCCTTCATGCGTGAACCGGTACGTGAGTTGGATGAGACGCGGGTTGCCCAGGAATTTTGCCCACGTCTCCACGACCACATCGGTTTCCACGGGGTTGTTCCGCCCGCCGCCCTTGTCGAGCGGGAACCATTGGATGTAGCGCGTCTTGAGGTAGAACTCGTTGTCCGAATACGAATATTCCAAGGGCTCATTGATATTATCGAACATATCCGAGGGCGTCGGGTTCCAGCCGGTGTCGTTGGGATGACCGGTGCTTCCCTCCGTGGTACTGCCATCGTAAAAGGACACCCCGAGCAATCGTCCGCCATCGTAATTGTTGACCATGTTTTCGCCATCCAGCCAGATCTCGCGGATCACCCCGCCCCAGGTCTTATCGAAGACGATCTTCACGTCAGCGCTTTGGAGCGTCAAATTCCTGCCGCCGTCTTCGAATGTCGAAGCGATGACGGGCAGAGGTTCAAGCGTAGGCGTCATTGTCGGGCTTGGCGCAACCGTGCTGGTGATAATAACCTCACTGATGCTGGTGTTGGTTGGCACGGTTTCCATAGGCGCCTGTTGCTCAGACGGCACGCCGCACCCTGTCATTAACACGATGAAAATGACGAGAGATGATTTTGCAATTAATGGGCTGAGTTCAAATGCCTTCATATCAAGATTCTCATCCTCCATCCGCATCCACCGGCAATTGCGCTTCGATGATAAATTCCGAACCATCGTTCGTCTGCAACGGACCGCGATGATGAAAAAAGCGCATCTGGTCGCGCGGCTGGTATCCGTGCAGGATCGCCCAACGGCGGAGCAGGGTCGCCGGTTCGACAAATCCGGCGAGATCACTGGTCTGCTCGAGGAAGAGCGTCGCGGCAGTTTCGACCGCCGGTTCATTCCGGACTTTGAGCTGCCCAATGCCCTTCAGCGTGATCGACTCTTGAGCCTCTGTCACGCCGAGCAGGATTTCATGCTGTCGTTCGCCGAGTTCAGACGAATGGAACGGGATGATCGTCTCGCCGTGAAAAACGTCAATCACGATGCCGGTGTGTTGGATCACGCCGTCCTCGATCGCCTTTTTGAGGATACCTGCCACTCTTTCTCTATACGCGAGCGCATCCTCCAGACTAAGAGCGTGCTCCGTCCTGACAAAAAATGACAGGAACCGCATCGCTTCCAACCGCTTCATCACCACATCCAGATCAGGGAAGTTGATCTCCGCTTCGATCATCCGCAGGCGGAACTCGACCATCGAGAGTTGTCTCTGCGCCTCGCGCATCTCCTGCTGGATTTCCGACTGTTTGAAGCGTAACATGCCGCGTATCTCCTCGGTGGACAGTTCCTTTTCGAGCATGATACCGATCTGCTCGAGCGAGAGTCCCATTTCCTTGAGCGCCATGATGCGATGGATGCGCGGCAATTGTTCGACGGTGTAGAAGCGATAGTTCGTGACCGGGTCTATGTGAGCAGGCTTAAGCAGACCCAGGTCATCGTAGTGATGCAGGGTCTTGATCGTCACCTGGCTCAGCCGTGAGAATTCTCCGATTTTGAGCATGGCATTCAGGCTGTTGCCATTTCCTGCGGAGCGTCCGCTTGCAGGGTGTATCCGAGCATGACCTGCGCAATCGTCATGACGACAAGCACCGCGATGATAATTGGTGAGGAAGGCGAACCACCTGTGATGCCAGCCAGAAGCGGAATGATGGGAAGCGATGCCCCGGCAACCAGCGGCAGCCAGTTCCAGCGCGGCAGGGGCTTTTGGATCAACGCCAGAATGCCATAAATGGACAGGCAGAGATTCAGGACAAGCACACCGAACAGCCAGACACCGTAGTAGGTTTCAGATATGGAATAAACAGGCGCGAACATCTGCCCGAGATTCCCGACAATCACGATGAGTCCTCCAATTCCAGCGCCGAGCAGGAGCACACCACTACCAATCCCATAGCAAGCCCGCAAGCCCAACATGCCGACTGCCAGAAGGAGCGGAGCCAAAAACACGGCAAACGCCGCCAGTCGCATTGGAGGAGTATCCCAGTCAATTGTCTGGGATTCCCAGAACAACATGCCAATAGCTCCCGGCAGGAATGCGATTGCTCCCACGATGAATGCCCAGCCGCTCAACTTGATGAAATCTGATTTGTTCATTTCAATCTCCTTTCGCAGTGCGCTCATCGGCGCACTGCACTAAAGCGGAAGTAAACCAGTATCAGTCTACATCCTCCTGTAACAGGAGAGTCAAGGTCTGAATTGTCATGAATTTCTCAATGTTATTCTTTTCTCACTTACCAACGCGATGACTTGCTCCGTTGTCATAGCATCACCCTTTCTCCAGAATGTATATTCCGATCTTGCAAGCGACCTCACGAAAGCCCAGCCGTTGATACATGGGATATCCCAGTCTCGTGGCGAATAAAACGGCAAAACGATAGCCTTGCTGGCGCGCATCCAATAGTGGCTTCATGGTGATCGCCGCGCCGAATCCATGACCCCGCCATTTGGGAAGTGTGCCAACGCCATATATCCCCGCCACACCGGCGCCTTTGAACAATATACTTGTTGAGACGGGCTTGTCCTCGAAATAACCGACATAGAGTTGCCAGGGTGCATTTTCGCCGCCAGATTGAACCGTCGTATCAACCCATGCCTGCCCGCCCGATAGTGGCATATCGAATGCCGCCGCAAAAACGCCTCGCCAATCTTCAAGTGATTTCCGATCAGATGCCCGCGTAATAGTGAAGCCAATTGGCGAACTCATTTCTCCCGCCAAACTATGCAAATCCACCGCCATGCCGGGATCGCCTTCCACATTCCCATCGAAGCCGCGCATCATCAATCGTTCGGCAAGGTCAGACGGCTGGGCCAGCGAATCAGTCCACCAAAAGAAGGACGACGCATTGCGCTCCTCAAACCACGTGATTGCACCATCAATTCCGTCTTCGATCTCATCAGGGAACAGGCGTGTTTTCCAGACACCCCTGAACATTGGGTTGGTGAGAGAGGCATGATGGCAGGCAAATGTATCGCTTTCGAGCATCTCGCAACCCGGGATCGCCCGCATGGAACGGAAGAGCGCATACAGATTCTCATGAACAGCGATGGCAAGTTCATCTTCAGTTGGGTGGAGGAGGATGGTTTGGGATGTCATCGCGGTTTCATGTTTCTTCAGACTCCAGGGCACTCTTGAACAGGAGGATAGGTCTGATTTATCGTGAATTTTGCCATGTCATTCTGAGCCGCGCAGTGGCGAAGAATCTCTCACAGGCTCATTCGAGACTCTTCGCTCCGCTCAGAGTGACAATGGGAGGATCATGTACGTCATATACCCCGCGTTGACCGCGGCGCGTTCATCGTAGACGAACATGACCATTTCCCGAACGGTGCATGTCAGGTCCACGAGCCGATCTTTGAATTCATCAAAAATCTCGCGATAGGTCTCGATGGGTTGACCGCCGATGGCAACGGTTATATGGAAGTGATAGTCCGCACCATCGAACTCGGCGGGGACATGCCCGAAGCGCGCAGTCAATTCTTCGTTGACCCGATTGTGGAGTCGGCGCAGGAACTCGGTCTCCTCCACACTCAGCCACAAGATGCCAGTGTGGAGTCCGTCCATCGTCGTTTCGATCAGCTCAAGGTGAGTCAGAAGCGTTGGAAAAGGTTGGAGGCTTTGCGCCAGTTCGGTCATGTAGTCTGACAGCGAATCCAAATCCGAAATATCGAAAGGCTGTTTGAGAGAGATGTGCGGCGGCAGGCGGCAAATGTCAATGCCTGTGCGATATTTCCGGTGAATGTCCCAGGATAGTTTGCGGACGAGGTTATGGGTTTCGTCATCCGCAAGTAGGGCGAACGCGGTTTTCATTCCATTCAACCCTCCTCCTCCACAGGGATTTGCGCTTCGAGAATCCATTCCTTGATGTTGAACGTGTGTAACGGTCCGCGATGCGCCACCTGGAGCAGGATGGGATGAGGTTTGTATCCCTGTGCAACCGTCCAGCGGTGGAGCAAAACCCATTTTTCAACCCCTTCGCTGATGTCGGTGTTCGCGATCATCAGCGTGGCGGCGTGATCCTTGGCAGGCTCTTCCCTGACAGAAAGGCGACCGATCTCATCTACCGTCACGTCCTTCTGCGACTCGGTCACGCTCAATCGGATTTCATGCTGTGTCGGGCTGATGTCGGGCGAGTGGAATGGCAGGAGTTCATCGCCGTGAAAGATGTCGAGCGTCAGTCCCGTGTGTTGGATGACGCCCGCCGCGATGGCATTGTTGAGCGCGGTTGCCGTCTTCATCATGTGCTTCATGCCATGCTCGATGCTCGGATGTGTCGGCACGAAGAGCGACAGGTAGCGCATCGGTTCGAGACGTTTCATCACCACATCCAGTTCAGGGAAGTTGGACTCTGCCTCGATCATCCGCAGGCGGAACTCGACCATCGCCAGTTGCCTTTGCGCCTCATTCACCTGCTGCTGGATCTGTGCCTGTTGCATTCGCAACATGCCGCGCATCTCGTCCGTGGACAGTTCCTTTTCGAGCATGATGCCGATCTGCTCGAGCGAGAGTCCCATCTCCTTGAGCGCCATGATGCGATGGATGCGCGGCAGTTGTTCGACGGTGTAGAAACGGTAGTTCGTGACCGGGTCTATATGGGCAGGTTTAAGCAGACCCAGTTCATCGTAATGATGCAGGGTTTTGATCGTCACCTGGCTCAGGCGGGAGAATTCTCCGATCTTTAGCATGATAGCAATTGTAGTCTACAACCTCCCCTAACAGGAGAGTCAAGGTCTGATTTATCATAAATTTGTGCATGCCACTTTCCTGAAGGGCATCGGGACGATGTGAGGAGTCCGCAGGGCGACGATGACGCCGCGTGATCTGCCAGGCAAATCACGGTGGGTGCAGGGAACGATCTCCTCGTCGGGTAAAATACGAAGCGTCGAACTTTGGATTTCAGGAGCAGGTTAATCGCTTGAACAAAAACGTTTTTCCGAAACCGTCGGGCTTGGAGGCGTTCCTTATTGCCAGCCTGCTGATATTTGGAAGCCTGGTTGTCTTTCTCACACCCATTAACGGCGGTTATGACGAAGACCAGCATTTGATTCGCGTATGGGAGATGTCCGGCTTTGTCTTTGCGCCGGGAAGATTGTCTGCGGCGGAGATGGAATTCCCGGAGGCATTCTTCGATCTTTCGTACAGGAGACAGCCGTTGATCGAACCTGTCCCGGCGGATTTCTGGGAAAAGAACGCGGGACTGAGACTCTACGACCGCGGTTATCACTATCGCCCGCTCAGGACACGTTCCGTGTATTCGCCCCCTCTCCTCCTTCCGCAGGCATTGGTCATGCGGTATTTGGGACGAAGGGAGGATCTTCCCGCCCTGACCGTATATTACGCGATTCGCTATGCGGGTTTGTTCAGTTACATGCTCCTGACGTGGCTTGCCGTCCGCCTGATGCCCTATTACAAATGGCGGTTCCTGTTTCTGACTCTCTCTCCAATGGCGATATTTCAGGCGTCAACGATCAGCGCCGATGCGGTCTCGAACGGTATCGGTTTCCTTTTTATAGCCGCCTGTCTCGCCTTGCGCGAAAGGTCGAATTTGGGGTGGAAGGAAACAGGATGGTTGATCGCGCTCGTCTTCATGCTGTTCCTGTCGAAGGTCAACCAGATCCCGCTGGTTCTGCTTCCCTTCGCGCTCATTCCGCCGAAAAAATTCAGATCGAAATTTTCATACCTGCTCTTGATCGCCGCTTCGGTCATCCTCTTTGCAGTCGAGGTTGTCGGTTGGAATTGGCTGGCGAGCTCGAACGTTTCCGCGATCGCCAGAAACGGGATCAGCCTCTCCGGGCAGATCGAATACATCCTTTCGAATCCCCCTCATTTTTTGCAGGTCATCTTCAACGACCTCTTCCTTCGCGGACCAGCCTACCTACTTCAGTGGATCGGCGTCTATGGGTACGGTACGGGAAAAGTCCCCGGAATAACTTATGTATTCTTCCTTCTTGGAATGGCTGGGACATTGTTCCTGAAGGAAGACGCCCAACAGCCCGATCGCAGAACGAGGCTCGTTCTGGTTTCATTTTTTCTGGCGATCTGCCTTGCAACCGTTTCCCTGTTCTATTTCACGCTGACCGAGGTCGGCGAAAAGGTCGTTTACGGGGTGCAGGGGCGGTATTTTGTCCCGGTTGCCCCGTTGTTGGTCCTGGCGTTGCCGGCGCTTTCCGAGCCAAAGAGGCTCAAATTTACAGCCACCCACGCGGCAACCTTTTCCGCGCTTGCGGCAACCGCCTACGTAGCCGGTCTATTCCTTAGTTTTCACGTGACGTGCGGCACGTCATATTACAGCCGGGGGTTATGCGTCCAGCCTCGTTACAAGAACTATGCGCCTCTTTTGAAATCCACCGCCCCAATTTCAGACGGGAGCCATCTCGCGCAGGAGATCGCGCCGGTTTGCAACGGGTTAACCCTGGTCCAAGTACGGATCAATTCCTCCGCAGGGAGCGGGTCCACGGAATTCACCGTCCGCGACAGCGAACGGAACGTTGACCTTGTAAAGGTAACAACTCCGAACAACGAACTGCCCGATGATTCGTGGTACCCCCTGAATTTTCCGCCGGACTGGGATTCTGCCGGCAAGACATACACATTGAGCATCCGCGGCGCGGGCGGCGGGGAGGGGGAAGGTCCGATGATTGCCTATTCGCTAAAACCCGAATACCCGGCGGGGACGCTTTTCGAAGACGGACAACCCGTTCAAAACGATATTATCTTCCAATACGGGTGCATCACTGGATGGGAAAAATTCCTGCTGACGATGGGCGTAAAGTGACCGCTTTCCTTGCAGGCGCAAACTTGAATGTATAATCTGGTCATGCCTAAAAAAACGCCTCCGGGCAGCAACCTGACGATCGTCATACCCGTTTATAACGAAGCGCAATCCCTGCCTCATTTTCTGCCGGACCTGATAAAAACCTGCAAAGCCCAAAAATGGCGTTTGATCCTTGTGAACGATGGCTCACGGGACGATTCAGCCCGCCTCCTCTCGGATTTCGAGAGATCGAGTTTCGTGAAGGTCGTTCATCACAAGGTCAACAGGGGATATGGGGGGGCGTTAAAAACCGGATTATCCATGGTGGACACCCCTTACGTAATCACCATGGACGGGGACGGACAACACCAGATCGCGGACATCAAAAAGATGTATCAATTCGCCGTGGAAAACGATGCGGATATGGTGATCGGTTCACGCGCTCACATCGAACATGTCAATTTCTATCGGGAACTTGGGAAATGGATCATTCGCAACTTCACAAAAATCCTTGTCCCCCTCCCCATCGAAGATTTGAACTCCGGCTTCAAACTCTATCGCACGGAACTGGCAAATCTGTACCTTCCTCTATGTCCCGATTCCATGGCCTTCAGCGATGTGATCACCCTGTTGTTTCTTAACCAGGGTCATTTGGTGCGCGAAATTCCCATTACGGTAAAAAAGCGCATTGCCGGATCGAGTTCGATCAATACGCGCACCGCCTTCGAAACGGTCATCGAGATTTTGAGTCTCGCCATGCTGGTAAATCCCCTGCGAATATTTCTTCCGCTTTCGATCCTGTGCATGGTGGTTGGCTTGCTTTGGGGAATTCCCATCATCATTGCGGGTCGCGGCGTGAGCGTTGGCGCCATGCTGGCGATTGTTCTAGGAACCCTCTTTTTCTTCCTGGGATTGCTCGCCAGTCAACTGGCTTCGATAAGGCTCCACCTGGCTGGTTTGAGAGGCGATAGAACGCAGGACCGACGCCATCGCGATTGAATGGTAACGCCCACCCTGACTCGCAGCCGGAGCCGCCGTGTCAAATCATTTTGAGGAGGGAATACACCCAGACCATCAATCGCCGATGGATACGATACAACAGGAACAAAAACCACGACCGCGTATATCGCCGGATGACGGCGCTTTCCTCTTCGAGATAACGCCCCGCCCCCCCTTCGCTGGACGACGTTTTCGCGGTGGTCTTCGACTCGACGTGCAGCCGGAACGCCGCAAGGTATTCGGGGATGAACACGGGGGGGGATTCGGCATACAAGCGGAGCAGGTAATCATAATCCATGACGTAATGCAGGCTTTCGTCCAGGAAACCGAGGCGGGTCAGCGCATCCGCCCGCCAGAACGTGGCGGGTTGCGATATGTAATCCATCACCAAGAACACGGAATGGCTGCGGATGTGAAGCCAGAAATTTTTATACATCGTAAGCCAGCCGCGAATTTCCCGATCGTCGTCGTTGATGATGCGGCATTTGCCGGTCGCCCACAGCGCTTCGGGGTTGTCCATGAAGACCCGCGCCACCTTCAGGAGCGAACCGGGCAACAACAGATCGTCCGCATTGAGATAGGCTACAATATCGCCTGTCGCCATACGCAACCCTTTGTTGATGGCGTGAGTCTGCCCTTGGTCGTTTTCGCTCACCCACTTCACCCGCCCGGAATAGGAATTCAGCACGTCGAGGGTGTTGTCGGATGAACCGCCATCCATGACGAGATATTCGAGGTTCGGGTAATTTTGCGAAAGCACCGATTCGATGGTCCTGCGGATGAAACGACCCTGGTTCAGCGACGGCGTAATGATTGATATTCCTGGAAGCCCGCCGGGGGAAGCCTTTGCCAATTCGAGGGAACTTTTTGTATCCTTCATGCAATGTCTCAACCTGGATGGTATCCGTCAATTATAATGAGAAATACCCAAAGGTTTGGTTTACGATCCCGCAATTTCGCGCCGCTCCATGCGGAGCCATTATTTCACAGCAGAATGATCTTTCCGGATACATTTTACAAACCATGAATTCCCTTCCCACAGAACTGGAAAAAAGCAACATCGTCGCCGTCATTCCCTGCTACCGCGTCGAGGCGCAGATCGGAGATGTCCTCGCGGGATTGCCGCGTTACCTGAAACATATCGTCGCCGTGGACGACGCGTCCACGGACGGAACAGCCTCGGTCGTCGCGCGAGCCGCAAAAAGGGACCGGCGCATCATCCTGATACGGCACGAAAGGAATCAGGGGGTGGGGGGCGCCATGATCAGCGGTTTCCGAAAAGCCCTCGAACTCGGCGCCGACGCGGTCGTCAAGATTGACGGGGACGGTCAAATGGATGTGACCTATCTGCCGAAGATGTTGATGCCCATCCTGCAGGGTCAGGCGGACTACACCAAGGGGAATCGCTTCAGGGATTTTCAGGCGCTTCAACAAATGCCTGCGGTGCGGCGCATGGGCAACCTGGCGCTCGGTTTCCTGACAAAAGCCGCCACAGGCTATTGGAACCTTTTCGATCCGACCAATGGGTTTGTAGCCATCCACGGCAAGACGCTTGCCCACCTGCCCCTCGACAAGATAGACAAGACCTTTTTCTTCGAAACCTCCATGCTCGCCAGGCTGTATTTACTCGGTGCGGTCGTGAAGGACGTCCCGATGCCCGCCCGCTACGGCAAGGAAGTATCGAACCTGTCCATCCACCGTTCGTTGATCGAGTTTTCGGTGAAGTTGATCAAAACCCTGCTCCAACGGCTGGTGATAAAGAATCTTATCCACGATTTTTCCATGGCTTCCATTTATATGCTTGCCGGGTTCCCGCTCCTGATATTCGGTTTGATCTTTGGGATCGTCAAATGGGTGGAATCTTCCAGGCTTCAGGTCCCGGCGTCGACCGGCACGGTGATGATCCCGACTCTTGCCGTCATCGTTGGGATTCAGTTCATCGTTGCGGCGATCGAGGTTGACCTGCGCTCGGTGCCGAAGGAACCGCTTGCTCAACAACTGTGACCATCGCAGGCAGGGTGAATGATGAATCAGATTTCCAAAGCGTTTGCGAACCCATTGAAGTTGCCTCATCCATTGTTATGGGCGGTTCTTGTCGCGTCCGCCTGGCTGGCGCTCTGGTACCTGCCCTGGCAGGCGGAACTTCATTCCATCGTCTGGCTCCAACTGGGCGGCGCGTTGATCCTTTTCGTCGCGCCGGGAGCCTGCGTGTATGGCATTCTGGTTGACCGGGGCGGAGTCACTTTCAGCCACGTCACCTTCGGCTTTGTCATTTCGCATCTCATGTTTGCCCTGCTGGGTACGCTGGGACGTTACTTCCATCTTTCGTTCGACGCGATGAAATTTGCGATGGCGGGATTGGGTTATATCTTCATGGTCATCTACCTGCGGAGAAAGATCCGGGACGGCATCCAGATCAACCTGAAACAGATAAACGCCGCAAGGATAATCGCTTTATCAACGTTATTGCTGGTCGCCCTTGCCGCCTGCCTGGTGGTCATTCAGCGGGTCCTGACCGACGACGACATGACCTACCTTGCCTACCTCACGCGCTGGCAATTTTCCAACCGCCTCGACTTCAACGACCTGATCTTCGGCGAACCCAGCCTGGTGCATCCGCGCTTCTGGCTGATGAGCGCTCCCTTTGCCCAGGCGCTTCTCGCCGACCTGAGCCAGGCGCCCGGAATATTGATCCTGAGCGGATATTACGAACCCTTCCTCGTGATCCTGTCCGTTTTGTGCTGGTACGAACTGGCGCGGACATTGCAGTTTTCCCCTCGGGCGGCGGGCGCTTCGGCAATCCTGCAACTGGCATTTCTCCTGTTGTTGTCCGACTATCTCCACCCTGGCTCCCCCTACTTCAACCAGTTGAGCGCGGACAAAGCGACAGCCGCCTTCATCATGGCGCCCGTCTTTTTCCAGAGTCTCATGCGCCTGCTGGATCAACCAACGAAACGTAACAGTCTTATATCCCTCCTCACCGGCTTGAGTCTGACGTTCATGCATCCGGTCATACTGGCGTATTCGGTTTTCATTGGCGGGGCGCTCGTTTTGTTCCGGTTGAAACGCAAGGCGCTCCCGCAACTGCTCCTCCCCATCGGCATCTTCATTATTATCCTGTCCCCGCAGGTTGCGCTTCGATTCGCAAGCGCTCATTTACAAACAGACATTCCTTTCACCCCCGAAGACGTCCCGAATCAAAGGGGCATGGAGAATCTGATCGCGCGATGGGGGGACACACAATTCTACGGTTTCAACCCGCGCATACTGGACATGAATGTTCCCTACGGAGAAAACATTCCCATCCCCGAACCGGTCGCCAGGCGGGGCTGGCTGATTCTGCCGGTTGTTTCCGCGCTATTCGCCGTTACGCGCGTCAGACACAACGCCGCTTCGCAATTCATCCTTGCCTGTTTTCTGCTGTGCCTGCTGGCATGGATTCCCTTTACCGGTTGGATCATCGGCTATTTCCTGTCCGCGTGGATGCTCGAGAGGGCGCTCTGGCTGTTCCCATTTGGATTGAGTTCCATCTTCGCGCTTACCATCATCAGGGACTTCGCCAGGACCCGCCGACCCATCAAGAACTCAGCCGCTGCGAATCTCCTCCTCGCACCAAACTGGTCCTTGTTGACGATCACCTTCCTCACGCTGGGACTGTTCTTCCTGTACGTGCGCGAAAACAACCTGCCCGACTTCGAGAAGTTCACGCGCAAAACGCAAAGATACAAGGACATCGCGCTTGCGGGTCAGGCGATGGATCGGCAGATAATGGGGCAGGCATACGTGATGGGGTCCCAGAACCTCAACGATCTCATCCCCGGCATCACACTGAAGACGAATCTGATCACCTACCGCATCTCGGATCCAGCCAACATGCTGTATTTCACCCAGGCGGAAAGGGAGCGGAGGATCGCGGATACGGCGGCGATATTTTCCAAATCAACGCCGGCGGAGGACAAACTGTCCCTGCTCGAAAAATACAACGTCCGCTTCCTCCTATTGCAAAGGGGCGACCTCCTGCTATTCGAAGATCTGACAACCCGCCACCCGGACAGGGCAAAGGCAATCGAAGTTGGAGGAGTGATCCTCCTCGAAATCAATGACTGAGCAGCCCCGGAATCAAGGACGGAGGCGGAAAGCCTCCGTCCTGTTTTTTTGGAAGATCGGGCGGACACACTCAATCCAGCGACCAGACCCATGAATTCTCGAACTCGCAACTGCCAGCGCCGGATTGCTGCCACGCCAGAAAAGCAAAATACCCTTCGGAGCGCTGTTTGCTGTAATCGAAAAACCTGCTCTGGCGGTTTCCATTGATGTACACGTTGAATTGATCGTCCTGTGCCACCAGCATAAACTGGTTGGTTCCGCCGTTGCTCACGTCCAGGTCGCTGGAGAAGCGGGTATCGGTGATCGTGTTCTTGAACACCCCTTTGTCGTACACGTCAATGAAATACGCCGGCAAGCCCGAGAGGCGGTAGAAATAGAATTGGTATTGTTTCCCGGTATCGAGGTTCGCTTCCGAACGGAAGATCGCGCCGCAGATCAGGATGCCGGACGCATCCCACGTTACCTCCGATTTGAAGATGAAATTTCCGGCTGTCAGATCCTTATCCAGTTCACGGAAGTTATCCTCCGTCTGGGGTCCCGTCATGCTGATCTTGATCGCTTCGGTCTGCCGCCACAAAAGATGACCATCCCGGTAAGGCACATCCGAACTTCCCAACAATTTCTCCAGTTCGTCCAACACGTCCGAAGCGGTTTGGGTCGCGGCGAAAGCCTCCGTCGCGGCAACGTCCGGCGTAGCGGTGGGCAATGGCGTGGGCGTATCGGTCGGCGCTGGGGTGTTTGTCGGCTCGGGCGTGTCTGAAGGTTTTACCGGCGTTTCGCTGGGTTCGGGGTTCGCCGCCGGGGTAGTGCTGCATGCCAGCGCGGCGATCATCAATACCAGCAGGGCAAAAAAGGGAGAGCGTTTCATTGGAGATCCTCCTCGTTGAAAATGTCATCTTCACCCCCCGATCGTGGGCAGGATGAAGGAAAACCTATTCACAGGATACAACTTTTTCCCACCGATTACAACCGTCAAACATGACAAGGGTGTTGCGGCTGAGCTCATTCCTCCAGCAGAAAATCCCCGTCCTTCAAAATCCCATCCAAAATCGTTTTCACCGCGTCCGATTCCATCAACTCGTCCAGCGTGAACGATTTCAACCTCGTTTGCGTCGTGCGCACGGAAGGTTCGAGAAAATCGCCAAACGGCAGCGACGTCCTGAACAATTGATAATATAAGAACCTGCGCGCATTGCGCTTGAACTCGGGCGGGACTTCGATCTTCTCCGCCTCGAGAAACTCCTTCATCTTTCTTCTTACATCTTCAACCGTCTGCGGGAAAAATACTGTGGGCTGCGTAGCGTGCGTGAAGCGCGCCTTCCCCGCGCACAACACGGGCGCGCCCATGATCGAAGCCTCCAAGCCAATCGTCGAGTTGTAGATCATCACGAACCTGGACTTCTGGATCAACTCGTACGAACTCAACGTCTCACGCGGACCCACAAAAACGACGTTCGGCTCTTTGTCCACGCCGCGGCTGGATACCCAACCCTCGACCGTCTCGCGGCTGGATTTTCGCACGCGCAATTCGTCCGGGTGCGCGCGGATGACGAACAGAGTCTCCCGGTGTTCTTTGATGACTTCCAACACCAAATCCAGCCAGTCGAACATATCTTCAAAGACAGTATTGGCGTGCGGCTGGCTGGTATCGAATATGACGTTGGTAAACACAGGCACGATCTGTCTGAACCCCGCCGCCTTTTGCAATAACGACTCGTCCAATCTCCGCATGTCCGCCCAGAACTTGATGCCCGCCATCGTGAAATCGCCCTGGAAGCGTTTGGCGAGATAGGCATCGAGTTTGGCGTTTTGTGCGTCGTTCAACTCGAAATCGTCGGGGATGTGGATCGGGTAGGCGGTCGCTTCGCCGTCGGTGAAGAAGGCGGAGGCGGGCTGCAATCCCACCTCGTGCGTGATGACGCGGATGCCGCGCTGTCGGGCTATAAACCGCGCGGTCGCTTCGGGGAAGAACTGCCCATTGAACACGACCACAGCCCGGGGTTGAGTCCGATCGAGGAAGTCCGAAAACCTCCGCGCCACATTCCACGCGGACAGGATGTACTCCCGCAAAAGGTAACGCGTGTTCTCGTCGTCGTTCAGGTGATGGATGCGGAGGATCCAGCGTAGGCCGGGAAGACAGAGCGGACCCAGAGGCATATCTTGAAAGTGGAAAGTGGAAAGTTGGGGGACCGAGAGTGGCGAGATACGAGAAACGAGTTCTGCATCGCGCTCGAAATCGAACCAATGAACCGACGACTTCTTTGCTTGTGTACCTGTGTACCTGTCTACCTGTGTACCTGTATACCTGTCTACTTGTGTACCTGTATACAGGGTCTTCGACTGATACACACAAGATTTACACGGCATCGCCTTATGCGGATGATCCCGATCCGTCCCCAGCACGCACTTGCTCATGCCCGCATTACACGCGAAATACGCGACCGGGATTCCCTTCAACCGCAATGCCCACGACGCCAGCAGGTGAAATCCGCTGTTCCACGAAAGATCGTCTATGCCGGTGGAGGCTTTGAAGAACACGACCGGCGCGCCGTTCGGCTGCGGCTCCTTGCGCGCCACTTCACGCGCAAAGGATGCGATTTTGAGATTATTCAGCCTGCGGACGATTCCGCGCTTGAGGCGTTGGGTATAGAAATCGCGTAAACTCATTTCAAAATGGAAACGCTCTACAGTTTCCCCGCTTCCTCGATCAACCATGTGATATTCGGTCGGTCAAAGACCACGCGCTCGCGTACCGTTATTTTGATCCTATTTTGAAGGAACAAGTCTCCTGAGACGCGCGCCATTGTGACGCCTACACGCGCAAAAACGATTGTCGAACGACTGATGACAGGGTATCGTCCGACGAGAGAGTATAAGAATAGTTCGTAATCTTCGGGAGTGCGGAACGGATCGCTCATGCCCCGGAAACCCGGATCAAACCTGCAAGCGTCGGTTTGTTGCGTTGGATTTGCTGTATCTCGTCGCGGTATTGCGCCTGGCGTTCCAGCCAGGTCTTATACACGCTTCCCCACTCGCTGAAATCGAGCGCCCATTCATCGTTTTCAGGTTCTTCGCCATTGACATAAGCCGCGTAGAAGGTCTCCGAGCGAATCCCGTATTTTCGTTCGAAAGCGAGCAATTCCTCTTCCAACGCATGAATATCGGCAAGGATCTGTTGGACGTTCATGACAAATCTCCTGCGAGGATTATACAACACTTCCACCACGCTTTTACTCAAATTCCATTATCGCGCTTGAGGCGTTGGGTGATGAATTCGTTGAGCATCGGATCTGTCGGCGATCGTTTGTAAAGCAAGGCGCCCCATTCTCCGTTTCCACGACACGATTTATCCTTGTTGTAATGGCAGGTAGATCACCTGCCCATTCCATTCTCCAGGCTGGCTATATTCCGCCAAAAACAGGATATCCTCGATTACCGTTCCGAGAGGCAGGTCGTCTGCGACTTCGATCACGCCCGGCATGGATTTGTTCGCGCGAACGCGTTCATACGCGTAATGCGTCATCGTCGCGGCGTCGTGCGTCAAGACCGTTCGTCCCTCCTGCGCCGCCCATTCGAGGATGGTTGGATCGTCCGTCCCGCGCAAGCAATCTTGCCCGAATCCCACTTTGGTCGAAGCGCTTCTCATTCTGCTCCCGGACCGCCTTTGCGCGTTTTCCGCGCTTTTCGAGATATTTCTCCACTTCTTCGCGATGTTGCAGGTAGTAACTGATGGTCGCGTACGTATCCGCCAGCGTGATGGATGGATACTGTTGCGCGATCTCCTCGGCGGTCGCCCCTCTGCCGAATGCGCGCACCACCGTATCCAGCGTAACGCGCGAACCGGCGATTTTTATAACGCCGTTGGAGTCGGCTGCCAGCGGTGGAGTGATGGGTTGGATTTCAAGAAAGATGGTCATGGTATCCGTCCGAAATGATTATAAACGCTTTCTCGCTACCAATCATCATCCTTCTCATACCCCAGCCGCGCCAGCAAATCCCCCGCAACATCCTTGAATAATTTTTTGTGTTCCTCGGTGAAATGTTCTTTCCACCCGCCCGTCTTCCCCGAACGGAAGGTGTGGCTTTTCTTCGGCTGGATCGCCTCCACCAAAACGGACAACGCCTTTTCGCGCCGCGTGGGGATTTTGTAGCCCGTCTTTTCCACCTCATCGAGCATGGATAAAAGAGTCGCGTCGCGGTCGTTGATGAGGTCCTCGAAGCGCAGGCACATGACGCCGGGCGTTTCCAGCCACGCAAACACACCCTCGTATCTCTGCTTCACGCCGACCATCTTCAAGCCGTCTTTGTCAATGCCGGTGATCGCCACTTTGAGCCTCGCGCCGAAATCGGGCAGGGATTTGTAATACTCGTGCATCCCGTGTTCCTCGTGCATGTCGGTCGCGAAGAAGACTTGCGAGACGAGCATGTCGCGGGGGTCGCGGTAAATGAAATAGTTGACGCGCCCGGCCCGGGTCAGGAAGGAGGCGTTTTCCGGCGCGGCGTCCACGTATCCCCAGCCGATCACACCAGTTGGCAAATTCTCCAATTCTCCAAGTATTTCTTCTTCCATCCTTCTTCTCCCCTCTTTTGTGATTGTGCGAATCGGCTCCGCTTCCACGTAACGATACGGCATGATGCGCGTAAAGCCGTTGAGGATCTGCAGCAGCAAATGCGACCCACTCTTCGGCTTGGAGTTGCCAAAGACAGGCGGCGCGTCGTCGAATGAAAACCGCTTCCATCTCAAAATGGCTTGCGCGGTCTTGCCATACGGACGGACAACCCGGCGAATGTTTTGCATCAAGCCCATCGAAATACCCTTAAGCAACATTACGAAGTATCCCGCAGGGACGCTCCACGCCCCACTAATCCTCCCCGTTCACGCGGCGGAGTTTCATCAGCGAAGGTTTCTCGCTTTCGTACACTCTCTTGACCCCATCGCCCAGCGAGGCTTCGGTGACGCGGATGTATTTGACCAGGCGCTCGAACCCGCCCGGCTCGACGGACGCGGCTTGATCCGAACCCCACATGGCGCGGTCGAGCGTGATGTGACGTTCCACCGAACACGCGCCGAACGCGACGGCAATGGCGGAAGGCACAAGCCCCACTTCGTGACCGGAATAACCGATGGGCGTGTTCGGGAATTCCCTGCGAAGCGTTTCGATCATGCGCAGGTTCAGTTCCTCGGGTTCGCACGGGTAGGTGCTGGTGCAGTGCATGATGACGAGGTTGTCCCCGCCGACGACGTTCACGCCTTTATGGATCTGCTCCATCGTGGACATGCCCGTCGAGATGATGACGGGTTTGCCCGTCTGCCGCACGTAGCGCAGCAGGTTGTGGTCAGTGAGCGAAGCGGACGGCACTTTGTAGGCGGGCGTGTCGAACTTCTCCATGAAATCCACCGAAGGCTCGTCCCACACCGAGACCATCCAGTCAATGCCCTTTTCCCGGCAATAGCGGTCAATCTCGCGGTATTGTTCCTCGTTGAATTCCACCTTGTAGCGATAATCGAGATACGTGATGTACCCCCAGGGCGTCTCGCGCATCTGCTTCTGTTGTTCGGGCGGAGTCGCCACTTCGGGCGTGCGCTTCTGGAACTTCACCGCATCCGCGCCCGCATGAACCGCCGCGTCGATGATCTTCTTTGCGATCTCGAGGTCGCCGTTATGATTGATGCCGATCTCCGCGATGATGTACGCGGGATGACCGTCCCCGACCGTCCGCCTGCCCAGTTTGATTTCACGAGCCATATTTTCTCCTTGTGGATAGCGTACTGCGCGCTCTCTTGCGCGCAACGACGTTAGAGAACGTCATCTACGCGGATATGCGTACTGCGCGCTCTCTTGCGCGCAACGACGTTAGAGAACGTCGTCTACGCGGAATAATTATTCAAAATGATTTCACACAACTCACGCACCGCGCCGTGACCGCCGGGCTTCGTCAACACGAAATCCGCGGCGCGGATGACTTCGGGAACCGCGTCCGCCACCGCCACAGACCAGCCCGCGATCTCGAAACACGGCAGGTCGTTGAGATCGTTGCCCACGTAGACGACGTTCTCCGCCTTGACCTTTTTCTGCTCGAGGACTTCACGCATCACGCGACCCTTGTCCTGCATCCCGATCCCGTGAATTGCCTCCACCCCGATCTTTTTCGCGCGCGCCTCCACAACGGGATTCGGCTCCGAGGAAAGGATCAGCAAGCCGATGCCTTTGGCGCGCATCTCCGCGAACTTCATGCTGTCGCTGCGCGAAGCCGCGACCGATTCCCTGCCCTCCTGGTCCGTCCAGACGCGGTTATCCGTGATGACGCCGTCGAAATCGAAGACGACCAGTTCGACCTTTTGCGGCATTCGGCGGCGCGACCTGCCCGGCGAGACCAAGTCCAATCCGCCGTAAACGACCGCTTCGTACTTCGCCCAGTCCTGCAAGTTATCAATGTCCACTGTGTACCTCGGGTCGAGCACCAATGGGTAGATCACATCGCCCGTCAGGGATTTTTTCCGCGTAATCGTCGCAATGCGGATGGCGTCAATGTGTCCCGTCTGCCAGTAGACCGGCGGCAGGATCTGGCGCGGCGCGTTGTACGGTTCGGGGATTCCGTCCACTTCGAGCAGCGACTTCAACGGTTTGTCCGCTCCATCAAAGCGCCACATCTTGAAGGGATTTTGTCCCGCAGGAACAACTCCCCGCACGCAATCGGCGTCGGCGTGTTTCAGCAGGATGCGAATCGCATCGTCCGCCATCCCTTTCGGACGAAGAGGAGAGGTGGGACGCAACTGCACGACGATCTCCGGTTCATATCCCTCGTTCTCTTCCAGCCATTTCAGCGCGTGTTCGAAGACGGGCAGGTCGGTGGTGTCGTCCTGCGCCAGTTCGGACGGACGTAAAAACGGGACCTCCGCGCCGAATTCACGCGCCACCGCCGCGATCTCCTCATCATCCGTCGAGACGATGACCCGCGTCGCCAGCGCGGATTGCCTGGCTGCGGCGATGCTCCACGCGATGAGCGGATAGCCCGCAAAGGAGCGGATGTTCTTGCGCGGGATTCCCTTCGAGCCGCCGCGCGCCGGGATGAGGGCGAGGATTTCGGTCATAAATTTCGTAGGGATAACCCTTGCGGTTATCCAATATGATTATCCAATATGATTATCCAATACGGTTATCCAATATGATTATCCAATATGTATTCCATCAAGCAGGATGGGGGCAAGCCCCATCCCTACATAAATCACCACGCCGTCCAACCTCCATCCACGATGACGTTATTCCCTGTCATATACGAAGACGCATCCGAGGCGAGGAACAACAGCGCGCCGTTCATTTCGTCCTTGTTCGCCATGCGACCGAGGATGGTTTTGGCGGAATAGTTCTTCACGAAGTAATCCTCATGGTTGTTGAACACACCGCCGGGCGTGAGCGCATTCACGCGGATTTCGGTGCCTGCGTAATAGGCAGCCAGATATTTGGTGAAGCCCAGCACGCCCGCCTTGGTCACCGTGTAATAGACCGGCTTGAACGCCACACGCTTTCCCTCTTTGATGTAAATCCGCTGGTCGGGACCGTTCAAGCCGTAGGTGGAGCAAATGTTGATGATGCTGCCCTTTTTGCCCTGCGCGATCATCGGCTTGACGCACGCCTGCGTGACGAGGAACATGCCGGTCAAGTTGACGTTCAGCGCGGCGTTCCAATCGCCGAGCGGATAATCCTCGAACGCGCCGGGCGCAATTCCCTTCGCGGCGGCGTCGGGATCGAACTTGGGATCGAGCGCCGCGCTGTTGACGAGGATGTCCAGCCGCCCGAATTCTGCCAGCGTTTTTTCCACCATCGCGTTGACCGAATCGGGCTGGGTGATGTCGGTGGGGAGGGCAAGGGATTTGTATCCGTTTTTCGCAAGCGTATCAGCCGTCCCGTTGGCAGAGGTGGGGTTCAAATCCACCACCGCCACCGCCGCGCCGGCTTCCGCTAATGTTCTGCAAAATTCCACGCCAAGCAGTCCGGCTCCCCCGGTCACAACGGCAACGCGTCCCGTCAGGTCGAATTTTTCGAGTATGTTCATGATTCCTTTTGTAGGGCAGGATGGCTTCCTGCCTACGGTTTTGCATAGATCTCGTCGCCCTGCGCCTTGAAGGACACGCGCAGACCTTCGGTCAGAAGTTCGACGTCGGTTGCAAGGTTGTCGCCGCCGTCGAAGAGCGCCATCACCGCCGCGCCGCCTTCGATCTCGTTGCGCAGGCTTGCCGCGCTTTCCTCGAAGCCGGGACGTTCCTGCGCGGTCGCCGAGTCGTAACGGCTGGGGAGAACGTGCGCGCCGCGCCCGGTGTAAAGATAGACCGCGGCAGGTTCGTTGGTATAGATCTTCACGTCGGAGGGCAGTTCGCGCAGGTACGCCATCGCCTGCGAATCGTACCACTGGAACGAGGCGTACCCGATGCCGCCCTGCGACCAGTGCGCGACAGTGCCGGATTGCTTGTAAACCGAAAGAGCGAAGATGAGGACGGTCGCAACAGCGACCAACATACGGCGCCTGTTCCTCATCCAGATCCCGAACGCCACGAGAAGGATCAACAGACCGACGAACACGGGCGAAAGGATTCGCAGCCTGAATTTTGTCGCGGCGTCGAACAACGTCATGGATGCGACGATGGAGGCGAGATAAGCGAAGACGTAAAGCGCTGTGGTGAACGAGATCACCTCACGCGACTCCTTCCCGCCTCTTTTCAACTCCGACGCCTGCCTCGGTTTCAGGATATATCTCCGCGTCTGGATCAGGGTCCAGACCAATACTGCGCCGAGAATGAGGACGATCAACCCCTCGAGGAGGAACGAATACCCGGCGAGCGCCCGGCGCCATTCTTCCACCGGGATAAGAAAACTGGAGAAGGTATACACGCCGAGCCTGAGGTTATCGGCAGTGATGGGATGCCACACGAGCGCGCGGTTGGTAACGCTCTCGGCGACGAGCCGGTTGCGGAGCGCCCATCCCAGCGCAAAGGGGAGGAATCCCGCCAGGAAGATGCCGACGCTGGTGAAACGTTTGCGCCAGGTGGAACGCAAAATGCAAATCGCGGCGATGAAGGTCGCAGCCAGCGCGAGACCGGCGTAACGCGTAAGATATGCCATGCCTGCAAAGACCCCGCATGACACCAGCCACCACCACTCACCGGCAATGCCCCTCCCCACCGACGACGGCGGGTATTCGAAATACAGGTCGAACATCCAGAAGGACAACAGTGAGAAGAAAATGAACAACGGTTCGCTCATCGCCGCCGTATGCACCTGCAACAGGTCGCCGTTGGCGACGAACAGCGCCGCGATGACGAGCCCGGCGGTCAGCGAGGGGGTCATCCGCCAGACGAGGATCCCGAGCAGGCCGGCGTTGATCCCGAACAACAGCGCGTTGACGAAGCGCGTGCCCCGCAAAGGGTCGAGACCGAACAACCCCAGGAACGCCAGGACCGACGAGAAACCGGGCGGGAAGTGCGTGACCGGCTTGTTGGACGCCAGCCACTCGGCGCGGTAACCGTCCCCGTTGAGGATGCTTCGCGCCCCGGCAATGTAGGCGATGGAATCGTCCGACAGGCCGAGTCCCTCCGGGGTCGCCTGGAGGACAAGCAAAGTTCCCAGCGCGGCGATCAGGCTGAGGATGAGTATCGAAACGAGGCGGAGGTTCGAGCGTGCGAGCATGGGAGGAGGGGCGCGGCGCGCGTCGAAGCCTGCGCGCCGCGCCGGGTATATCGGGCTTAATGGCTGTTCAAATAGCCGTGTCCCTCGAGATAATGAACGATGACGCGCGCGTTCTCTTCCGGCGTCGCGCCATACCCCTTGAGCGTGATCTCGGGATCAATCGGCGGTTCGTAGGGATCGTCCACGCCGGTAAAGCCCATCGGCTTGCCTTCCTGCATTGCCTGGCGGGCTTTGGCGTACAGTCCCTTCACGTCGCGCTGTTCACAGACTTCGACGGGCGTATCCATGTACACGGTGATGAAGTTTTCGCCGACCATCTTGCGGGCTTCGTTGCGCGTGGCGCGATAGGGACTGATCGCCGCGCAGATGACCGCGCCGCCGGAGCGCACGATCTCGCCCGCCACAAAGCCGATCCGCAAAATGTTCGTATCGCGGTCTTCCTTGCTGAAGCCGAGTCCCTTCGAAAGGTGCGTGCGCACCACGTCGCCGTCGAGGATGGTGATCTGGCGTCCGCGTTCGAGCAGGAGCGAGGTCAACACCTGTGTGGTCGCGCTCTTGCCGGAACCGCTCAAACCGGTGAACCAGATGCAGAAGCCCTGTTTGTTCTTGGGCGGGTACATCTCGCGCAGGATCTCGGCGGTTTCGGGGCGGGTGAACCATTCCGGTAAAAGTTTACCTTTGGCGAGATACTCGTCGCGCACCTGCGTGCCGGAGATGTTGAGAGTCCGCGCGCCCTGGGGAATGTCCCTGCCTTCCACGTAGCGGTCTTCGTCGGGGAGATAGACCAGTTCCTCGAAGGGGATCATTCGGACGCCGATCTCCGCTTCATACTTTCTCATGTTTTCCTGCGCGTCATACGGACCGTAGAACGGCTTGCCGGTGGAATCCTTGCCCGGCCCCGCATGGTCGCGCCCGACGATGAAGTGGTTGGCGCCGTGGTTGCGGCGGATGATGGCGTGAAGCAATACTTCCTTGGGTCCCGCCATGCGCATGGCAAGCGGGAGGAGGCTGAGCAGGGTGTTGTCCCTGTCGTAATAATTTTCGACCAGCGCCTTGTAGATGCGAACGCGCGTGTAATGATCCACGTCGCCGGGCTTGGTCATGCCGACCACAGGATGGATGAGCAGCGATCCCTTGACCTCCGCCGCGGCGCGCTTGGTCAGTTCCTCGTGGATGCGATGCAGGGGATTGCGCGTCTGAAAGGCGACGACGTTGTCGTGTCCCATGCCTGCCAGGATCTCGCGCACTTGCGCGGGCGTGCGGCGCAGTTCGACGAAGTCGTGATACCTGGGCATGTTCACGACCTTGATCGGTCCGCTGATGCACACCTTTCCCCAGCGTTCCATTTCAGAGACCATCGGGTGACGCGGGTCGGTGGAACCGTAGGCGAGCGCGGCTTCGGTGCCGGCGTCCCAGTGATAGACCTCCTCGAGGGTCATAACGGCGATCACGTCGTTGTTGACGTTGCGCAGAACGATGTCTTCGCCGACGGTCGGCAGTTCCTTTGGATCAGCCGTCAGCGTGATGGGAAGCGGGAAGAGGGTCCCATCTGCAAGGCGCATTTCGTGCAGGACGCGTTCGTAATCCGCCCTGCCCATGAAGGTGGTCAGGGGCGAAAATCCGCCGGTGGCGAGCAGTTCGAGGTCGCAAAGATTGCGCATGGTGATCTTGATGGAGGGAAGTTTGGAGGCGCGCGCCAGCAGGCGTTCGCGTTCCTCCCCGTCCACGACGAGGTTCACCAGTTTTCCCCCGTAAGGGGTGATGAGTTTTGCTTTGGACATGATTTCTCCTATGTGGCACAGAATGGCTCTGTGAAGATTTCAAACACAAGGCGCTATTATAACCCAAAATTCAGCAGATGAATTTTGAGACCTTTTCCGCCTATTGCCCGGCGCAATAGAGCGAGGTCGCCTCTTCCAGGACCGGTTCGGCGATTCCCTCTGTGGAAACAAGTATTCGACAGGCTTGTTCAGCGATATGGGGTTGAGTGCCAATGCGAGGCGCCAGTTCGATCAGACGATCCACGTCCCCGCCGATGGCATACGCCTGGAGGAAAGGCATCCACTCGACCAAGTCCTTCGGTTCGAACCCCCGACCGAAAGCCTGTTCCCCGATTTCCCGTACCTCATCCCATTCCCCGCGCTGGCGCGCCAGATCCGCTTTTTGGTAGTAGTAGCACCAGCCGTGTTCGGGTTCCGGACCGAAGACAATCGTCGGCGGGGGATGAGGCGTCTCATTCGCCAGCGCGTGCTCGAGTTCCGAATAAGGTCCGACCTGGAGTATGAAATCCCATTCGTCATTCGAGAATTCGGGAGCGTTGCCGTCAATGACGCGGACGCACGAATTTACCCCCGGCTGGGTCAACACAAGGATATTTCTGTAATTTGCGTAGGTAACGATGGTCTTGCGTTTGCGGTACTCCTGCCGCTCCCTGGCAAGGACCTTTTCCACGGTATCCCTGTTCAGAACGGCGGCAAACAGGGCGGGTTGAATGTTCTTCTCGTTTTGCCTTTCATCGGGATAGTAGATCAAATTCGCCGGTCCCCAAACGAAGTAATCCTCTTCGAGCGGGACGCCGGGATAACTGGCGATCAACGTGGCGTTCTTTTCGAATTGCGGCACGCGCCACGAGACCTGCCACCAGAAATTGTTCGTGGCGGCGGTCTGCTGCGCCGCCTTCACGGCATTGGCGTGATGCGTAAGAACGGAGACGACGACCAGCAGGGCAGCCAACCCGTTGCGAATTAACCCCCGCCTTATGCTCATCAGGAGAGCGCTCACGAACACCGCGACGCCCGCCGAACTGACCAGGGAATAACGCGAAAAGGCCGGGAAGAAAACCTCCCGGTTCACCATTGCAATGGGTATCAATCCTCCGATGGCGACGACCAGGCCGAACGTCAATGCTTCGCGGAGGGAACCTGAATGTGAGTTTTCCTCACGGGCATTGGATTCCTCCAGTTTGTGGGAAACCAACAAGACCAGGGCGACTGCAAGAACCGCCAGGGCATATCCCCACTGTTGGATGAAGCCTGTCAACTGGGAAAGCGGAATCGCCCAGGCGGATACCATCACATCGAACAGGTCCTGCAACACCTGAGCCGCCCAGCGATACATGATCTGGATCGGATACAGTCTCACCTGCTCCAATTGAAGGTTGACGTCGGTTGCGCCGCGCTCGCTCTGAAAGAAGAACAAGCGCCAGACGAGGAAAATCCCCGGCGCAGCGAGTGTTGGAAAGGCAGAGCGAATGGTTCGACCCACTTTTTGAAGGAGCGTTCCACCCATGCGCGATGATAACAGGAACACGCCCGCCCAACGGAAAATTTCGAAACCGATGTACCATTCCATCTGGCTCAGGTACGTCAGGCCGGATAATACAGATAACGCGTATAACAGCGCCTTTGCCGCGAGGCGATCGGTCAGGACCGCTTTAGCCGTCAATGCGATGGAAAGATGCGCCGCCGCAAGACCCAGAAGATGACTCTGATAATCAATCCCGTTCGGTTGCGAGAGGAAACCCGGGTAGATCAGAAAGAACAGCGCTCCGAGAAATGCCAGACTGTTTTGGCGTGGGAAGAGCATTCTCAAGAACCACAGAAATGCCAGTCCGGAAATCAGGCGGAAGACATACGCGCTCAGGTTGTAATACAGAGGGTTTTCGCCGAACAAACCATACGCAGGCATCATCACGAAGGCGCGCGCCGGGCGGTCCACGCTGAAGATGTCAATGAACGCTTCGGAACCGTACGTCCTGGCTGAGTACATCAGATACCAATCGTCGTAGTAATACCCGAGCCTGGCAACCAAAGGCAGGTAGGTGATCGCTGATAAAGCCAGCAGCAAAAAAAACGACAGGGCGGATTTATTTTTCATTGGATCGCAACCTATTTATCGCAATAGGCGGTTGTGGAGCATAATTCGTCGATCTCTTCCTGCGAGATGATGTATACCAGATAACTATAGCCGATCGACTTTTCAGGTTCAAAATTGTTTCGCAGCCACGCGTATTTTTCGGGATCCTGAGTCACCCCGACAAGATCGTTGATGCGGACGACCAGATGTCCCGGGCGGACGTTGCCGGGTTTGTAAAGTGCGTTTGGATGTTCCTCCAGATATCCTTGTAACTCATTCTTGTCCTGCCCCCAATCAACGTTCGAATCCGCCAGATACTTATAAGCGTCGATTCTGTTCCATACGATCTCGTTGAAATAGCTCAGATGATATGGATAATAGGAAATGACCGAAACGAACAGATATACGAACAAGGCAACGCTCAAGCCCTTCTTGACTCTGGAGAATCGATCCCACTCCACGAACAGACTCCCGGCAAAGATGTAGAGAAAGGGGAAAACAGGGAGATAATACCGGATGCCAACCTGCGTCTTGAAGAGGAAATTGAAATAGACGGCAAAGAAGAACACCGGAATTAACAGAAAGATTTCGTTTTTGAAGAATTTCTTCCTGGGATCCTTGCGTAGGAAATATGCCCCAAGCGATAGCATCAGGATGATTTGAGTTGAGATCGGGACCTTGAACAATGTGGCGACAAAATAGTACCCTGGAAACCCCTCTCCTGTCTTTACCCTTCCGAGTAAATATACGTTTCCGGGGGCGGAACCGGTCTGCTCGGTAAAGCTCATGAAATCAAGCCCGCCCAGATAAGGCTCTGGGACCGGAACAGGAATATTGGAAAGAACAGGGATGTTGGATCGTATATCGTTCAGGAATGAGGAATGGAATTTGTATTCCCCGACCTTCTTGAAGGTTTGATCGAACAGAAATCCCAGGTTGATGATCAGAATCGTGGCGATCGCTGCATAAAACGTGTATTTCACATAGCTCATTAAATGGCTCTGATACCGTCTGGTAAATGAAACGGACCGGTCGTGGGACAGCATATCGAATAAGACGAGGGTTGCGAGAAAAAGCGGAAATAATACGATCGCATTGTACTTGGTAAGCTGGGTGATACCGAGAAAAAACAAACTCAGTAATCCATTTCCGAGGCTTCTATTGTGGGCAAATTTCCACAGGGCATGGAACGATAGCACCATGAAGCCTGTCAGGTAGATGTCTGTGGTCACCAATTGGGAATGGGCGATGATATTCGGATCGAGGACATACAGTGCCAGGGAGAATATGGCGGGAACGAACCCATACAACGAACGAGCCCAATGGAAAACAAGAAAAGCGATCAGACAGGAAAAAAGGACCGTCACCATCCGGGCGGTGGAATGTCTGTCGAGGATATTCCTTATGCGCCCTTCGTCGAGAAAGGATGCCACTTTTTTGGGAATGGCATTTAAAGCAGTGATCGGCATGGTGCTTGGATTAAAGCGGCTGGAGTCGCCCGAAACGATGCGTTCGCCATACAGATAATGTTTATCCTCATCCGTTGTCAGCGCATATTCCCTTCGCACGCTGGATACGTTGATCCATGCGAACAGCAGGATGACCAGAATCGCGGCGAGGTTTTGCGCCCATTTTGGCGATTTGACAATCTCCAGAATGTCTCCTGCACGCCTGTAACTGGCTTTGTTGAGCATTGTTCCTCTTTTGAGATGACGTTCACCCCATTATATCGTTGGCATATTGGGGATGAGGTTTCTGTTTACAGGGGAACGTTAACCGTGCAGTTTTCATCAGGGTAATTTTGTTATTGATGGTTGAGATCTTAAAGCCGCCAGCGCGAGGCGCAATGCCGCGATGCCGTCTTCGAGACGACAAATCGGTTCGGACTCACCCCGGGCTGTCGCGATGAAATGACGCGTTTGACTCACGAAAAGCTGGTTCCGCTCGAAGCCTTCGGGGGGAGGGAATGTCTCGATGACGGGAGCAGGCGGATCGTCAGAGTATGAGCCGAAAGGTGAAGGAGAAGTGGAGGAGTGGAGGATTCCGTCGGCGTTGTCCCAGCGGAGGGTTCCCTCTGTTCCGACAATTTCCAAAGTATGACGCGGTGGGCGTTGAACATAATTCAGATGCACGCCGCCGATCGCGCCGTTGACAAATTTGAGTCCGATCTCGGCGACATCCTCCACGTCAATTTCAAGCGGGGAGATGTGTCCGTTGAACGAGCAGAGCGAATTGACTTCGCCAATGAGGTAACGCAAATAATCGAACGGATGCGTGAGCGTGCGGATGACCCCGCCGCCCAGATCGGCGCGCGCCGCGTAACTCTGACGATAATCCTCCCATGGGTGCCACTGCGGAAGATACTCGCCCCAATGCGCATGGACCGTGAGGATCTTGCCGATGGCATTCGATCGAATCAGTTCGCGCGCTTTGTTCAGCGTGGGATGATAGCGGAATTGAAAACCGACGAGAATTTTGCTCCCGCTTTTCTGCGCGGTTTGTTGGAGGAGGTCGAGGCGGTCGAGCGAATCGGAGACGGGCTTTTCGAGCAGGATGGCGCAACCCGCCTCCGCGGCAGGGATGGCAACATCGAGATGCAGCGCGGTGGGATTCGCGACAATCACCGCATCGGGCTTGTGTTTTTTGAGCGCTTCGTGAATATCGGTCTCGACGGGATAGCCTGCGAGTTCGTCATCTGGCAGCGTCGCCTTGCGTGTGCGAAGGAGGAGGATATCCTTTTCACCGAGCGCGATCAGGTTACGAAAATGACGGCGACCGATGGAGCCAAGACCTGCGATGAGGAATTTCATCTATTCTCCGTTATATGTCACACCTGCGCTGCAAGTGCAGGTGAGCAATCCCCTCATTAGTTGGAGATTGCTTCGTCGCAAAGAACGCTCCTCGCAATGACATAATCACCAATTCAAATCCTTCTCGTATCCCCACTTGACCAGCATCCTGCCGGCAACCTCCTTGAACACGGATTTATTTCTTTCCGTAAACAGTCTCTGCCAGTTGCCAGCCTGTCCCTTTGGGAGGAACGAAGCGATGTCCTCATTCCGTTTTGCCTGCCATTCCTCGTCGGGGTTGGAGGACATCTCGGCTTTGATCGCCTTCTCGAGCGTTTTGCTGATCTTCTTCACGCCGAGGAACTTCCAGATTTTTGTCATTTCTACGAATGGATTCTCGAGCAAATCTTCATAGCGCAGGGAATGATAAGCCTGCCTGTACAGTCTCTGCGCTTCGGCGTCAATTTCGGACAGGTCGTCCGCCCATCGCCGGGCGATGTCCCGGATGAAGGTTTCGGTGAAGATCGAGCGGCGTCCATCGCTAAAGGGAGCGGGATCAGTTTGCAGGTCCGCGAGGATGCGTTTGTCTTCGGCTGTGAGAAATCTGGATTCCTCGACAAGGTTGCGGAAGCGTTCGGAGATCAACACATCGCGTCCATCCCGGACGATGTTGATGACCTTCGCGTCGGGATACAACGAATACATGTCGCGCACGACCTGACCGTGGATCACGCTGGAGGGACTCTTATCCCCGACGATCATCTTGCCTTCGCGGGCGGCATCGCGTTCCATGATGAAATCGGCGGAGGCGCGCAGGACGAGCGGCGAGAGGTCGCGTCCGTGATTCCAGCGGTTGGACTTGCGCGTCAGCCATTCCTCGATCTCGGCAGAATCCACCAGCGACTTCAGCAACGGCTTGCGCGTGAAGAAGTGCGCCTGATAGTTGCAATGGACTTCGGGGTGCAGACGCGCAAGGCGCATGAGGAGGGTTGTCCCTGAGCGGGCATGACCGAGGATGAAGAACTTGTCGCGCGGGAAGAACTGTTTGATCTCCGCCACTTCCTCGGGCGTGATGGCAGGGACGGGGTTACGGTTTTTCTTTTTGGGGTCGCCCTTGAGCAGGATGCGGGCTGATTTTTTTATTCGAGCGATGATTTCCATTTATTGAATTATTCCCACAAGTCTTGCAGACGCTTACGCCCTGCTTCAATAGCTTCTGACTCGAGAAATTTTTTCATCTTCGACCAGGGAGTTATGTCTATCATTTGCGGCATGGGCAGGGATTCGGCATCATCAAAATAGGACAAGGCGCGTACTGCGCTGACGGGAAACGAACGCACTTTGGCGTATTTAACTGCCGCAACCTGAAATATCGAATCCAATGAGGTATGTTGCAGGATGAAGTACAAGTCCACCATGTCTTTGCGTGTGCCGCGATTGATAATTGCGGCGAGTTTCATCGCGCCGATTTCTTCCACGCTTGCGAGATGCACGTTTTCAACCAACAAAGTTGGTCCCACCAATGGATACATGTTCAGGCGGAAGAAACTGACGCCAACCCCTCGCCAGACGGCCACAAACGTTGAGTCTTCGTCGTATGTAACTTCAAAAGTCGGGTCATCCAAAACGGATCTCAGGAGAGATCGCTGATCAGGTCCTACCGTATTTGTTTTATCTGAAAAAAAATCCAGATCAATCGAGAAACGATGTCCAAAATGGAGAGCCAACCCTGTCCCACCTGCGAGATAAAAGTCTTTGGTGAGTTTGAGGCCGCCAAGCAGGTGAAATGCATCCTGTGTTGCGGGGGTAAGGGCTTTCCAGTGCGGCTTCTTGAGAACTAATACTTCCATACTTCCCCTTTGGTCGTTGGGAACGGATGTTTTTTCCATCTGCGAATCCCCAACAATTTGCGCCAGTAATTGAAAGTAACAGGCTTTAGCCACCGTTCACCGTATCCACGCAAAAACATGCGGATTCGTTTACTTCGATAGGTCGCGAAGAGCCAGCGGATATCGTCCCACGTTCCAAATTCAAGAACGCGTTGAATGATCAGGTTTGCGTCATTAGTAATATCGAGCCGTGCAATATCATACTCCTGAAAATAGGACTTCAACCCAATGGGAATTTGCGGCGAAGTTAATACTCTCTGCATGTAGGTATTATAACCCCGAAGATTTTTACCTTCTCCAATTCAGCATGACCAAACCTGCCAAACAAACGAGGATGCCGAGAATATTCACCCACGAAATCCTGTCTTTGAAAAGAAAGATCGCCACAGGGACCAGAATCAACGACGCGACCACGTTGACCAGCACGGCGGCGATCCCCAAGTTCCAGCCTGCGCGGTAGGTGAGCAGGAAGCCGTATTCGATACCGACGATGGCAATGGCAAGTCCGATGCTCGCCCAGTTGAGTTTTACAAGTTCGGTTTTAAATCCGCTTGTTACAGGAAAGAAAAAGAAGCCGACCAGGGTAATCACGAAGGCAACGGCATAGGTCACCAATAGGGAAACCGTGAAATTGACGTTCGACGGCGTGCTTTTGGCGACGAAGTGATAGAACGCGCTGGAGGCGACGGCGAGGCTGATGGAGAAGTAAAAGAGGGACATGGTGGTTAGTCGCATGGTTTGATAGTCTGATAGTCTGATAGTCACATAGTCTAGCCGTCATTGCGAGTGGAGCGAAGCAATCCCCTGCACCAACGAGGAGATTGCTTCGCCGCCCGCTTCGACTTCGGGCTTCGATACGTCCTTCGGACTACTCAGCCCTCCGCTCAGCGCGATGGCGGCTCGCAACGACATTAGCCATTTAGTACTTTCAAAATAAACTCCGCCGTCCGTTTGCCTGAACTTCCATCTGTAAATGTGATTTCGTCCTCGACGAATTTTCTGCGTTCGGCAGAATCAATCGCAGGGTCTTTCAAATACATGTTCAACGCGTCCCGCAGTTCGTTTTCGTTGTTCGCCACACGTCCTGCTTTGGCATCGCGGAAGCGCTTGTGGGTGGGCCAGTCGCCTATTTCTTTCAGGGACAAAGAAAACTTTCCTTTTTTATTCCAACCTCCCGGAGTATCAATCGTCGCGGCGATCATGGGCGTATCGTGGACGGCGGTCTCGACCAGCATCGTCGAATAGACCGTCACCACCACATCCGAGTATGCCATCATGGAGGACTTCTCGTCCATGTCTTCGCCGCCGTAGTAGCCGAGTGACCCACCCAATGCTACAGGCTGGACAACGTGAACGTGCGGATATTTCTTCTCCAGGTCAAATACACGCTGACGTTCTTCAGCAAATATTTTTGGCTTATCCTGAAAGTGACTCGGATGCAGGCGGATCAACAATTGCGAAGGTTCTGCCAGCGAGTCGGACGAAACCAATTTCGCCAAGGCTTCGATGTTCGGGTAGTTCGGCGCAAAATGGACAAAACTGCTGGCGTACGAGATCAACTTGCGGTTCGGGTCGAGATTGTGCAGTTTGAAATATGTATCGCGCGGCATGAGCCATTGCTTGCGGAAGTAGCCGTCATACGACGGGATGCCGCCCACATGCACTCGCTCGGGGCTCCAGTCCGAGCCAAGCACAAGTTCCTCTTTTTGAAGTTGAGACCAACAAGTCGCCCAACCCACGTCCGCGCCTGAGATGTTGTACGACGAGGAATTGTCCCAGCCGACGATGGCGGTCATGTTTGGGATGCCGCGTCGGGTAGACTCACGCAGGAGGTAACGATCCAACCTCCAGCCGGGAGTCGAAGCGATGACCATGTCGGGGTGATATTTGTCGAAGAGGTCGGTATAGATTCCCGGGTCAGGCGTGAAGCGGTTTTGCGTCCGCACGAGGAGTTTGCGCGCCCACGAAAAATTCCGCAGCAGGAGAATCATCAGCGCGGAGGGAATCCAGATCCCCAAACGGAATTTCCACGAGTTTTCCGCCCAGACTTCCCAGATGTGGCTGTCCATGGCTTCGGTGTTGATGCGGCGCGAGCCGCCGACGCGGCGCAGGTAGGCGAGCAGCCATTGGAGGCGCGGTTGGACTTTGTTTGCATAGTTGTTCGCTTGTTTGAGTCTGAGTCCTTCGACGATGAGACCTGTGCGACCAAAGCGACTGGAGATTTGAGACTGGATTTCATCGTCGGTGAGGACGATGACTTCGACACCAGCCTCGAGCAGGGTTGGGACAACGTCGCTTTGCAGGAAGTAGATGATTGCCGTGCCGTGGTCGGCGGAGATGAATACTTTTTTAGTCATTTAGTTTGACGGTCGCGTGGTCAGATAGTTACGAATAATACCAACTAAAAATCCTGTCGTATGCCATTCGATCTATCCCTCCAGCCCCCTTCCCAAATGGGAAGGGGGAGCAGAGGGTTTCCTCAGCACCAAATGATACCCAATCGCGGCGGGGTTCTTCGCGGTTTCGGGTGATCTTACATACCCGTTCCCGATGAGCGGTTTCATCAGGGTGAGCAAGCCTTCGATCAGGATCAACAGCCCGCGGGCGAGCCAGCGGGAGAGGCGCGGGAGTTTGGGGAGGACCCAAAAGCGCAGGTTGCGCGTCCCTTCGCCGACGAAGAAGATCGGATCGTAATAACCTTCGAGCAGGGCGATCTCGAATCCGTGCTGGCGCGCCATTCGTTCGAGCGAGTAATGGGTGTAGCGTTGAAAATCGAACGGCGCCTGATGCACCTTGATCATGAACGGCACGGCGATCACAAGCGAGCCGCCGGGCTTGAGCAGGTAATACAACGCGTCGAGCAGTTCGTGAAAATGATAGACATGCTCCAGCACGTTCATCAACACGAGCATGTCGAACGTCCCCTCCCTGAACGGGACACATTCGCCGAGGTCGCACGCCAGATCCACTTCGAGGTATGGGATGACGTCCACTGAAAGATATTTTCTCCCCTCAAAGATTTGGGCGAAGTCCCCGTGCCCCGCGCCGACATCGAGAATCAACGCTTCTTCATCTTGACCCTTCGACTCGCTCAGGGCGACGCCCGAAACCTGCTCCTGCAAAAATTTCCAATTCGCCCGCCTCCACGGAGTCCCCTGATCGGGTCCGCGTTCGATGCGCTCGTAAACGTGCGCCGTTTCCGGCATGGGCGTGAAGACGGGCTTGCCCTCGTGGATGCGGACTTCGCGCCCGTCGTTGGCGCAGCGCCAGAAATTTTCCTCTTTGATGGAGAACGGCTGTTTGCAATCGGGGCAGACGATGAGGGAGCGGAGCAGTTCGTTCATTTGTAGTAGAGGGTGAAGATGGCGTTGTACAATGCCATGAGCGGTTTCCTGATGAAGGGCAGTTCCCAGAATCGCTTGAGGCGTGAATCCCGTTTGGGGGTCGGCGGACCAGCCCGAAGTCCGGGGGGAAGCGTGTTGCTCATGTTCTGCGCGTAACGCTCCACGGGCATCAGTCTCAGGTAGCCAGCCGCGTCCATGCGTTCATCCAGTTGACGCACCTGCCCCATCGGCTTGTCCATGTCGAAGGGCAGGAACTGCGCCAGCACGGATTTGTAGGCGGTGAATTGCCAATGGCTCGCGCCGAGATAGGCAGGGAGGTTTTTATAGGCGGCGCGGTAGTCGGTGGTTTCGCTGTAGATCTTTTTCAACTCGTCGTCGGAAAAGCCGAGCGTGGCGGAGAATTCGTGGAACCATTCGTAGGGCAGGAGGTCGCCTTGTTCGAGTTGGGCGTTTTGCCTTGCCCACGCGATGGAACTTTGCAAAAATTTTTCGGGCGTGCGGAAGGGACGCGCCGTGACCATGCCGACGTTGGGGTAGATCTCGAGCAGTTCGACGGATCTTTTCAGCCAATTTGGATGGAACCACACGTCGCTGTCGGTATAGGCAATGATCTCGCCGGGCGCGCCGCCGAAGATGACATTCCACGCGCCGCCCTTGCCCACGTTCTTCTCGGAGAGGATCAGGTATTGGATGCGCCCCTCCTCCTTTTCATTCACGAGGAAATCACGCGCTTCGGCGCACGAGCCGTTGTCGAAGACCATCAGGTCGAATGGGAGTCCCGCGTCCGTGCGCATGGATTCCATGCAGGCTTTCAGCACGTCGAGGGTCTCGGCGTAAAATCCGCTTAGGAAAGGGATGTAGTTGAGAAGCGCGACGGTGATTCGCTCGGGCTTGGCTACGTCTTTGACGAACTTGGCAGGGTTTTGACCTTTTCTCATATCGGTTTCAAGTTTCAGGTGTCAGGTTTTGGTCGAAGGTCGAAAGTCGAAGGTCATCAGACCTTTGACCTTCGATTTTTGACAAACAATTATTTGAATATCTTCCTTATTCTTTTCTGCCATCGCTTCGGTCTGGCGATATTTTCGATCACGGTTTCAGGCAGGAAGAAGAAGATGGCGCGAAGAAACAATTCCAGTTTCCGCATGAAGCGCGCGGAGGTCATCTTCGGGCGGGAAAGTTTACCATTCACCAATTGATGCGTCGAATCGAGAATCGTATAGCGGATGTTTGCCTGTCCGCCCGCGAGGCGGATGTTCTCGTTCGTTTCGGGATGTTCGTAATGGGGCTTGCCTTCGGGCAGGTGGCTGTAATCGTGATTCTGGTGGACGACCATGACCGACGGCGTGCAGTCAATCACCGCCCAACCTTCCTTGCGGGCTTTGTAGATCATCCAGTTGTCCCAGCCTGCGCGACCGATGGTGAAGGGGGGGATTTCGTGGAAAGTGGAAAGTGGAAAGAGAAAGAAGTCGCTTCCGGCGGGACGGTGAAGCTGATTCTGTTTCCTGACATCTTCCCTCAGCCTCGACTCCCACCCATCGGCAAAGTCAATTGGCGAGGCAATGTCATAGTCCCAACGTTGACTGAGAAGGACGAATTTCGACCTTTGACCTTCGACCTGTTTCGCCGCTTCGACGAAATCGTGCATGAGGATCATATCCGCGTTGATGATGCAGAGGAGGTCGCCCTCCGAGTTTTCACGGGCAAGTTGAAACATGGAGGAGATCAACGGCGCGCCCGAATCATTCCGCGCCACGTTGGGGATGCGCCTCACGCCAAGTTCTTTTGCCGCTTCGGCAAGACCCGTCTCTTCACCGAGCAAGATAACCTCGACATCGGGAAGCAGAGTCCATGATTTGATCGCGTTGCGTTGGATCATCGCGATGTGTGGGTCGGTGAACGGTTTGGGGGCGGAGAAGAAGGTGATCAGTGGCATGAGGGAAAGATGGAAAGTGGAAAGTGGAAAGTGAACAGTAATCAGTAATCAGTGATCAGTGATCAGTCCCGATGGGATGCTGCGCGATGATCAGTGGCGCGTTCGTCCATGTCTTTGAGGGTTTTGTGTTTTACGCCTGAATTAATCTTCATCAATTCGGGGTTGTCGTGAACCAGGTCCAATACTTCTTTCCAAGTGAAGTCATCTCGCCCATCAAAGTGACTGTAGACCTGTCGCATGAATTCCAAGTCTTCGGGGGTATCAACGGTCCAGCGGTAGTCACCAAAGTCTGTCGTGTGATGGAGGAGGGCGATATTATATCCGCGAGAGGACAAACCAGTTTGTAGTTGACGGTTAACGGTTGACAGTTCAACGCCTTCGTAGAAGTAGGGCATGGCGTGTTCGCGGTGTTGAGGTTCTTTGGCTTCTTTCCATGCTTTGGCAAGGACTTTGAATGTGCAGGCTTCTACATCCAAGCCAATGGGATAGGTACGAGGATATGGCGGAGGGAGTCGGTTGCAGACGAAGTCGTATTCATCTTCGAGAAGGGTATTGACCACATTGTCAATTAGTTCAGGGTCAATGACGGGACAATCTGCTGTGATGCGGACGACAACATCCGCTTTGGCTTGCTTCGCAGATTGATAGTAACGATCCAGCACATCGAACAAATTGCCCCGGGTGTAGGGAATGCCGCTAAAGTCACAGTACTCAGCTACCGGATCGTCAGAGGCGTCTGTCGTCGTGGCGAAGGTGACTTCGTCGAGAGTCGTCGCCCGCGCCGTGCGGATGTAGACTCGAGTCAACATCGGCTGACCTGCAATATCAGCAAGAATCTTCCCAGGCAAACGGGAGGAGGACATGCGTCCTTGAATGATGGCAACAACTTTTGGTTTCATAGTCACTGGTAGTGCCGACTTAAGTCGGCACTACGAATCTTGAGCCTCCGATGGAATTGGTAATGGAGTCACAAAACCTTTGGCTTTAAATTTCTCCACGTAATCGCGCACCGTCCAATAATCCAGCCCCACCTGCTCGGCGATGTCAAAGATCGTGTGCTGACCTTCGAAGCGCATCATGATCTTTTCGATGGCACGGTTGAGCGCCCAGTTGTCGCGCCAGTCCACCCAGAGACCGTGACCGCTGAGAAACACGGGACCGCGGAATGCCCGCTTGGGAATGTAGTTGCTGGCGTAGATGCGGATGATGTCCTCGGCGATTCGCGCCGCGCCGACGAGCATGTCTTCGTGGATGATGTCGAGATTGTCGTCAGTGGTGTGATACTCGTCGTAGGGAAAACGGTTGAGCGAAATGCACGGCACGTTGACGCCAGGTCCGTTGATGACGCGCTCGTCGTTGGCGGGGGCGGCGGCGAAATCGCGTTCTTTGTGCTCGACATTGCGTAATTGGTAATTGGTAATTCGGTCGAGGAGATGGTTGTGCTGTCTGGTGTGATGCCAGGCAATTTTATTTTTGTTGCCCGTCATCTCCATGAAGATGCCGCCACGCAGATTTGGGATAAGTGGCTCGTTGTGCGCGAGCCATGCAATCGTGCCGATGGTCTCGGGTCCAAACCAAAAGCGGACGCTCATCGAGCCAGCGGGAAGCGGATTCTCCGCGAGTCGCCGCGCCAACTCAATGGTGCTGACCACGCCCGCGCCATCGTCATTGGCTTGCATGGGATGACACGTATGCGCCTGCACGAGGAACTCGCCCGCATCGGGGTTCGCCCCACCTTGTGGGTGAACAACCGCAGTCGCGACTTTGAATCCCTGCTTGGGGTCGGTGAGGAATTCAGATTTAATGACCGCGTGATATTTCTTGTCGTGTGGGAGTGTATCGAATGTATTCTTCGGCAGACAGAATCCCCAATCGCGTTCGTAGTATTTGAAAATCCACGGCACGGTGTGCGGACGTTTCTCGTTGAAATACAAATGCGGTTGGAGTTCTTCAAAGGTCAAGACTTTGTCAGTGGGTAATGAATATGAAACGATATGAAGCGGATTGTTCTTGAAGTCTACGATGCGTTCGCCGTCTTCGGTTTCCAAATACGCCTCATGGACGACGTACCTTTCAGGCACTTTCCACGTCCAGACGGGAGTCAGCGGTGCGTAGGTCTCGATGGTGTAGTTGGAGGAGTCGGGCATGTATGAGCCGACGATCTCCAACGTTTTGTCGTGGTCATCGGATGCGAGGGTGCGGTGCAGAGGGAAGAATTCCGCGAGGATGGATTTGAGGGAGGGGGATGGTTTCATAATTTATACGGTGGTTGAATAAGGTCAAGTAATAATGAGACCTTCATCGAAACCACACGTTTCAAAGGTCTTTCACTACTGATTTTTCTTGTGGTTTATTTGTAAATTTTTGCCAAAATATTAAACTTGTTGAAGTTGGTAACTTCCTACTTCGATTCAAAGATCATTTTCAGGAACACAAAATGAGTTATTGTTCAATTTTCCATATTCGCAAGATGTCACCATCTCGCGAAGTAGTTGTAGTTGCTAATTGATTCCCATCCTTATTCCAAGCAAGTCCCTGAGACGATCCTATCTCAAGATTTGCAATTAAATTACTGTCCGTATCCCAGAACGTTACCCCAGAAAGTCCGCCAAGCGCGATCATATTTCCAGCGGGGTGCCAAGCGAAATTTTCTACAAAGAATGCATCTGGATCAATAACCACTGAATCACCAGTCTCCGTGTTTATTAGAACTGCATTATTTTGATCCGTGACAACAGCAAAAGTGATTCCATCAGGATTCCATGCCAAATCCCATACACTCAATAAAGAATCATAATTGAGGATTTTATTCAAGTTAAATTCATCTAACATAGACCCACTTTGTATATCCCAAATTTGAACCCGATTCTCATATAAATTTGACACAGTACCTACCGCTAGTTTTTTACTGTCCGATGACCAGTCGAGAAAATTTACGGTAATGGGTTTTTCGTTGTCACCAAAATAAGAAAAGCCGAAAATTTGATTACCAGACAAGACATCCGACACATCAACCATTCCAGTACGAGTGATAGAGGCAATAGCTTTTCCATCAGGACTCCAATCAATATCGGATAACCCCCAATAATCATTTTCCGCTTCAGTATATATATAAGACTGTATAGTCTCACTAGAATACGAATCAACAATCGTGATTGTCGATTTGTCATCGAGATATGCAATCCTTTTACCATCTGGACCCCAAGCAATATCAACCAAATCTAATTCGATGGGTTCAAAAGTCTGAGATTGAATGTCATACAGGAAGCCAACCCTTGTTCTTCGGAGTTGAGTATAGATAACAATATGGTTTCCATCAGGGCTCCACTCGACATCAGTAGCAAAATTGCCCACGTCACTGGGAATCGTTAGTTCAACCACAAGCTGATAACTTAACGATTGTGTAGGGGCAACTACTATTTCTGTTTCCCTTGCTTCGACCCGAGGAGTATTTTCGGAAACTATTCTGTCAATTTGAAAGCACCATGTAGGCAAAGAATAGGGTGATCCCAACGGGTCGCCTTGAATCAAACAATAAGTTCCTGGTTCTAGAGAAGCTGAGAATGTAATTGTCAATGTTCCTTCATCAACTTGAGAGACAGAAATATCAACCTGATCTCCACTTAGACCCCATCTCCTAACGTAGAGATAATCCAAATTTACATTGGATTGCCATACTACAATTTCAGGGCTAGAACTTGATGAAGTTGGGATGTTTTCGGAATCGCTTTTTTCAGGCATCCCCTCCGATAAAGGAACCTCAACAAACGTATTCTCCTCTTTTAGAAAAACTCCGCTGTGCGCAGGAACGGTTTCCGATTCGGTTGATGTTTCAGGAGTTATCCCCAAGAGAGAACAAGCTAGCTGAAGCACAATCAAAGAGATTAGCGCAAATTTCATTGACCGAAAACTTGTTTTCATAATGATTTTCTCCTTCTTCTAGTTCGTCGGAAAGTCTTATTATAATCTTCCGAGCAACACCCACTAAAAACCTTATTACTTATTGGTGATTTCGATACGAGCGGGACAATCACCTGCTCTACTCAACACCGAGTTTACTTCTTCTCAACATAATACAACAAAAACGGATCGCGCTTGACCCATCCCCCAGCCCCCTTTCCATTTGGAAAGGGGGAGCGGAGGTGATGAAAATCAGCCCGTCTTCTTGTGAAAACGGGCTGAGAATTTACTCGACCTTTCTGATTCGGTGACGACCCTTCTCCACCACAATAAATGACCTTGCCAACTCTTCTTCTTTATAAGTTTCAAGTACCTTTTTCAACTCAGCATGGACTTCATCCATATCTGAAGGCAGGATTCTCAGATAGATCACGCCACTTCCCAAACCAAGAACAAACACCAGATTTCCATAATCTCTGTCGCGGGTGACGAAGATTCTTCCCTGTTCGCCTGCGACTTTCAGTAATTCGGAATCTTGTGCACGGGATAATCCCAATTCAGAGGCAGTCGCTACATCGTATCCCTGCTCACGCAAGAAACGCTCTGTAAGCGCGTACACATCCTGGTCAAGCAGAAACTTCATGCCGCCACCGATGAGATATGAATATCCTCAGCCGCCACAAGCGCGATCGCATACTGCATACAGGCTTGAACATCTTCCTTTTTCAGGTCAGGATAATAATCCTTGATGATCTGGTCAAAAGACAAGCCTTCATTGATCAACTCAAGGACGTTCTGCACAGTAATGCGAGTCCCTTTGATGATGGGCTTACCAAAATGAATTTGTGGGTTGACGATTATTCGTTCCATTGGGTCACCTCTCAATAATTTTATCACTTTAGGGATAACGGTATCCTATCCACATCCGTGCAAATCGGTGTCAATCTGTGGCTAAGAATCCTTCTTCTCCACATAATATAACAAATGCGGATCGCGCTTCATCTCGCGCGCCGTGAACTCATAGACTTCATTCGCCTTCATCAACTTCACATCCGCATCACCGACCTTGCGACTCTTGATGACTCCCGCTTCCTCCATCAACGCGCCCATCGGGTCTACCATCGTCATCACACCCTTGTCAATGTCACGCACCAGCATCTCGAACGTATCCGTGTACGTGTTTCCATTCTCGTCCGTCACTTCGCCCGTGAACTGTTTCAAGAAACGATAGTCCACGCCTTCCATTTGCTCAATGTGATGAAAGAATGTCATGCTGTTCGTGTACGACAACCCGATCACCATGATCTTCCCATCCAGGTCGCGCAGTTTGCCGAACACCGAGTTGCGTTCATACGCACTTTTATAACGCAGGTTTCCCAGCATCTCGGCGTGCTTCCCCAAAATCGCAAACGAATAGAACGGATGAAATACCCGCTTCGCGCGCGGGTCTTTCCGTACCAGTTCGGTCAATATACCCATCTTCGACGGCGTCGTCCGCACGTCCCACGCTTCGCCTTTGTTGAAATCAAAATTGAACGTCGGCATGATCAGCGTCCCATCCCCCTCCGTGCCGAGCGCCGCCTCCAGCGCGCGGATCACCGTCTGCGGTCCGCCGTCCACTTCACCGAACGATTTATACGAACTATGGACGAGCAACGTATCCCCCTCCGCCACGCCCAGTTCACGGAACCCCCCGACCAGATTCTCAAACGTTAACATGATTCCTCCAAAAATCTGTCATTGCGAGGGCGAAGCCCGAAGCAATTCCCTCATAATTTGGCAGGAGATTGCTTCGTCGCTCCCCTTCGTTATCACTCAGGGTCGCTCCTCGCAATGACATTATAGGCTTCAAGAAGTTTACCAAAATTCTTCTTCCAATCCGCTTTCTGCTCCGCCGTCTTCCGCGCCGCTTCGCCAATCTTCTTGAACGATCTTTTATTCTTTATCGCGTACAAAATCTTCTCCGCCAGATCATCCGCATCCCCGTCACGGAACAGCCAGCCGTTGACTCCGTCCTCGATCCATTCCCTGTTCCCTGAAATATCCGACACCAAACACGGCAACCCACACGCCAACGCTTCCAACAGCGACACGGACGAGCCATCCACGTGCGATGGCGAGATGTAAATGTCCGCCAGATGATACCAGCGCGGCAGATCGCGTTGTCCCACCTGCCCCCCAAAATGGACTCTTTCCATCACCCCGCCGTTCATCAGAAACTGACGGATATTCGGTCCCTGTGAGCCGCCTCCCAACAGAATTAGATTCACATCAGGATTCTGTTGTGCCACTTTGACAAACGCTTTCGCGAGAACATCAATGCCATAGATGGGTTCCCATGTCCGATTACAGAAAAGCGTTATTGATTTACGATTTTCGATTTTGGATTTACGATCTGCACCTGGCTTCGTCTTTCCTCTTTCTTCTTTCTTCGGCGCGAAGCGCTCAATATTCACTCCCCAAGGAAATACAACAATATTGTTCGGATTCATGCCAAACGAGATCGCTTTTTCCTTTGTAACATTGGCATCGCTCGTAAAGAATGCGCTGCGCTTCAACGTATATCGCGTCACCCACTGCATCCACTTGCTCGAATCCGCATCCCTGACCAGGTCATATCCCCACGACTTCGTCAGGATCGGACGGAATCCGCTCAACACCGCGATGAACGCGCACGTCTGAATCGGTCCCGCATGGACGATATCGGGCTTGATCCGCTTTACCACGCGGTGAAAATCCAAGACCAAACGCGGAAGGTCGCTCCAGCGGAACTCGCGCTGTCCGCCCGCCCAAAGGATTTGCTGAACCCTTTCAGGCACAGGACGCTCCTCCACCTGCCGCTGATTCGCTTCGAGTTTCACATAAAAGATCTCGTGTTCCGTCTTCGACAATGAATTCAGGAACCGAAAGTCATGAGGGGTGTAGTTTCTTGAGAAATAAAGAATTTTCATAACAAAAATGTCATTGCGAGGGCGATGCTTTTCGCCCGAAGCAATCTCCTGTTAACTCAGAGATTGCTTCGTCGGGCTATCGCCCTCCTCGCAATCACGGGCGTGGTGATTACGCTCCCAGATCCGTCCAACGCAATTCCTTGCCCATCGGCATATCTGCCAGCGCCTTTGCGCCGATCACATTCGGGATCTCATGCGGTTTGATCGCGCCGATCGTGGCGGGACGCAGAACATCAATCATGTCACGAGTGAAAACCTCACCCGCTTTGATGTCACGCGCCGCACGCAGGCAGCGACGCTGGACGACGGCGGTCTCCTTTTCATTATCGGCGATAAATTTATCGGAGGAGCCGAGGGCGCGTTCGAGGAGGCGAGTCTCTTCGACCATCTTCGCCCAGTTCTCGGGATTCATCGCAAACTTGTGATCGGGACCTTCGCGGTCGTTGCTGTCAGTGAAGTGACGCTCGATGACGCGCGCGCCAAGCGTCACCGCCGCGAGAACCGGGGCGAGGGCGTGGGTATGGTCGGAGAGTCCCAGAATCACATCGGGGAACATCGTCGCATAGGTCTTCAAGACGTTGACGTGCAGATGGTCGTAGTTGCCTGGGGATGCGGTGTAGTTGGTGTTGCATTGCATCAGCACGAGTTGCTTGTTGATCTTCAAGATCGCGTGGACAGCCCTCTGCACCTCGCCGATGGTGGACGCGCCCGTGGCGACGAAGAACGGCTTGTCCTTGCTCGCCATGCGCTCCAACGCTTCGATCCAGTCAATCTCGCCGGAACCAGCCTTGTAGACAGGCACGTACGGGTCGAGAAAGTCAATCGCGGCGAAATCATAGGGGGAGGAGAAATAATCAATACCCACTTCCTGACATTCCTCCATCAGGGTCATCGTCCACTCGAAGGGGATGGAGGCGGCGCGATACACTTCGACAACGGACTTCCTCCACGTTGCCTGGTGGCTGACCTGCGCGTTCATGTGCGAGAAGCCGTAATCCGAAACGATCTTCGGCGCGTCGAAGTTCTGGAACTTGGCGGCATCCGCTCCCGCCTCTTTCGCCAGGCGAATGAGCAGTTTTGCGCGTTCCAAATCTCCGTCGTGATTCGCGGCAATGTCGGCGATGAAATAGGTCGGGTGGTTCATGCCAATGGTTCGATTTCCAAATTTGATTTCCATTTTGTCCTCCGAATTAGTTGAGTTATGTCACTCTGAGGGAGCGGTTGTTGCTACCGAAGAGTCTCTACCACCGTAGTAGAGATTCTTCGCTCCGCTCAGAATGACATGGTTAATTCTTGTCTTCTTTTACAGATTCTTTCTCTTCTTCCGCATTTTGTAGAGAAACATACCACTCTTCGCTCAAATCCTTCCATTCAGGATTCATCGAATCGATCAGGGCAATTTTCTTCTTCCTCAGCCAGCCTTTGATTTGCTTTTCTCTTTCCAATGCCGCATAGATATTGGAAGTAGATTCATAGTAAACCAAATATTGAATGTTGTATTTACTCGTAAATCCTTTGACGAGTTTATTCTTATGCTCATAAACACGACGCATCAGGTCATTGGTAACACCAGTATAGAGCGTGCGCGATTTGTTGGTCATGATGTAAACGTAATATTCCTTGCTCATGAATTCACCTTTACCTTTACCATGTCACCCTGAGGGAGCGTTCTTCCGCGACCGAAGGGTCTCTACCACCGTGACAGGGATTCTTCGCTCCGCTCAGAATGACATGGTTAACGGGCGTGCGCCCCGTTTTGGATTTGAGAAGCTCGAGAGTCATGGGAGTTATTAAATCCTGCGAAACAAATATGCGCTGCTTGATTTTGTATAACCTATGCCTGTTTGAAGTTGCATCAGGTATTCTTTTGTCAATTTGACTGGTGACTTCGGAATGAAATAATCATCAAGATTTGATTTGCTCATCTTATATCTCGCATTCCGCAGGGAAAATACAGCGACCAACTGATACTCTTTATCTATGGCAGCTACTCCTGCATCACCGTGACTGTTATTTGCCAAAAGCAAACCGCCTTTCTTTAGGAAGGGCTTGCAATATTGTCCTACAAAACCAGCATATTGGGAAATCAGCAGGTCAAAGCTTTTCAATTTTTCATCAAAGCCGTCTCTATAATCAGCAAAGTGGAACACGAAACTGGCATCTTGTGGATATACTTTTCGTTTCTCGATCAACCGATGAATTTCTGGAGACTTGAAAAACTTATTTGCCTGTCTGTCATTGTCAACATAAACTACACATGGAAAAACAAAGGAAGGTGTGACATGCACAAAACTGCCAGGGTAAAGGACATGCTTGACTTTAAACTCATCAGCAATGAGTTGGAATAAATCCAATCGTTCAAACTGTCTCTCTACAAAATACCTGCGATATAAGTCGAGACTTGATTTTGCCATTGGTGAGCAGACCTATCTCCCAATCATCCCTAAATGCGTGTTTGGAAGATGCCACAGACCTGACAGGTTTCCGCAGAACCGTGATTGACCAAGTTCTGTACCATTCGCAGAAGCCTGACGGTGAGACCCCACGATAAAACCTGTCAGGTCTTCAGTTTTGGATTTGAGAAGTTCAAGAGGCATATGTTAACTTCCGATTCAATAACGCACTTTCAATGCAGTCGAAGACAGTCGTTTGTTCAAGTTCTACCTTCCAATCTTCGAAGGGTTTGTTTAAGACTTGAAAAGATGAACAGTACAATTGTTTATTACCAGAAGACTGCCATGGAGAGCCATATAAAACAAAAAGTAATCTATTTGGCATTTTCATTAACCCACTTTTGATATCTGAGACAAGCCAATTAACAGCGAATTCGGGCTCAATTTCATCGAGTACATGATCGTTATTCCAGATAGCAATAATTCCCTTCTTATTCTCAATCTGTCGAAACTTTTTCAAAATCTTCCCAGACACTTTTTGTGTATCCTGTAGGACATTACCATATTCAGGCAAGGTAAAGTTTTCATCATCAAGATTTAGAAGAGGCAATTCAGAGTTTGTTTTCCGAAGGCGCATTACTTCGACCACCACTTCTTCATCATCTCGCTTTATTCCTAAATCTGGACCTCGGTTGCCTGTTGGCTCAAACTCCACATCAAAGCCAAGCCCAGCAAATATCAAAGCATATCGAATTTCAGCTAGCGAGTCAGCAATTTGTTCTTTATCTTTAGCAGATGCAATCCTCTGAAAAACTCTATTTGATCTATTAATCTTATCTGCCCATTCGAACCATCTTTGAGCCAGGATTGAAGACTTTTCTCCTAGAAGTGATTTGACGTTTTCAATCGCTTTTTGCATTCGGATACTCATATCAAATAACTATCTCCTAGTCATCCCCAAATTCATAATAACTCCGAAGGAGTGGAATGATTATAGATTCGGGTTCGATGTTTTACAAACCCCGAAGGGGTGTCATTGATTATTCCCATATCATGCCATCCTTTCAGGATTTGGATACGGGCTAGCGAAAAATCTAGAGTCATCTCATCCCTTCGGGATTATTCCCAATCCTCCCCAAATGTGTATTCTGGAATGCATCTTCATGCTTCAAGCCATATCCCCACACGCGGTCAAGGCTGGAGTGACCGAGCAGGATCGCGCAAAGCGGTGCAAACATCAGCCAGGGGACGGAGAGTAGGGAACCCAAAATATAAACCGCCACCGAAAGCCCTTTGTGGTGGATCAGGTTATAGGCGCCGCCCTGAGCGTGCCGAAGGGTCCACGCGCCGAAGCGGGAGTTTGCCAAATAGCCGACCATGCTCACACCTGTCCCTGCGCGCTTGTTGCAGGGAGGTCAGGCGCAAAGAACCACAGGGCGTATCGCGAAGCACCCCATCCGTAATCCAATTTTGAAAAAAGAAAAAGCGCGAGACCGAACAAAAAGAATTCTTCGAGTTTGAGCAGGTTTTTCATGTGGACATCCTGTGGGTAAGTCGGATTGCCAATCCGACTTACTGTTGATAACCCCTGATTTTCTGTGGATAACCCTGCTGGAACTGTGTATAAAACCCGTCCAAGCCGGTGGAGAATTCGGGGAGAGGACGCCCCAAATCTGTGGACAGTTTGTGGACAGACAGCCATAAATTGTGGGAACGTTTGGCGGTCAGCCCCGACCTTTTAACTGATTGCGGCGCAATGAGGCTTTCTTTCAGCCCGAACCTGTGCGCCACCTCCAATCCGAACTGATACTTGTTCATCGGTTGCGCGCCCACGACGTGATATAAGCCGTGCAGGTCTTTTTCGAGCATGGCAATGAGCGTTTGCGCGAGGTGATTGACCCACATCGGGCAGAAGATGACATCGGTAAACCCATAAACATTTTTGCCCTCGCTCAAGTTGTTGACGAAGAATTCGCCGAGACTTCTTTTTGCGCCCAACGACCAGCCGTAAAAATTAACTCTCGCAATGATCGCCTGCGGGTTGACCTGTCCTACGACGCGTTCACCATCGAGTTTGGTTCGCGAGTAAACTCCTTGCGGATTTGGTTCATCTTCCTCTGTATACATGCCTTCCTTTGTGCCATCAAAGACCGAATCGGTGGAAAGGTGGACGAGGGGAATTTTTCTTTTTGCACAGGCGGCGGCTAAATCCCCAGGAAGTTCTGTATTAAGTATTCCTGCCTGTGTTGGATCTTCTTCACATTTTTCGAGATTTGCCAATGCTGCACAATTGATGAACCAATCAGGTTTGGTTGAATCGATGATGGAGTTGATCTCATCTCTTTTGAGAATATCGGCTTTTATGACCTGAAACGGAGCGGACTTGAGCTTGCCGCGGTCAATGCCGATGACCTCATGCTCGCGCATGGTTTCCAACGCGAGGTTGATTCCTAATAAACCACTGGCGCCAGTAATCAATAGTTTCATATGTCCTTTGGCATGTCACCCTGAGCGCCAGCGAAGGGTCTCTTATGTCGTGGTAGAGATTCTTCGCCGCTTCGCGGCTCAGAATGACATAATAAAGAATTATCCTTCGAGTTTCCCCTGCCTGAACAATTCCTCGAACGGCGCGACGAATTCCTTGATGCCGTCAATGTCGAGCCATTCTGAATTGTTATCGCTGGTGTAGGTAAATCCTTCGGGGAGCGGCTTCCCTTTGTCCTTCCATGAATATCCAAACCACGACGCTTCGGTTGGTTGGATCACATACATCTTTTCAAGTTCAATCGTGTGACGCGCTTCATCCTCCGAGATCAAATCCTCGTGCAGTTTCTCGCCGGGGCGGATACCGATGATGTTCATCTTCGCGTTCGGCACGATGGCTTTGGCGAGGTCAACGACCTTTGTGCTGGGAATCTTCGGCACGAATACTTCGCCGCCTTCCATCTGTTCGATGCACTCGATGACGAACTTGACGCCCTGCTCCAGCGACAGCCAGAAGCGGGTCATGCGTTCGTCCGTGATGGTGACCGTCCCGTTCTCGCGCTGTTTGAGGAACAACGGCACGACCGAGCCGCGCGAGCCGACGACGTTCCCGTATCGGACGCACGAATACCGGGTCGCTGTACCCGCGGCATACGCGTTGCTTTGAACGGTCAACTTCTCCGCCGCGAGTTTGGTCGCGCCATACAAATTCGCGGGGCTGACGGCTTTATCCGTGCTGATGGTCATCACCTTCTTCACGCCCGCATCCAGCGCGGCTTCCACCACGTTCGCCGTGCCCATGATGTTGGTCTTGATGGCTTCCATCGGGTTGTACTCGCAGGCGGGCACCTGCTTCAACGCCGCAGCATGGACGACGATGTCCACGCCGTGCATGGCTCGCACCAGCCGCTCGCGGTCGCGCACGTCGCCGATGAAATAACGAAGCGACGGATGGTTGAATCCGTGCATTTGCATTTCGTGCTGTTTCAACTCGTCGCGGCTGAAGATGATGATCTTCTTCGGCTGCTTTTCTCCGAGCAGGGTCTGCGTGAACTTCTTGCCGAACGACCCCGTCCCGCCGGTGATGAGCACGACTTGATTTTTCCAGTCCATAAAGCTCTCCATTTCATACGGTGGTTGAGTAGCCCTGAGCGGTTGTTGCGAAGGGCGTATCGAAACCACACTACTCGCTTACATCCAACCAATGGTTTGCATGTTACTGTTGGTCTCGATACGTCCCGCGAAAAGCACGCGGGACTACTCGACCAACGAGGGATGATGATTACTTTATCGCCTCGAACAACCCGGAATCTTTCGTGATGAAGATCCTGCCTTTTTCTCTCAGTTCTTTTTCCAAATCACTTCGGAGTTTTGCCAATTCATCTTGCGAAAGTTCGCCAGCCCGAATCCCTGAATGAAAGTAAGCGATCAACGGCTCCAATTCGGTCACGCGCAGGTTGTCTTCGTAACGGGATACCGTCACGTTCGGAAAGAACGGTTTCAGTTGATCCAGTCCATTTTCGAGCGTGAAGAGATTGGAGAACGAATCCCAAACCTCACTCTTGTGGATCTGTCGAAACCAGTCCGTGATTTCCTTCAGATGATTGTCTCCGACGGTCGTCGCGAAAAAGCGTCCACCCGTTTTCAGAACCCGTTTGATTTCCGCAATCGCCTTCGGTCTGTCAGGGACATGGTACAGCATGTGATTGGCGATGACCGCATCGAACGTCTTATCTTCGAACGGGATTTCCTGCGCATCTATCTCTTTGAACTTGTAGTTGCGTCCGGTGACGACCAGGTTTCTCCACGCGGAATCAAGCATCCCCGGAGAAAGATCGGAGAGGGTGATGTCCCAGGCAGAGGGGATTCGGTCAACGTTCTCCCTCCACAAATAGCCGGGTCCGCATCCCAGTTCCAGAATCTTCGCATTGGCTGGCAAAGCAAGGAGATGGTCAAAGATCCAGCGCATCCAACCGTAGGGATTCGCGCTGAAGCGCTTGTGGATTTCAACACGCGCGTTCAGGTTGGACGAGTCCCTGTATTGATCGGTCTTGAGATATTGCTGGTCAGTGAATTTGGACACAGTCTCCAATTCTCCGATCTCTAATTCTCTATTTCCTGATCACGATCAACGGATACTGCCCGTTCTCGCCGAAAAAGCGCGGAAAAGTCTCTTCGAGCCAGAAGACAAAGCGCAGAAATGCCCTGCCGCCAAACTGCGGACGCACGAACCAGCGCATGAAACGCGGACTCAAACTGCGCCACGGATGGATCTCGAATTTCACCACATCCTTCAATTCGTTCTTCAACCAGCGCGGCGTCATCTTCTCGACGAAGGTGCCGGATTGATCTTCTTCTGACGACCAATCCTTTTTCTTTTTGGCGGAACGACCTGAGAGTAAACGCCCCAAGCCAATAAAAGGTTCTGCCAGTCTCATCAACAACGGATTATGCCAGCCATTGACCACCACTCCGCTTTTGCCTGATTTCAACACGCGTGTCAATTCCATGTAGGCGCGCTTGTGTTCGGTCAATGGGAGGTGATGGATGGTGTGCATGGATACCGCGCCGTCGAAGGCGTCGGGCTTGAACGGCAGGTTGGCGATGTCGGCAACGACGAACAGACCTTTATCGCCGAGCCGGGTGCGGGCTTCCTTCAGCGCAGTGATGGAAATATCCGCACACAAGCGGTACTTGTAATCTTCAGAATAGGTCAGGTACTCGGGCCACTGCACGGGACCCGAACCCGCGTCGAGCAGGATGTCTCCGTTCGGGGCGAGATGCCGCTTGACGCGCAGATGGCACTTATGAATGTACTCGCGCGAAACGGGACGCAGGTCTTCGTAACGGGCGTTCTGGTACAACCCCTCGCCGACTTGCGACCAGCCGATCTGGTCATAGAATTCGCGTACCTGTTGTTTGGTGTTTTCTGCCATTGTTGTTTCGTAGGGACAGGTCTTGCACCTGTCCGTGTGTTGCACCTATCCGTGTGTTGCACCTGTCCGTGTGTTGCACCTGTCCGTGTGTTGCACCTGTCCGTGTGTTGCACCTATCCGTGTGTTGCATCTGTCCGTGTGTTGCATCTGTCCGTGTGTTGCATCTGTTCAGATGTTGCAATCAAACAGGGCGACCGCAAGGGTCGCCCCTACATGCCTATTTCCACGTGAAAGGTTCGCCGACCAGGAACTTGAATGTGTCGCCAAATTGTGACATGCCTTCCTCGCTCAACACCTTGTCCAGCGGCCAGACCTCAAGATCGTCCCAGAAATTCATCAAGCGCCACGGGAAGGGACGCGGATATTCAAAGAAGAAACGATAGGCGTAGTTCCATGCTTTGGCGGTCTGTTCTTCCGTCAAACGATGTCCGGGGAGATCGGATAAAACCTTTTCGAGCGTGTTGAAATATTCATCCCACGTGTTCGGGTCAATGGTGAAGCCGCGATCCCGGTAATGAGTTTGTCCGCAGGAGATGACCGGGATGCCGTTCATGGCGGTCTCGACGCCGACCGTGGTTGTGTATGCCAAACCGAGATCGGCGATTTCGATCAGGTCATAGGTGTTGACATTATCCAGCGCGCCGATGACATGGATATGGCTTGGAAGTTCAGGCAGCGCCTCACGCACGACCGTCCCCATGGACTTTGCCTGCGGGACGATTTTTTCTCCGGGATGAATGCGGACGACCAATTGCACGTCAGTTCGCTTGGCGAAGTATTGGACAGTCTTCGTGATCCATTCAGACATGGATTCAGCGAAGATGTTTCGTCCGAGGGTGAGACTATCACCAAGAACATTTGCCGCAAGTAAAACAACTGGGCGATTATCAAGTTTGAGCGTGTTGCGTGTTGCGTCCGCACCTTGCGCAGAGACGTATTGCCACAGTCGCTTGGACTTGCCCCACACGCGCGCGCCGCGACGGGCGTTTTCCAAATCTGCGAGACGCTCGTACATTTCATCGGTCATCGGCAGGGAGCAGCGGTCACGGACGAGATAGTCTGTGTCCTGTTGCATGATGGATGTGTTCTGCGCCAGCCAGATCTGTTCGCGCTGGTCGTTGAATTCGAAGGTCACGGCGGGGATGTTGAGATAACGCGCCACGCGGAAGACGATCCCCATTTCTAAAATCAGACCATTGGGGATGAGGACGACATCGGGTTTGTTGACTTGCATCCATTCGAGGGCGGCAAGGGCGGCGAAGGTGTTGCGCCTGATGCGCAGGTCGTAGAGGGCTTTGTCGCCCGCGTTCGACATGTCCACTTCTTCGCGCATGAGCGTGTATTGCGCGTCCCATAGGGAGACCTCTTCGATGTCAGCGTGGAGAGAGGCAGGTAAGGATGAAGCAGGCTTCAAGTCGAGGAGGGAAGCGTGATGAATGAAAGTGGAAAGTGGAGAAAGCGCATCCCGCGTGTGAAGTCCGCGCTGCTTCTGAGTCAGTTTATCCTTTTCCTTGTGCCATTCGGAGTAGGGAAGAGTCAGCAGCGTGACCTTGTGACCGAGTCCCGCAAGCGTGAGGGAAATGTAGGCGGCTTGTTCGATCCAGTAATGAAGCGTGGCGAAGAAGAGAATCTTTTTGCCGGGTTTTGATCTTTCAATGAAAGGTTTCACCTGTTCGACTGCGCGCGGCAATGACTTTTGCAAACGCGAGAGGTTGTAATGATCCTTGCGAACGCGGCTTTTTTGCCGAAGGGTGTAATCGAGTTCGGCGGCAAGAGGCAGTTCGCCAAGAAAATTGCGGAGGGAATTTTTGTTGAGCATGTTATCTCGTTGGTTGAGTAGGGCGTAGCCCGTATCGAAACCAACTGTTTTCAAAAATAATTTTGTAACAATAGTTGCTTTAGTTAGCGGTGGTTTCGATATGACACTCGCTATCGCTCGTATCTACTCAACCACCGGGTATCTAATCCAATTTTTCTATCTTCCAATTCAAGCGCGGGCGCACGGGTCCCTGGCGGACTTCAGCCCACTGCATGCCCGGCGCGCCGGAGATATCAACGTTGAACGAAAGCGCGTTCTCGTCCATGAAATAACGCTTCACGCCGAACGAACTGGCGTTGACACCCAGCGAGTAACGCCCCTCGTTGAAAAAGTCGGCAGGGATCTCGCAGCGGCTGACGTAACGTCCCGGTTGGCGCGCACCGAACTGTTCGTATTGTCCCGCGTCGTCGGTGTCGAACGAGGTGAAGACGTATTCGCCGCGCATCGTGCTAAGATACATGCCCACACGCAGACCCGTGATGGGCGCATTGATCTGATATTCCCATTCGACGGTAAGGGGCTCGGTGGAGCGAATTGTATCCACGACGTTCCCGCTTCGGTCTTTAATTCGGATTGCCACCGGTCTAAAAGGCTGACTCGCCGCCGGGACCTCATCCGCCTCCCAGACGCGCTGACCCGATTCCGCCTGCCCCGAGGAGAGATAGAAGTCAACCGCTTCGGGTGTGGGCGCGCGCTTGATCAGATGTCCCTTTTTGAGGACGATGGCTTCTTCTGTAAGACGAAGGATCGCGGACATGTTATGACTCACAAATAGGACCGTGCGCCCCTGCTGCGCGACGTCGCTCATCTTGCCGAGGCACTTGCGCTGGAATTCGGCGTCGCCGACGGCGAGCACTTCGTCCACGACGAGGATCTCAGGCTCGAGATGCGCGGCGACCGCGAAGGCGAGGCGCAGGTACATACCCGAGGAATATCGTTTGACCGGCGTATCAATGAACTGGCTCACTTCGGAGAATTCGACGATCTCATCGAATTTGCCGTCTATCTCCGCGCGCTTCATTCCCAGGATCGCGCCGTTCATGTAGATGTTTTCGCGTCCTGTCAATTCCGGGTGGAACCCCGTTCCCACTTCAAGGAGGGAGCCGACACGTCCGCGCACGGTCACGGTCCCTTCGGTGGGTTCGGTGACGCGCGAGAGGATCTTGAGCAATGTGCTTTTCCCCGCCCCATTGCGCCCGACGATGCCAAGCACCTTCCCCTCTTCGAGATCGAACGAGACGTCCTTCAACGCCCAGATCGTGGAGGTGGCGGTCGCGCCGCGCATCCCCTGTCCGCGCAGGGCGCGGTAGACGCGCACCGGGGTCATTAAAGTATCCACCAGCACGTCACGGAACATGTTGTACTGGAATTTCTGTTGTGACGCGCCGATCTTGTATTGTTTGCCGATGTTGTTGACGCTAATGGCTATGGTCATTTATGTTTCCTGTGCAGGCGGCATTCTCCCCCGGCGCCGCCCGCCACTATGGTCCCCGAAGCGAAGCGAGTGGGAGGGCAGGTGTAGCGCCGGAGAACGCACACTATACGTTAGATCGTATCCGCGAAGGTCTTTTCCATGTTGCGGAAGTAGAACAAGCCGCCGATCAGGATCAGGATGGAGATGGCGACGGAGACCGCCATTTCGGGACCGGGTCCGGTGTTCGCGCCGAGCAGCGCCCAGCGGAATCCGTTCACCACACCCGCCATCGGATTGAGCGAATAAACGAGTTGCCATTTTTCGGAGATCAAGTTCGAGGAGTAGGCGACGGGCGTGATGAAGAGCCAGAATTGGGTCAGGAAGGGAAGCGCATAGTTCACGTCACGATACTGAACGTTGATCGCGGCAAGCCACAACGCCACACCCAACGCTGTAACAATGGCAAGCAATAAGAACAAGGGCAGCGCCCAGATCGCGTTGATCGAAGGCGTCACGCCGTAATAGATCATCAAGCCGATCAGGATGACGAAGGCGATGACGAAATCCACAAGCCCGGAAAGGATGGATGCCAGCGGCAAAACGAGGCGCGGAAAGTAGATCTTCGTCACCATGCTCTGATTCGTGGTCAGCGAGCGCGAAGCCTGGTTCAACGCGGCGGTAAACAATCCCCAGGGAAGAAGCGCCGTGTAGGAGAAGATCGGGTACGGGATGTCGCCATCGGTCGGAAGTTTGGCGATGCGCCCGAAGAGAAACGTGAAAACGATCATCGTCAGCACCGGCTGGATGATCGCCCACGCCGCGCCGAGCATGGTCTGTTTGTAGCGCACCTTCACGTCGCGCCAGATCATGAAATAGACCAGTTCGCGGTACGCCCACAGGTCTTTCAGGTTCAGCGCGGCGAGACCTGTGGAGGGCTTGATGTAGATGGTGGCGGGTTCGTGGGAAGAAACTTTAGCGGCTTGGGTCATTTTTCCTCTGTCAAAAGTCGAAGGTCAAAGGTCTTTCGACTTTTGACTTTCGACCTTCGACTTACTTTATCTTCGACCTATTGGCTTTGAACCATTCGATCGTGCGGCGCATCCCTTCCTCGAACGGAACCTGCGCGCTCCAATCGAACAATTCTTTTGCGCGGCTGACGTCGAGTCCGCGGCGGGGCTGACCGTTGGGCTTGTCCGTCTGCCAGACGAGTTTGCCCTCGAAGCCGGTCATCTTGACGATCATTTCGCTCAAATCCTTGATGGAAATTTCATAGCCAGAGCCAAGATTGACAGGCTGGTCGCCGTTATATTTCTCGGCGGCGGTGACGATGCCGTCCGCGGCGTCCTCCACGTACAGGAACTCGCGCGTCGGGGAACCGTCGCCCCACACGGGCAGTTCCTTCTCGCCGCGATCTTTTGCTTCCACTGCTTTGCGGATCAGTGCCGGGATGACGTGCGACGACTGCAAATTGAAGTTATCGCGCGGACCGTAGAGATTCACCGGCAAAAGGAAGATGGCGTTGAAGCCGTATTGCTGGCGATATGCCTGCGCCTGCACGAGCATCATCTTCTTGGCAAGCCCATACGGGGCGTTGGTCTCCTCAGGGTAGCCGATCCACAGGTCGTCTTCCTTGAAGGGAACGGGTGTGAATTTTGGATAGGCGCAGACCGTTCCGATGGCGACGAATTTGCCAACGCCGTTCTTGTACGCCTGGTGCATCAACTCCACACCCATCATCAGGTTGTCGTAGAAGAAGTCGGCGGGATGTTCGCGATTGGCGCCAATGCCGCCCACATTTGCGGCGAGATGGATGATAACCACATTCTTCGGGTCAACATCTTTCAAAGTGTCCACATACAACCTGCGGATGTCGTTCGGGTCAACGAGGTTGTAGTTCTCGATGCGCGGGATGAAGATATCGGTCGCGCCGCGCTGTTTGAGTTTTTCAGTGACGAACGAGCCGAGAAAGCCCGCGCCGCCGGTGACGATCACTTTTTTATCCTGCCAAAAATTTTCAGACATGGTTTCTCCTGGATACCTCCGTCATTGCGAGGGCGATGCTCTTTCGTCCGAAGCAATCTCCTGTCATCAGGCGATTACTGGCTGGAGGAGATTGCTTCCCCGCTTCGCGGGTCGCAATGACGGGGAACTTTTATTGCACAATAAACTGCGCGTTGCGATAGCGTGTGTCCATCGGGTTTTGTATCAATCCGCTTTTCAACGCGAACAACAATTCGCGGATGCCGTCGTCCACGTCGAGCGTGGTGTCGAAACCGAGCACGTTCTTGATCCTGGCGAACGACACGGTGATGTCGCGCATGTCGCCGCCGAAGGTCAGGTCCTTGTATTCGACGATGGTTTCGGGCATGCGCTTCAATACAAGCCGCACAATATCGTCTTTGGAATAATTACCGTTGTCGGTGCCGAGGTTGAAGACCTGTCCGCGAATCTTTGATTGCTCCGCTTCCAATCCCATAATGACACCGCGCGCCACGTCGCGGATGTGGACGAACGAACGCGAATACCCGCGCTGATAAATGATGAGTTCGCGTTTCGTAAACGCCTCCAGCACGAACTGGTTGACGATCAAATCGAAGCGTGTGCGCGGCGAGATGCCGTACAGCGTCGCGAAACGGAACAGCAGCGGCGCGGTCGGCGCGTCCTTTTGCGAGAGCAG